>Ga0194128_10004744_pt1 | contig 19675 bp, 18 predicted proteins | sample TA2KigCa65mmetaG_FD_148650 | JGI IMG/M metagenome (GOLD analysis project Ga0194128, IMG submission 148650) | Freshwater microbial communities from Lake Tanganyika, Tanzania - TA2015037 Kigoma Deep Cast 65m | ecosystem: Environmental > Aquatic > Freshwater > Lake | place: Tanzania: Lake... | reverse complement strand
AACTGGGAGATCGGATCGCTCGGCCCGAAGGACGCACCTTCGCCCGAGCCCGCTGACCCGCGCGATTCGGCCGAGAACACATTGAAGGGCTGGAGCGCAGCAACGCTCAACCGATCCGTCTCGGTGGAGATTCGGTTGTACGCCACTGACGCACCGAGCTTCTGGCCCACCCAGGTCTCGCCCCCGGGATGGGTCAGGCCGGAGCCCTCCGCTTCCACGCGCACATGGTCGTAGAACACGGTCGCGCTGAGGCGGTCGTTGAAGACATAGCTGACACCAAGACCCAGGCTCTGGGTCAGGGCCTGGTCGGCCTCAGCGAGGTGGCCGGAGCCCGGGGTGCCAAGAACCCGGTCGACCTCCCGCACCAGCCCATAGTTCAGGCCGATGGTGAGATGGTCGCTCGGCCGATAGCTCGCCTGCAGGCCGAGATACCAGGAGTCGTCAGGCATCTCGTCCAGCGCTGAAACGCCGGTCACCCGGTCACCGGCGATCAGGCCGCCGCTGTTCGTGCGAAACGCCGTCGCGAGCGAAAACGTATCCGCCAGCTCAAGCAATGTGCCGACGAATGGGCCACCGCTGAAGGCATCGTCCGTCTCGCCAAGACCGACGAGAAGGTCACGCCCAAAGGTGCTGGAGGCGGAGAGAGGCGCGGCGACGTCCGAGGTCGTCACCGGGCTCGCCTCGCCACCAAGGCTAAGGCCAAGCTCGACATCGACCAGGGGCTCGTTCGGGGCCAAGGCGCCTGCGCCGTCAATGGCCAGGGGCTGCAAGGTGACATAGGTGTCGGAAGCGGCGGGTCCGGCCGTCGAGTCATCCGCGCGGGCGGCACCAGTAACCGCCAAGGCCGCGACGCCTAACATGGCCAGGCTCGAAAGCCGCGTCATGGCCAATCTCCCAACGACCACACCGCATGGTCATCATAGCGCCACAGACGACCGGCGTGTGGGGACAATTTTGCGTCAAGCCGAATTAATCAAGCGTGAAGGCCGCAGGACCGCCACATCCCCCAGTTATTTGTCACGCTCGACGCAGAAATCAACCACCCCGAGCAGCGCGCGCTTGGCCTCGCCATCGGGGAACAGGCCGAGGGCGTCGCGCGCCATGGCGCCATAATGTCGCGCGCGCTCGAACGAATCGGCGAGAGCGCCGTGCTTCTCGAGAAGCTCGAGCGCGTGGCCGAAATCCTCCTCGCGCTGCTCGCCTTCCTCCATGGCGCGGCGCCAGAACGAGCGCTCCTCCTCGCTGCCCCGCCGGTAGGCGAGCACGACGGGCAGGGTGATCTTGCCCTCACGGAAATCGTCGCCCGAGTTCTTCCCCAGCGTGTCGGACCGCCCGGCATAGTCGAGCGCGTCATCGACCAGCTGATAGAGAATGCCGAGATTGAGCCCCAAGGCCTTGAGCGCCTCTTCCTCGCTGCTCGGCCGGCTCGCCACCACGGCGCCGAGCTGGCAGGCGGAGCGGAAGAGCGCGGCGGTCTTGGCCGTGATGACGTCCAAATAGGCGGCCTCGCTCGTGCTGGTGTCGTTCGAGGTCATGAGTTGCATGACCTCACCCTCCGCCAGGATCGCCGAGGTCGACGCCAGGATGTCGAGCACCTTGAGCGAGCCGTCATCGACCGAGAGCTGGAAGGCGCGGCTGAACAGGAAATCGCCGACCAGCACGCTCGGCTTGTTGCCCCACACCGCATTCGCGGTGGCGCTGCCGCGCCGAAGCTCGCTGTCATCGACCACGTCGTCGTGCAGAAGGGTCGCGGTGTGAATGAACTCGATGCAGGCCGCCAAATTCACATGGCGCCGCCCGGCATAGCCACACATCTTGGCAGAGGCGAGTGTCAGCATCGGTCGCAGGCGCTTGCCGCCCGATGAGATGATATGGCCGGCGAGCTCGGAGATCAGCACCACCGGGCTCTTCATGCGCTCGAGGATGACGGCATTCACGTCGCGCAGGTCTTCCGCGACCAGGCCATGCAACAATTCGAGCCGGTTGTCCCGACCCCCCGGTTTCTTGCCCTTGCCCTGCTCGAGCCGCACCACAGATCCCACGACCAACCCCCGAAGCTTGACGACAGGCGCGGCTCCATCGAGCATGGGGTCGCGTCGGCGGGCACTCTATCACCGCGATCTCGCGGCGTTAACTGCGCCGACGCCGGGCGGTCGATGATCGAGTTGCTGCGTCTCAACGATCCGGTACGCCTGTCCTACCTCATCGCCATGCTTCGGGACGGTGGCGTCGAACCCGTGGTGCTCGATACGCACATGAGCGTGCTCGAAGGCAGTCTGATCGCCATTCCGCGGCGTCTCATGGTCGCCGATGACGACGCAGAGCAAGCCCGCCGCATTTTGCGGGAGGCAGGGGAGCTTGATGGCTGAGCCGGCCGGCGCGAGTGCGGGCGCGCTTCTGGGTGGGCGCGTATTGTTGCGCCAGCCCGCCGTCGGCTATCGGGTCGCGATCGACCCGGTGCTGCTGGCGGCCGCGGTTCCGGCGGCCAAGGGGGATGTCGCGCTCGACGTCGGGGCCGGCGTCGGCGCGGCGGCGCTGTGCCTCGCGGCACGTGTCGAAGGTGTGCGGGTGGTCGGCCTTGAGATGCAGCGCGAACTTGCGCGACTTGCGGCCGACAATGTCGAGGAAAATGGCCTGACCGACCGGATCGACATGCTGATCGGCGATTTGAAGCGGCCGCCGCCGCGGCTCGGGCCACGCAGCTTCGACCATGTCTTCGCCAATCCGCCCTATCAGGAGGCCGAGCGCGCCACGCCCACGATCAACCGCATCAAGGCGATCGCGACCATCGAGGGCGAGGCCAAGCTCGACGATTGGATGGCGTTCTGCCTGACGATGGCCAAGGGCGGCGGCACGGTGACCATGATCCACCGCGCGGATCGTCTGCCCGAATTGTTGGCCGCCTTGACCGAGCGCACCGGAGGCATCGTCGTCTACCCGGTCTGGCCACGCGACCCGACGGCCGGCGCCGGCGACGTCCCGGCCAAGCGGGTCATCGTGCAGGCGAGGGTCGGCTCGAAGGCCCCGTTGCGCCTGCTGGGCGGGCTCTGCGTGCACGAGGCCGACGGCAAATACACCGCCGCGGCCGAGCACGTGCTGCGTCATGGCGGGCCGCTGGCGCTCTTAGGCTAGGAGGGACGCATGTCCGTTCGACGGGTGATCGCACGACTGACCTTCCGCAGTCCTCCGCCAATCGTGGCGGTGATCCGGCTGAGCGGCGTGATCGGGCCAAGCGGAGCGCTCCGCGCCGGTCTCAACATCGCGGGCCTGGCAGAGACCATCGAGCGCGCCTTCGCGATACGTGATCTCAAGGCGGTCGCGTTGGCGATCAACTCACCCGGCGGCTCCGCCGTGCAGTCGGCACTGATCATGAGCCGGGTGCGGGCGCTGGCCGATGAGAAGCAGGTGCCCGTGCTAGCCTTCATCGAGGATGTCGGGGCTTCGGGCGGTTACTGGCTGGCGCTCGCGGCCGATGAGATTTGGGCCAATGAGAGCTCGATCGTCGGCAGCATCGGCGTGATCTATTCCGGCTTCGGCTTTACCGAGGCCCTGCAGAAGCTCGGCATCGAGCGGCGGTTGCACACTGCCGGCGAGCGCAAGTCGATGCTCGACCCGTTCCAGCCGGAGCGGGCCGAAGACTTGGAGCGGCTGAGCGCGATTCAAAGCCAGATCCACACGAATTTTAAGGAGATGGTACGCGCCCGCCGCGGCCGGCGCCTGAAGGCGCCCGACGACACACTGTTCAATGGCGAGTTCTGGTTGGGCCGGCGCGCGCTTGAGCTTGGTCTGATTGACGGGATCGGCGATCTGCGGGCGATCCTGCGCGATCGCTTCGGCAAGAGGGTGCGGCTGCGCGCGGTCGGCCGCCGGGTCGGCTGGCTCAGGCGGCGCTTCGGGGCGGCGCTGGGCGGCCATGATGGGGAACTCGGCGGCGGCCTCACCGACGGGGTCATCGCGGCCATCGAGGCGCGCGCCTGGTGGAGCCGTTACGGCCTCTGATTCCGCTTGGCCCTTGACCCGGCCCGCGCCGGACCCGACAATAATCCACAACCCAGTGTCAGTGGGGTCGGGACTCCGCGACAAGGTAAAGCAAGGGAACGCCATTCGGCGATCAGCCGAATGGTCGGGAGGGCAAGATGTTCAGCATTCCGAAAATTCTGGTTCTGGTTCTGATCCTCGCGGTTGTCTGGTTCGGCTTCAAAGCCGTGATGCGGATCAAATCGGCCAATGAGGCGAAGGCGAAAGAGGGTGACGCGCAGGACTGATGGCCGGCGCGTTCATGAAGGACTCGACCCTTGGGTCTGATTGGTAAGCTTCTCCTCCTCGCCGTCATCATCGGCGTGGTGTTCTTCGCGTTTAAGACGATCTCCCGGGTAAAGGCCAACCAACAGAATTCTGTGCGCGACGGTTCGTCGCGCCCACGGGAGACCAAGAGCCGCCCGGGTTGGGCCCGCCGAATCTTCAAGGCCGAAGATCTCGTCGAATGCCCGCGCTGCCGCACCTTCGTGCGCTCGCTCGAAAACCACAGCTGCAAGGGCAAGGCCTAGGCGCTCGTTCAAAACAAGCGCGTTGACCGCGTATGGCGCTGCCGCATAGCTTGGCGCCGCTTTCCACCTTCGCCTAGGCAGCATTCATGGCCCCGCCGAAACGCAGCACGGCGTTCCAATCGCTGATCCTGTCGCTTCAGACCTTCTGGGCGGAGCAGGGTTGTGTCATCCTGCAGCCCTATGACATGGAGGTGGGCGCCGGCACGTTCCATCCGGCGACGACGCTTCGGAGCCTCGGGCCGAAGCCCTGGCGCGCCGCCTATGTTCAACCCTCGCGCCGGCCGAAGGACGGTCGCTATGGCGACAACCCGAACCGGCTTCAGCACTACTATCAATTCCAGGTCATTCTGAAGCCCTCGCCGGCGGACGTGCTCGAGCTCTATCTCGCGAGCCTGGAGCGGCTCGGGATCAAGGCCAAGGAGCACGACATCCGTTTCGTCGAGGACGATTGGGAGAGCCCGACGCTTGGCGCCTGGGGCCTTGGCTGGGAGGTCTGGTGCGACGGCATGGAGGTGACCCAGTTCACTTACTTCCAGCAGGTCGGCGGCTTCGATTGCGACCCGGTCTCGGCCGAGATCACTTACGGCCTCGAACGCCTCGCCATGTACGTCCAGGGCGTCAACAACGTCTATGAGCTCGACTGGAATGGCGTCGCGGGCGAGGGCGCGGTCAAATACGGCGACGTCTATCTCCAGAACGAGCGCGAGTTCTCGGCCTATAATTTCGAGCACGCCGACACCAAGCGCCTGTTCCGCCACTTCCGCGACGCCGAGGAGGAATGTGGCCTGCTCCTCGGCAAGAGCCTCGCGCTGCCGGCCTATGATCAGTGCATGAAGGCGAGCCACACCTTCAACCTGCTCGATGCGCGCGGCGTGATCAGTGTGGCCGAGCGCGCTGCCTACATCGCGCGGGTGCGGGCGCTCGCCAAGGGCTGCTGCGAGGCCTGGCTCAAGAGCCAGGGCGTGGAGACTTAAGGTTGGCCAAGCTCCTGCTCGAGATCCTGTCTGAGGAAATTCCGGCGCGCATGCAGGCGCGGGCCGCGGAGGACTTGCGCACCCTCGTGGTCGAGCGGCTCAACGCGGCGCGCCTCAGCCACGATCACGCCGCGAGCTATGTGACGCCGCGGCGTTTGACCCTCATGGTCAGCGGCCTGCCCAAGGCGCAGCCCGATATCACCGTTGAGAAGAAGGGCCCGCGCGTCGGTGCCACTGCCCAGGCCATCGATGGCTTTCTGCGCTCCGCGGGGCTCACGAAAATCGAGCAGTGCGAGCAGCGCGATACCGGCAAGGGCGTCTTCTATTTCGCGGTGGCCAAGGAGAAGGGGCGTCTCACCGCCGAGGCGCTCGCGCTGTTGTTGCCCGAAGCGATGAACGCGCTCTTGTGGCAGAAGTCGATGCGCTGGGGCAGCCACAGGCTGCGCTGGGTGCGCCCAATTCACTCGATTCTTTGCCGCTTCGATCTGCAGACGATTGCGTTCGAGTTTGCCCACCTGACCGCCGGCGACAGCACCGCGGGCCATCGCCACCTCGCGCCCGAGCGCTTCGATGTGGTGGACGAGGCGGATTATCGGCGCAAGCTTTGGCAGAGCTATGTGATCCTCGACGCCACGGAGCGCGCCAACATGATCCGGCGTGATCTCGATCGCCTCGCGGCGGCCGAGGGCCTCAAGATCAAGCAGGACGAGGCGCTGCTCGCCGAGAACGCTGGCCTGGTCGAGCGCCCCGTGGTGCTGCTCGGGCGCATCGATGAGCGCTTCATGGACGTGCCGCCCGAGGTGCTGACCACCGCGATGCGCACGCACCAGAAGTATTTCGCGCTGCTCAAGGCCGATGGCGCGCTCGCGCCGCGTTTTGCGCTGGTCTCGAACATGGAAACGGCGGATGGCGGCGGCGCCATCGTTGCCGGCAATGAGCGCGTGCTGCGTGCGCGCCTGTCGGACGCGAAGTTTTTCTGGGATCAGGATCGCCAGCACTCGCTCAAGAGTCGTGTGCCGCAGCTCAAGGAGATCATCTTTCACGCCAAGCTCGGTACGGTGCGCGAGAAGGTCGATCGCATGTACCGGTTGGTTGAGACGCTGGGCCCGCATCTGCCCATGGTGAAACGGGGCAGCGCACAGCGCGCCGTACTGCGCTGCAAGGCCGATCTGTTGACCTCTATGGTCGGCGAGTTCCCCGAGCTGCAAGGGCTGATGGGGCGCTATTACGCGCTGCACGATGGCGAGAGCAAGCCGGTCGCGCGCGCGATCGCCGAGCACTATTCGCCCGTGGGGCCCTCTGACCAGTGCCCGCGGCGCCCGCTCAGCGTCATGGTTGCGCTGACCGACAAGATCGACAGCATCGCCGGCTTCTTTCTGATCGGTGAAACGCCGACCGGCTCGAAGGACCCATTCGCGCTGCGCCGCTCCGCGCTCGGCATCATTCGGCTGATCCTCGAGAACAAGCTGCGGGTGCCGTTGTTGGCCGTGTTCGACGAGTCCGTCGCGTTGCATCAGGCCGGCATTCGCCAGCGAGCGCTGGCGGCCAAGGCGGGCGATCGCCGCACCACGCCCGATGATGACAAGGCCCTACGGAGCGCGGAAGACGATCCATCGGCACGCAAGCCGGTGTTGGACACAATCCTCGCGTTTTTCGCCGATCGGCTAAAGGTCTATCTGCGCGATGCCGGCATCGGTCACGATCTGATCAACGCGATCTTCGCGGATCGTGCGGAGGATGACCTCTATCGTCTGACCGAGAAGGCGAAGCGGCTCTCGCGCTTCCTCAAGTCCGAGGACGGCGCCAATCTGCTCACCGCCTATCGCCGCGCCAGCAACATCGTGCGCGCCGAGGAGAAGAAGGGTTGGAAGGCAGATGGTGGCGCGGTGGAGCGCGCACGCTTCGCGCAAGGTGAGGAGATTGCGCTGTTCGATGCGCTTAGCACGGTGCGGGTGGTTGATCTCGGCGCGGTCGAGGCGGCGGCGTTCGACGGCTATTTGCAGGATCTCTCAGGTCTCAGGCGCCCGATCGATGCCTTCTTCGACAAGGTCACGGTCAATGCCGATGATGCGGCCTTGCGCGACAATCGGCTGAAATTCATGCAGGCGATCCGCGCCAAGATGGATGCGGTCGCCGACTTCTCGAAGATCGAGGGCTAGATCGGCGCGATGCCGAAATGGGTTTACAGCTTCGGTGACGGCAAGGCGGAAGGCTCGGCCGCGCTCCGCAATCTGCTCGGCGGCAAGGGTGCCAACCTCGCCGAGATGGCGAGCCTCGGCCTGCCCGTGCCGCCCGGTTTCACCATCACCACCGAGCTCTGCACCTCCTATTACGCGACCGGCAAGGCCTTGCCGTCGACCCTGGCTGCCGAGGTCGATGCCGGCCTCGCCTATATCGAGCGGGTGGCAGCCGCTAGATTCGGCGCTGCCGAGAACGCGCTGCTGGTCTCGGTGCGCTCGGGTGCCCGCGCCTCGATGCCGGGCATGATGGACACCGTGCTCAATCTCGGCCTGAACGACGAAACGGTCGAGGGCATGGCGCGGCGCTCGGGCGATCCGCGCTTCGCCTATGACAGCTATCGCCGCTTCATCCAGATGTTCGGCGATGTCGTGCTCGGCATCGAGCATGAGGCCTTCGAAGACCTGCTCGAACGCCACAAGGAAGAGCGCGGCTACGTGCTCGATACCGACATGGCAGCCGAGGATTGGCGCCTGTTGATCGAGGCCTACAAGCGCATGGTGCGCGAACGGCTCAGCCGGCCGTTTCCCCAAGATGTACGCGAGCAGCTCGATGGCGCGATCCGCGCCGTGCTCGATTCCTGGATGAACAACCGCGCCATCACCTATCGCAAGCTGCACAACATCCCCGACGGCTGGGGCACCGCCGTCACGGTGCAGGCGATGGTGTTCGGCAATATGGGCAGCGACTGCGCAACTGGCGTTGCCTTCACGCGCGATCCCTCGACCGGGCAGAAGGCGATTTATGGCGAGTACCTCGTGAACGCGCAGGGCGAGGACGTGGTCGCCGGCATCCGCACGCCCCAGCCGCTGACCGAGGCCGCGCGCTTGGCCAATCGTGGCGATGGCGCGTCGCTCGAGCGCGCCATGCCCGCGACATTCCGCGAGCTCGAGGCGGTGTTCGCGCGTCTCGAGGGCCATTATCGCGACATGCAGGATATCGAGTTCACGGTGCAGAAGGGCAAGCTCTGGCTGCTTCAGACTCGCACCGGCAAGCGTACCGCCCGTGCCGCGCTGAAGATCGCGGTCGACATGGTGGCCGAAGGGGTGATCGGCGAGCAGGACGCGGTCAAACGCATCGACCCTCAGGCGCTGGAGCAGCTGTTACATCCTGCGCTCGACCCGAACGCGCCGCGCACGGTGATTGCGCGCGGGCTGCCGGCCTCGCCCGGTGCTGCGGTCGGGCGCGTCGCGCTCTCGGCCGATGAGGCCTATGACCTCGCGACCAAGGGCGAGGACGTGATTCTGGTCCGCGCCGAGACAAGCCCCGAGGATATTCACGGCATGCACGCGGCCAAGGGCATCCTCACCAGCCGCGGCGGCATGACGAGCCATGCAGCGGTGGTCGCGCGCGGCATGGGGCGACCCTGCATCACGGGCGCGAGCGAGATCCGCATCGATGTCGAGAAACGCCGCTTCTCGGTGGCAGGTCTCATGGTCAATGCCGGCGACATGATCACGATCGACGGCACGCGGGGCGAGGTGATCAAGGGGGCGGTGCCGACCGTCGAGCCCTCGCTCGGCGGCGATTTCCAGACGCTCATGGGCTGGGCCGATCGGGTACGCACGCTGAAGGTCCGCGCCAACGCCGAGACGCCGACCGATGCGCAAACCGCGCGCGGCTTCGGTGCCGAAGGTATTGGCCTCTGCCGCACCGAGCACATGTTCTTCGACAATGAGCGCATCGTCGCCATGCGCGAGATGATCCTGGCGGCCAACCGGCGTGGGCGCGAGGCGGCGCTTGCCAAGTTGCTCCCCATGCAGCGGCAGGATTTCGTCGAGCTGTTTCGCATCATGAGCGGGCTTCCCGTCACCATCCGCCTGCTCGATCCGCCGCTCCACGAGTTCCTGCCCAATACCGACGAGGAGATCGCCGAAGTCGCCAAGGCGACCGGCGTGCGCTTCGAAACGTTGCGCACAAGGGTTGCGCAATTGCACGAGAGTAACCCGATGCTCGGTCATCGCGGTTGCCGGCTCGGCATCTCATATCCCGAAATTTACGAGATGCAGGCGCGCGCGATCTTCGAGGCCGCGGTCGAGGTCGGAGCCGAGCGCGGCGGGGGCGTCACGCTTGAGATCATGATTCCGCTGGTCGCGACCCGGCGTGAGCTCGATATCCTGAAGGAGCTGGTCGACGCCCAGGCTTCGGCCGTCGCGCGCACGAGCCGCGCCAAGCTCGATTACATCGTCGGCACCATGATCGAGTTGCCGCGTGCCGCGCTCCGCGCCGGCGAGATCGCGGGCGCCGCGCAGTTCTTCTCCTTCGGCACCAATGATCTGACGCAGACCACGCTCGGCCTCTCGCGCGATGACGCCGCGAGCTTTCTGGATGCCTATGAGCGGGCCGGCATCTTCCCGACCGATCCATTCGCCTCGCTCGACATAGAAGGCGTTGGCGAGCTGGTCCGGGTCGCATGCGAGCGCGGGCGTGCGGCGAGGCCTTCGCTCAAGCTCGGCATTTGCGGTGAGCACGGCGGCGATCCGGATTCGATCCGCTTCTTCCACGAGGTCGGGCTCGACTATGTCTCCTGCTCGCCCTACCGAGTGCCGGTCGCGCGGCTTGCGGCCGCGCAGGCGACCCTCGCAGCCAAGGCCGAGCGGGATTGACGGAAACGAGATCCTCCAAGAACTCTTCTTAACGTCATGGCCCGGCTTGACCGGGCCATTCAGGGCAGCGAGACTTGGTGGTCGTCTCCGGATCACCCGCCTTCGCGGGTGATGACGGTTTGCGTTCAGGGCGCGATCAGGCCCTTTTCATGAGCCGCCGGCTCATAGGGAAACACGATCGAACGGTCCGGGCGGGTGAGCTTCTCGTCCTTGCCCTTGTAGTCGACGCGCGAGAGCAGGTCGCGCGGGGTTTCGAGCCGGGCGGCGCGCTTGTCACCCGCGCGCACGATGGTCCACGGCCCCGCCGGGTGGTCGGTCCGGCTGAACATGGCATCGCGCGCCTTGGAATAGTCCTTCCATTTGGCGATGGCTGCCGCATCGATCGGGCTCACCTTCCAGAACGACAGCGGATCGGACTTTCGTTTGGCGAGACGCCGCTTCTGCTCGTCCCGTTCGATATCGAGATAATATTTGAAGAGCAGGATGCCCGAGTTGACCAGCATGGTCTCGAACGTGGTCACGCTGGCGATGAAGGCGTCGTACTCGGCCGGCGTGCAGAAGCCCATCACGCGCTCGACGCCGGCGCGGTTGTACCAACTCCGGTTGAACAGCACGAATTCCTGCGCGGCCGGCAGATGCGGCACGTAGCGCCGAAAGTACCAGAGCGTTCGGTCGCGATCTGACGGTTTGCCGAGCGCGACCACGCGCGTCTCGCGTGGCGCCATGTGCGCCGTGATGCGCTTGATCAGGCCGTCTTTGCCCGCCGCATCACGCCCCTCGATGATGACCAGCACGCGCAGGCCCTGGCCGATCACCTCACGCTGGAACTTGACCAGCTCGATCTGAAGCAGGCGGAGCGTCGCCTTGTAGTCGACCTCGGCACGCGCTTCCGTTTTGGTCTTGCTCTGCGTCACGACGGCCCCGGTTCGTCGATGATCGGCCAGACCTGGGTGGCGCCGGCCATGAGCGGCGCGCCCGACGCCTCGTCCAGCCGATCCAGTCGAACCAGCGCGAGACCCAGGTTGGACATCGCCGTTCTCATCTCGCCTGCCTCCTTGCCGTCGATCGACAGAATTGTGCCTGGTGCCGGCGTAGCGCCCTCGATGCGCACGCGCATCAGCCGCCGCTTGGCCAGCCCGCGATACTTGGTCCGCGCGGTCAGCTCCTGGCCGACATAGCAGCCCTTGGCGAAGTCGACGCCGTTCAGCGCCTCGAAATTGCTCTCCACCAGAATGGCTTTGTCGATGACCAGGTCGCGGCTGCCATCCGGCACGCCGAGGCTGAGCCGCAAGGCCTCGTAGCGATCGAATGGCGCCTCCGTTAGGCCGAGCGCGGTAAGCGGGGCAGTTCCTGATGTCACGGGGATGATCACACGCACCCCAAGTCGCCGATCGCGCGGATCGACCAGAGCGAGCCCGCCGGTGAAGGCCGCGCAAGCGCCGGGCTCGTCCGGCAGGCCAAAACGGCCATGAACGTCGTCGCCCAGGACAGCGACCAACCGAAAATCGTCCGACGCATCGGCCAGCTCGACCCGCGCGCGCAGACGATAGCCCGCCAGCCGCTGGCCCAGATCGCCAAGCCTCGCGCGCTCGCAATCGAGCACCAGTACATCGCCGAGGCTCGCGACAATGAAATCATGTAGGAACTTGCCCTGGGGGCTCAGCAGTGCTGCATAGATCGCGCGCTCGGGCCTGACCTTCGCGATATCGTTCGAGATCAGGCCCTGGAGAAAATCGCGCGCATCGGAGCCTGACAGCTGGATCAGGCCACGCGCGGGCAGGGGTACGAAGGACGCAGGCTGGGTCATGGCTTGAGGTCGATGCGGCCCGTTGCGGGGGCAGAGCGAGGCAACCTCGGTAATGAGTAGTGTCGACCGGCCAAGCTGGCAAGGTCCAGACCCCGCCCCTGGGCTTGGCAAGCCGGCCACGGCGGGTCTATAAGCGGCGGATGCTTGTGACGCTGGTCGACGACTCCATCCCCTTCAACGGCTCCACCCCCAGCTTTCAGCCGCTCGGCGGACCGGAAAAGGCCTTCGCCTCGCTCCCCGGCGCGTTGTCGCGGCGGGGCCACGTGGTGCGCGCGTTTAACCGCTCGCCGCATTCGATGGGTATCGAGAACGTCAGCTGGATCAATTGGGAGGGCCGCAAGCCGCCGATCACCGAGGTGCTGATCGCCTTTCGCAAGCCAACCCTCTTGGAGTTTACAAGGGCGGTCTCGGCAAGGGTTCTTTGGGTGGCCGGCCATGCGGGCTATCTCAACACCCAGGCGGCGGCCGATATGCTGTCACGCACCTCGGCCAAAATTGTGTTCTCGGCGGATGCCCAGCGCAAGACGTTCAAGCCGAACAGCCAGATCCGCCTGCATACGATCCAACCGGCCGTGCGCGACGAATATCGCAACGCGGGCCCGATGGATGCCAAGTGCAAGAAGCCGACCGCCGTTGTCACCGCGCACCCGAAGCACGGGCTCGACTGGGCCGTGACGCTGTGGGTCGAGAAGATCCGGCCGCGTCTGCCGGATGGTGAGCTGCAGGTCTATTCAACTTCGTTGCACAAGGCGCAGGAAGATCCGGCGAAGGTGCCGGATGAGCTGAAGGAGATCCTGGCTCTCGTGACGAAGGCGGCATCGTCCGGTGTCGTGATCAAGGCACCGCGCGGCGATGTCGACATGGCCTCGAACTATCGCTATGCGCGGGTTCATCTCTATCCGAGCGTTGAGCAGGATTTGATGGCATCGACCCTGCTCGAATCCCAGGCGGTCGGTGTGCCGGCCGTGTGTCGCCCGCTCGGCGCCGTGGGCGAGCGCATCGTCGACGGGCAGACCGGCTATTTGGCGGCGACCGACGAGGCGTTTGTCGATCATGCGGTGCGTCTGCTCACCGAAGATTCGGCGTTCGACACGGTGAGTGGCGCGGCGCGCGCGCATGGCAGGCGCCGCTCATGGGATTCGGTCGCGGGCGAGTTCGAGTCCGTGTTTCGATGAGGTTGCTTTACCTCACCTCGACGCGCATCGGCGATGCGGTACTCTCCACCGGCCTTCTCTCCCACCTGATCGAATCCAACCCCGGCATCCGCGTCACGGTTGCGTGCGGACCGGCAGCGGCGCCCCTCTTCGAAGCGGTGCCGGGTCTCGATCGAATCCTCCGCATCACGAAGTCGAGGTTCGGTGGTCACTGGCTCGCGCTGTGGCGCAAGGTTGTGCTCTCGCGCTGGGACATGGTGGTCGACCTGCGTGGTTCCGCGCTCTCATGGCTCCTCGCGACGCGGCGGCGCATCGTGTTTCGCGGGAGCGCAGAGTCAATCCATCGGGTTGCACAGCTCGCCGAAGCCGCACGAGTTTCACCACCGCCATCGCCCAGGCTTTGGTGGACCTCGCGCCACGAGCAGGAGGCCGAGCGCCTGGTCGGTGCGGCCGGGCAATTCCTGGCGCTCGGGCCGACCGCCAATTGGCGCGGCAAGGAATGGCCGATCGAGCGCTTTATTGCGCTGGTCGAGCGCCTGACGTCTCCCTCTGGCATTCTAAGCGGCGCTCGCATCGTGGTGTTCGGTGGACCCGGCGAAGAAAGGGCCGCGGCGCCGCTGTTGGCCGCGCTCTCGGCCGAGCGACGGATCGATCTGGTCGGACGCATCGACCTCTTGACCGCATTTTCCTGTCTGAAGCGCGCCGCCCTGTTCGTCGGCAATGACTCGGGGCTCATGCACATCGCAGCGGCCTCCGGTTGCCCGACACTTGGCCTGTTCGGCCCGAGCAAAGACAGGCATTACGCGCCCTGCGGTATGAAATGCGCCGTCGTTCGCACGCCCGAAAGCTACGATGAGCTCATTGGACGGCCCGGCTATGATCATCGCACCACGGGCTCGCTGATGACCAATCTCGCGGTCGAGACCGTCGAGGCGGCTGCCGCCGCTTTATGGACCAAGGTGCAAAAGGCGGTGGCATGAGCGGGCCGCGCCTCTCCGCGCTCGTGGTGGCGCGCAATGAGGAGGCACAGCTTGCGGACTGTCTCGCGACGTTGAAATTCGCCGACGAGCTTGTTGTCCTGCTTGATCGTTCAACCGACCGCTCGAAGGACATCGCACTGGCTCATGGCGCAAAGGTGGTCGAGGGCGCATGGCCGATCGAGGGCGAGCGGCGGCAGGCGGGCGTCGCCGCGTGCAGCGGCGATTGGATTCTCGAGATCGATGCCGATGAGCGCGTGCCCCAAGCACTGGCAAGTGAAGTGCGCGCGGCGATCGCTACGGCGCGGCGCGGCTATTTTCTGATTCCCTTCGACAATTACATCGGCACCCGGTTGGTGCGCTATGGCTGGGGCGGATCGTTCGGCGTGAGCGCAGCGGCCCGGCTGTTCGCACCCGGAGTCAAGCACTGGGCCGGCCAGCGCATCCATCCCGCGGTCACGCTGAGCGGTGAAAGCAGCCGGCTGTCGACACCCGTGATCCATTATGTGGATCGGAATCTCGGCGAGATGGTCGAGCGGCTGAAGCGCTACAGCCTGGCGCGCGCGGCCGATCTGAGAGCGGAGGGGAGGCCGCTGCCCTCGCTGCTCTGCACGCTCCGCCGCTCGATCTCGCGGTTCCTGAAATGCTATTTTTCGCGCAGGGGTTATCGCGAAGGCCGCATGGGCTTCATGATCGCGCTGATGGCGGGTCTTTACCCGCTGCTCTCGCGCCTGATGGCCGAGCTGGACCGGGATGAATCGGCGGGGCCGCCCCATGCCTAGCGCCGACGCGGCGCCGAAGACCCTTCGACTGCTGCAGGCCATTGCCGGTGGAAAACAGGGTGGGGCGGAGGCCTTTTTCGTCCGACTGTGTGGCGCGCTCGCACGCGCCGGAATCGAGCAGCGCGCCCTCGTGCGCCGCGGTCGACCTTGGGCGAAGGACATTGTTGCATCGGGCGTTCCGGTCGTTGAGCTGCCCTTCGGTGGCGTCTTCGACGTCACCACGCGCCGTCGGCTGGGCCGCCAGATCGACGGCTTCGCGCCGAACGTCGTCCTGACCTGGATGAGTCGCGCGACCGGATTTTGCCCGCGACCATCCGAACGTCGCCGGTACATCCACGTCGCAAGGCTCGGCGGCTATTACGATCTCAAATACTATCGGCGCTGCGACCATCTCATCGGCAACACGATGGATCTCGTGCGCTACATGCGAACTAATGGCTGGCCCGCCGAGCGCACTCACTATCTGCCGAACTTCGTCGATGCGTCACCGCTGCCGCCGGTCTCGCGCGAAGCGCTGTCGACGCCAATGAATGCGCGGGTCGTGCTCGCGCTCGGGCGGCTCCATCGCAACAAGGGCTTCGATGTGCTGATCCGCGCGCTGGAACGCCTGCCCGGCGTCATTCTCTGGCTCGGCGGCGAAGGCACCGAGCGGGGCGCGCTCGAGACACTGGCGCGCGAGCTCGGCGTGGTGGATCGCGTGCGATGGCTCGGCTGGCGCAACGATGTCGGGGCGCTAATGGCGGCGGCTGACGCTTTCACGTGCCCGTCGCGCCGCGAGCCGCTCGGCAATGTGGTGATCGAAGCCTGGGCCCAAGGCGTGCCCGTGGTGGCGGCCGCGAGCGTCGGGCCTGCGGCCTTGATCGCCTCGGGTGAGACCGGCCTCCTGGTGCCGGTCGATGATGCCGAAGCGCTAGCGGGCTCGCTCGCCACCTTGCTCGACCACCCCGAGCTTGCGGCGCGCCTGCGCGCGGCGGGGCGATCGGCCTATGAGGCGCGTTTCACTGAAGCCGCGGTGATCGCGCAGTATCGCGCGTTTTTCGAGAAGGTCGTGGCGCAAGGGCCATGTGCGGCATCGCCGGGCTGATGATGGCGCAGGGCGCGCCGCCCGATGAGCGCGCTCTCGACCGGATGGCGGATGCGCTGGCCCATCGCGGCCCCGACGGGCGCGGCCGCTTCGTCAATGGATCGGTCGGGCTGATTCACAATCGGCTATCGATCATCGATCTCGCCACCGGCGCCCAACCGCTTGATGATGGCGCGGGGCACGTCCTGGTCGCCAATGCCGAGATCTACAACTACATCGAATTGCGCCGTGAGCTCGGCGAGCATCATTTTCGCACCGGCTCGGATTGCGAGGTGCCGCTCCGGCTTTACGCCGCCGCTGGCCTCGACTTCGTCGATCGGTTGCGCGGCATGTACGCCCTTGCGCTTTGCGACGTGGCGCGCCGCCGCCTCGTGCTCGCGCGCGACCCGTTTGGGATCAAGCCGCTCTACGTCGCGACTTTGTCGCAGGGCGTGGCCTTTGCGTCCGAAGCACAGGCTTTGATCGCGGCTGGGCTGATTGCGCCGCGCCTATCGCCAAAGGCGCGCGATGAGTTGTTGGCGCTGCAATTCACGACCGCCCGCGCAACTATCTTCGAAGGCATCGAGCGGGTGTTGCCCGGCGAACTCCTGGTCATCGAGGACGGCCGGATTGTCGAGCGCCGTCGTCGCAGCGTCCTGCCGACCGAAGCGCCGGAGCCATGGTCCGAACGCGAGGCTTTGGCGCGCCTGGATGAGGTCCTGAAGGACAGCGTCTCGGTGCATCAGCGCGCGGACGTGCCCTTCGGGTTGTTCTTGTCGGGCGGCATCGACAGCGCGACCGTGCTGACCATGATGGCGCGCCTGAACGAGCGGCCGGTGCGTGCCTATACGATCGGGTTTCCCGGCACTGGCGTTCACGATGAGCGGCAGGAGGCCAAACGCCTGGCCCACGCGGTGCGTGCCGAACACAATGAAGTGCCGTTCGCTCCCGATGATTTCTGGCGCCTGCTTCCAACGGTCGCGGTGGCGCTCGATGACCCGGTCGCCGACTATGCAACGGTCCCGACCTACAGGCTGGCTGAGGTTGCGCGACAGGACGTCAAGGTTGTGCTCTCTGGTGAGGGCGGCGATGAGCTGTTCGCCGGCTATGGCCGCTATCGTTCCCTGCTGAGGCCCTGGTGGCTCGGTGGCGCCAAGCCGATGCGGGCGTCGCACCCGTTCGAGGGCCTCGGCATCCTGCGCGAGCTGCCGCGTGACTGGCGTGCCGGACTCGTCGAGGCGGAGCGGGCGAGCGAAAGGCCCGAATGGGATCGTCTGCAACGGGCCCAGGCGCTCGACTGCGCCGATTGGCTGCCGCACGACTTGCTGCCCAAGCTCGATCGTTGCCTGATGGCGCACGGTGTCGAGGGCCGCACGCCGTTCCTGGATCCGGCGGTCGCGCAGTTTGCCTTTCGCCTGCCGCCCTCGCTCAAGGTGCGCCGCGGCCTTGGGAAGTGGCTGCTGCGTCGCTGGCTCGCGGACAAGAGCCATGCTCTCGAACCCTTCGCGCGAAAGCGGGGATTCACCGTTCCGGTTGGCGAGTGGATTGCTGCCGAGGCATCGCGCCTCGGGCCGTTGCTTGAGCGACAGCCCGTCATCGAAGAGCTATGTCGCCCCGGCGCGGTCACTCAAGCTTGCAAGGACGCCAAGGGCCGCTCGGCGCAGGCGGTCTGGCGGCTGCTGTTTTTCACGCTTTGGCACCGCCGTCACATGTTGGGGCGCATGCCGGCCGGTGATGTGTTCGAAACGCTCGAGCAGCGCGTCTAGACGCTGATCGTCATGCCCTCGACCGCGACCAGAGAGCCCGGCAGCATCTTTTCCAGGGACCGCTGAACCTCATCGAGCAGCGCATCGTCGTGAACCGGGTGATGCTCGAACGCGACGAGCCGGCGGGCACCGGCGGCGCGACACAGGCGAACACCTTCTTCCCAGGTCGAGTGACCGCCCTCGGTGACCAGCTCGTACTCGGCGTCGAGATAGTAGGAATCATAGATCACGACGTCCGCGCCGGCGATGAGCGAGAGGACGGCAGGATTCAGCTCGCCCGGTCTGTGCTGCCTGCCTGAGATGTAGCAGAACGCACGACCATCCCGCTCAAGCCGATAGCCGGTCGCGTTGTACGGGTGATCGAGCGCGACGGTGCGCATCTGGATGCCGGGTCTGAGCTCGAAGCCCTCGCCCGAGACGAAATCGCGATAGGCCTTCAAGCCGCCGATAAAGCTTAGCGGAATCGGAAACAGCGGCGAGGTCATCATGTTGGTCAGCTCGCGCTGCATGCTGCCCGTCGAATCGCGATGGCCGGCCCACACGGTAAATTTGTTGTTCGGGTTGTAGCCCGGGCCAAAAAACGGCAGGCCGCAGATGTGATCGAAGCGCGCCTCGGAGAACAGGATGTCGGCGTCGAATGTGCCCCCTGCCTTGGCCAGCGCGACGCCGAGCGGGCGGATGCCGGTGCCGGCATCGAAGATGATGAGATGGTCGCCGCTCCGAACCTCGACGCACGAGGTGTTGCCGCCATAGCGGCGCGTCGCGGCATTTGGTGTCGGCAGGCCGCCACGCACGCCCCAAAACCTGATGGTGAAGCGGACGTCCGATGCGGTCATGGGCGAGGCCGTGGACCCTCGATCAAGCGGCGGCGGCGGGCACAGAGGCAGCCATGCGGCCGAACAGGTCGAACACCCGATCGCGCCAGGCACGCACCGGATCGTCCGCCGCGAGCACGTCGTCCTTGTAGGCCAGGCGCGCGAACTGAAGCGTGCCGGCAAGGATATAGTCGGCGTAGCGCGGCGCGTCGCCGGCGAGGAAGGGTTGTGTCGCCAGTACCGCGCGCGCCGGCTCGATCACCTTGCGGAAATTCGCGACATGCGTCTCGCGCTCGGCATGCAAGGTTTCGAGCGAGTGCCCGAAGCGCTTCTCCCGCGACTCCCGGAAATAGGCCTGATCCTCGGGGCGCACCTTCTGAAAGATGCTGAACATCAGGCCTGGCGCCAGCGCCGGCTGGACGATCTTGTCGCACCAGTGATTGATGAACAACGCCTCCGCCTGGCCCACTGCGCCGCCGAAGAGGCTCGGGCGGCTCGGGTGTTTCTCCTCGAGATGACAGGCGATCTTCCAGGAATCCGGGATCGTCTGCCCGTCCTCAACCAGCACCGGCACCAGAGGTTGACCGCTGAAGGCGATCTTGTCCTTCTCGCCGAAGCTTACCGGCACGATTTCCGCATCGAGACCCTTGTGCGCCAGAGCGAAGCGCGCCCGCCAGCAATAGGAGCTGAAACGGCGGTCGTCACGGGCGGAAAGGTCGTACAGCCTACGGGCCATTGACGGGATATCCTCCGGTTCTCGAAGGTGCGCGCCGACTCCACTATAGCGGGCGAGGCCTCGGCCGGCCAATGCCGCCTTTGCCCGAACCATTGGAAGGGAAGTGATCGATGAAGGCGATTGTTCATCAGGGTGCCGGTCTCGGTGGCGCCAAGTTGGTCGACATGCCGGCTCCGCCGCTCGGACCACGGGATGTGCGCGTGCGGCTCA
>Ga0194128_10004743_pt1 | contig 19678 bp, 17 predicted proteins | sample TA2KigCa65mmetaG_FD_148650 | JGI IMG/M metagenome (GOLD analysis project Ga0194128, IMG submission 148650) | Freshwater microbial communities from Lake Tanganyika, Tanzania - TA2015037 Kigoma Deep Cast 65m | ecosystem: Environmental > Aquatic > Freshwater > Lake | place: Tanzania: Lake... | reverse complement strand
CGTAGCCGTGCCCCGAGGCCAGCGTCTCCCAGATCGCCGCGATGGAGGCCGCCAGCACGCCCTCGTTGGCCAGCTGCCAGCGCATCAGCGCGTCGTAGAAGACACCCCCGCCGTGCCCCGTCACCCGCTCCACCCAGGTGCGCAGCGGCCGCGTCACACCGTACAGCTCCAGCGCGTTCACCACCGCCACGTACAGCTTTGCCTCGGCCACGTCGGCCTCGCTCATGGTGTTGGTGGCCACCACCGTTTCAATGGTTTCCCGGGCGATCTCGGGATCCTCGGGGCACAGGCCGCGCTGCGGATCCAGCGGCGCAACTTCGGTCACCAGCCCCCACTTTTCCCGATACTCCTTGCGGGCCATCGGCGCGTTGGGAAGTATCGTGCAGGGATAGATGCGGATGCGCTGCACCTGCGGCCACGACGCGAGATCCGCGTAGCCTTCCTTGAAGGACTCCAGCGTCTCGCCGGGCAGCGGGAGAATCAGGTCCGGCGTCAGCCGGTACCCGGAACGAGCATACTGGTCCGACAGGCTGCGGTAGTTCTCCAGCGGGATGTTCTTGCGGCCGATCGCCTCCAGCGCCGTCGTGCTCAGCGTCTGCAGCGAGAAGTTCACGTTGAACCCCTCCGCATCAAAGCCCTCGTCGTGGATGATGCGGTTGATCTGGAACGCCCGCTCCTTGTTGTTCTTCGCGAAGCCCAGCGGATAGAAGGCCTGCGGGAAGCCGACCGTGCGCTTCAAGGTGGAGACGTGCTGCATGATTTCCACGTCGCGCTCGAAGATTCCGAAGTTGGAGTCGTTGAGAATGACCGTGCTGATGCCATGGGCCGCGATCCAGTCCAACTCGGCCTTCACCCGCTCGGTGGGATGCTGGCGGATCTTGCTCATCGTGCTCATCCCCCAGTCGCAGAACGAGCACGAATACGGGCAGCCGCGCGAGGTCTCCAGCGAGGCCAGCACGTGCACGGGGACGTCGAGGGCGCGCACCTCGTCGATGAAGCCATCGAACGCGCCGCTCTGGTAGGCGCCCGGCGCCTCCAGCACCTTGAGCCGCTCGGCGGGAGCGGTAAAGACCTGCTTGCCATCCACCGCGTACGAGATCCCCCGCACGTTTGCGACGTTCGGCTGCTCGGAAAGCATCTCGCGCAGCAGGGCGCGGAAGGGCACTTCACCTTCGCCGTGCACGCAGACGTCCACGTAGGGATGGCGGGCGAAAAAGTCGCTCGGATCATTGGGCACGTGCGGGCCGCCAAACACCACCAGGGTCCGCGGGAAGCGCGCCTTCACCGCCGCGGCAAGGCGCGCCGAGTTCTCGAAGTTCCACACGTACACCGAGAACCCCAGCACGTCAGGCGCTTGAATGCGGTCCAGCATCTTCTCCACCGACTGCATGCGCCAGACGGGCGCGTCCCAGGTCCAGGCGTCGCGTACCTCCTCGTCGAGGTCGCAGTACGTCTTCAGCACGCCGTGGACATAGGGGACGTAGACCGTGGGGGCCGGCATCTCAAGCCGCTGGAGGGCAACGATCGCAACGCGCTTCATGGCTTTCTCCTCATCACTCGCTCCGAGCCCGCCAGGGCGATAAATCGCTGGAAACAGGCCGCGTCAGCGGGCCGTTCAGGGCGGGGTGGCGTCGGCTGTGCCGACTCGTATCTTGAGCAGTGAGAGCCCCGCCGCGCCGTGGTTTGCACCCCGCCCATGTAAACAGTTTGTTAAATTGACAGGACAAGCCGCGCCCACTGAGCGAATTTCACGCGTCGATGCGCGGTTTCACGCTGCCAGAGATCATCATGTCGTTCCTGTTCGTCTCGATGATCTTCGTGATGCTGGTGAACCTGTACCCGATGTCCTACATCACCACCCGGCGCGGCGAGTACCAGATGGTGGCCGACACCCTGGCCCAGAACGTGCTGGAGAAGTCTCGCGGCGGGCCCTACGAGGCGCTCGTCCCGGGCCCGGAGCAAACCCTGGAGCCCATCAAGCGCGGCGAGGTCGTCTTCACGCCAACCCGCCAGGTGGCCGCCGTGACGGGCCTCGACACCGACTACTGCAAGGAGATCGTCGTCAAGGTGACCTGGGAGGAAAAGATTTCCGGGCGCCGCGAGGTGGTCCATCGCATCGTACGATCGCGTGTTGGACCCTAAAACCCGGCGCGGCATGATCACCATGCAGGAGCTGATCATCGCCATGCCGCTGGCCATGATGCTGCTTGCCCTGCTGGTCCACACGCTGGTCAGCTCATCGCGCCGCACCGCGCAGCTCACCGCCCAGGCGCAGATGCAGGAGACGGCCACCTTCATCTTACAGCGCATCGAGAACGAGCTCGCCACCACTCCGGCGGCAGGCGTCGGAATTCTTCATCCGGAGAGCCCGAGCGATCCCACCGCCATCTCCCTCAACCGCCTGGCCACCGTGGATGCCAGCGGGCTGCGCACCTACGAGGACGGACTCGTGCTCTACGTCTTCGACCCCACCCGCAAGACGCTGGTGATGCGAGAATTCGATGACGCACCCGCTGGCCTCGAGATGTCCCCGATCGAGGGCTTCCGCCCGGGCTGTGGAGATCTCAAGCGGCTGGCGACCCAGACATCCCCGAGTTCACGGCTGCTGGCCAGCGGGGTGGCCGAATTCAAGGTCACCTCGGACGCCCCGACCGGACACGTGGGAAGCCCGCTCACGCTGCGCCTGGTCCTGGAGCGCAACGCCATCCCCGGCCAGAAAGAAGTCGAAACGATGGAGCGCACCTTTACCTTGAGAAATTAAGAGCGCGGCCGCCACATCAAGATGCGCGGAACCTGGGCCGGACGCAGCAGTTTATTCGGATCCATATTCAAGATCAGCTCGTGTTTCTTCGGCCCCTTCTCCAGCGCGTCAAAGTATTCCTTGACTTTGGTGTGCGAGCCCTTTCTCTCCTCGCGTGACAAGATGGACCCTCCGGCGGACCCCTTCATTCCCGGCGTCGTCTCGCGATCCCACTTCATGATCAGGTCGTACGCCTGCTGCCGGGTAAGGTTATCGGCCACGCCCAGCGGCGTGATGAACGGAGCGCCATATTCGTCGGTATATTTCTTCGCGATCAGCCGATAGCGCAAATCCCGGCCAGTGCGATCCCCGGGGCGCGGATAGGCGAACGCGGAAAACACCACTAAGTCGTCGTCTGTCCCCGGGTGGCACACCAGCCCGCCACGCACGCCCAGGGCGACCGGAGCGCCGATCATGTTGACCTCGTCGAGGGTCACGCCGCCTTTCCCCTCGGCCGAATTCGTAATCAGCGTGCCGACCACCGTCAAATTGGACGCGAAAACGTTTCCTTCCGAATAAACGATGCCTTGCAGCACCGAGTCGGCCTTGCTGGCGCCGCGCAAGAATACGTCGCCTTTGCAAAGAATCGCCACCACGCCGTCCGCGGTCAGCGTCGTGCCGCCTTCCACGCGGGTGGTGCCGCCGACGACCACGTTGCCTTTGCCCTTGATCGAGCCGCGCACCGTCAGATCGCCGGCCACCGAAAGCGTGCCGCCTTCCATGATCAGGTCGCCGTTGATCTCCAGCCCGCCGTCGCAGCGCACCAGCCACTCGACGGTCATGTCCCCGGTGGTGGCGTCGGACACCGCGGTGCCAAGGCGCCGTTGCGTCCCGGTCGTGGTTTTCTCCTGGTACTCCTCGACGGAGAGGTCCGGCATGGGCGCCGCGTCGGTGTGGGCCCGCACCGCCCCCCGCACCTTTCCGCCCGGATCGATGTGGATGGCCCCCACCGAGGTGAGGTCGCCGTTGATGTCCGAGCGGCCGCCCAGCGATACCGACTCGCTGGTGGAGTTGTTGCTGGCCACCGTCACCATGTTCTGCTTCGCGCGCGGCATGGTGTCGATGGAGCCGGTCCAGTCGCCCGCGTTGGAAACTCCGGTGGCCACGAACGCGCCGCGGATCACCAGGGGGCCGCTGGCTACCACCACGTAGGGATAGGGCGGCACGAACATCAGGACCTCGGCGTCGTACACCTCGCCGCGGAAGCGCGCCCGCGCCAGCACCTGGGCAGTGCGCGGCGGGATCTGGATCTCGGTGCCGGGCACCGCGTCGTCGGACTGGTTGTTGAACGACGAGCGCATCTTGAATTCCAGTGCCCGGGTCGGCGAGAAGGTGACGGCCGCGAACGAGTTTGGATCCTCCGGATCGGTGAGACTCACCGTGTCCGTGAAGAGCCGATCCACGCCGTAAGCGGGGGATTCGGTGAGGCGCGCCACGGCGAGCGCGGCGGCGGATTCGGCAAGGTTGCGGGCCACCTGCCGGTTGTGCCTCCCCTGCCCGAAGGTCCAGTGCTGGAAGGCCATCACGGTCATGCTGAAGGCCACCATCATCACGAGGGCGATGATGAACAGCGTGGTGATGACCGATCCCCGGCGACTTGAACGCATTCCCACCGATCCTAGCATAATCACGGGATGGCGCCCAATCCGGGGCGCGCCACCACCAAAATATGGGTGGCGCGCCCCGGAGCGCGAAGAGAGGAGTGATGGGATTGAGAGGGATTTGGAACACCACGATGCTGGTGTCCCGTGCCTGAGGGGATGATGTCGGATACGTTGATTAAGAGCAGCCGGCGCGAGCCGTTTGCAGTCGAGAATGTAAACGTCTTGTTAACTGTTTATGAACATTCCTCGAGCACGGCGCGCACCTCGTTCAGGCTGCCGTAGCGCGCGTCCGGATCCAGCGCCATCATGCGCATGATCACGTCGATCACGGTGGGCGGGACGTCGGGCCGCAACCCCTTGAGGTCGGGGGGCGGCGTGCGCACGACCCCGAGGAGCACTTCTCGGAGCGCGCTGTCCGGGTAGGGGCGATGGCCGGCCAGCATCTCCCAGGCCATGATGCCCAGCGCGTACTGATCCGAGCGGGGATCGTCGTCGAGCGCGGCCACGAAGCGCTCCGGCGAGAGGTACGCGAGGGTGCCGATAGTGCGTCCGGTGGTGGTCACGGTGGGAAAATTCGAGCCGCGCGCGATCCCGAAGTCGGCGATTTTCGGCAAGCCCCTCGCCGTGAACAGCACGTTCTCTGGCTTGAAGTCGCGGTGCACGACGCCCAGGCCGTGGGCATAGCACGCGCCGTCGAGCAGGGCGCGCATGATCTCGACGAAGCGCGGGTAAGGAAGCGGGCCGTCAAACGAGCGCCGCAGCGTGCCCCCTTCCAGGAATTCCATGGCCAGGTAGACCGTGTCGTCGATGTTTCCCCAGTCGAGAATGCGCACGATGTTCGGGTGCGACAACCGCGACGAGATGGCGATCTCGCGATCGAAGCGGCGGCGCTCCGACTCGTCTTCTGCGGCATCGTCGTCGAGGATCTTCACCGCAACCATTTCGCCCAGATCGGGATCGACCGCGCGATACACGGTTGCGGACCCGCCCCGTCCCTGCTTGCCCTCGATGCGCCAGTGGCCCACCATGCGCGGCTCCGGAATTGCGGGCGTGGGCGCTGGCGCCGGCACCGGCCGCATGCGACGAATCACCAACAGCGCGCCAATCAGCGTCACCACGCCGACCCACCACCAGCGCCCGACCGCGTCGCGCGCCGCCACCAGCGAAGTGGCCGGGTGCAGCACGAGCGGCGCGTCCGTGGGCCACGCCTTCGATTCCAGCAGCATGGCGGGGCGCACGATCTCGGCGCGCGTCTTGTACCCGTCGCGGAGGTAGGTGATGGTGCGGTCGACGTACTGCTGCTTCTCGCCGACGAAGAGGGGCATGAGGAGCACCGCGGGCTCGCCCGAGCGCGCGATCAAGAAGTCCCCCAGGCGCACGTCGGCACCGGGCGGATCCGTCTGGAAGGTGAGCCGATGGGCGAGCGGCGCCATCGGCGCATATCCCCGCTCGGGCCAGACGTGGCGGCCCTCGGCAAAGATGCGGACGGGCACCTCGATGGTGGTGGGGACAAATCCCGCGTGCTCAAAGCGCACCCGAAACGTCTCCGGCATTGGACCCCGCAGCAGAACGGCGAGCCGCCGCCCAATCTCCTCGGCCTGCTTGGAGGCGCGCGGCTCCAGCCCGGGGACGGTGGGCCACGCGGGACTTGTGGGGCCGCCCGACACGCCGATGTGGAGCGACCAGTCCGACCCGGGATAGGACGCCGGCTTCTCCCAGTAGACGTCCGCGCCCGCGGCGACGAACCACGCGGCCTGCACCGGCTGGGTGGAAGAGCCGGTGAGAAAGAGCGGCTCCCCGAAGACCGGCGAGGCACACAGGACAATCAAGACCAGGACGTAGCGGATCAACACGCATGCGTTGGGCGGTGCTAAACGGCTCTCCTTCTGGTAAGATTGGCGCATGCGCTATCGAGGGGCGACACTACCCACCGTCATGATGACCGTCGCCGTGGCGGTGCTGGCCGCTTCCGTCGTATGCGCGGCCGCGAGCTTCGCGCTGATGTTTTGCACCCAGGTTTCCAACCACCACGCGGCACGCAATCTCGCGGACTCGGTGGTGGCCCGCGGCGTGGAACGCCTGATGGCGTCTCCCGACTTCCGGGGCAGCATCACCATCGGCGAGGTTGCCCGTCTTTCGTTCGAAACGATCCCGCGCTCGGTGAACAATCTCGACGGCTTCGACGCGGTTGCCGGCTTTGACGGTCACCCGGTGCCCGCGGAGTCCGCGCAGCTGGTCGGGCTCGGCTTTTCCGGCGGCGAGCAGGTGCGCGTGGAGGCCATTCTCAGCATCGCCGCCTTTCCCTACGCGCTCGCTTCGGACGGTCGCCTGGACGCCACTGACCTGCTGGTGAGCGGCGTGCCTTCCTTTCAAGAGGTGGCACGCGGCCCAGACGGCAGCGTGTCCATCAAGAGCGACGACGAGCTGCCCGGCCACGTGGCCAGCAACTGCGCCGAGGCCAGCGCGCTCACGCTGGGCCGCAACAGCCGCGTGAAGGGCAACGCCGGCGCGGCCGGTCGTGTCGTGCTGAGCGGCGGCGTGGTGGAAGGGGATGTCCGCAACGGCGCCGCCCGGGTCACGCTGCCCTGGCTGGAGCCATCCGCGTTTGACGTGCCGCGGGCCTACGCGGTAACCCTGCAGCCGAGCGTGGCAAGTCCGCGGGTGGCCGGATTCGCGCGCAGCGAGGGCGGGCTTCGGGTCAGCGGAGACATCACGCTGGACGGCGGCGTTCTATTCGTGAAGGGCGACCTCTACGTGGAGGGCGGAATACGCGGGCGCGGCGCCGTGATCGTGCAGGGGAGGACGTACCTGGGGGGCGCCTCCAGTCTCACCTCCGACGACGTGGCGGCCATCATCAGCGGCGGCGACCTGACCATTGAAGCCGCCGCCGGCAACCGTGCCCGCCACCTCTTCCAGGGACTGGTGTACGGCCGCGGTCGCGTGACCGCGCGCAACGTCACCGTGCTGGGCGCGATGGTGGCCGCCGGAGGCGACGACCTGACCGTCGAAAACACCACGGTGGTGTCGGTCCCGCTCGGCAAGTTGATGATCGCCGGCGAGTCGATCTGGCAGGTGGACGACGAAGATCCTGGGCCCGACGAGGGCGACGGCAGCGGGATCGACTTCAATGCCGTCGCCTTCTTCGATCGCGCGGCGAAAGTCTGGCGCTACGACGTGCGCGCCACCCTCATCAAGAAATTCGTGCCACAACAGACCCTGGTTCAGAAAGGGCTGACGCGCGAAGCCGCGGTCCGCTTCCTGAACGACGTTTTCCTCGAGGCGCCGACCTACGAATCAGCTCCTGCTTTCGACGCCTACCTGCAAGACCTCAGCCGAGGCGCCAAGCCGCGCAGCGTGGTGATGGATGTCGACCTGAATCGGTTCTTGCAGCCCGCGGACCGCATCCGAATCTTGCTATGGCGGCCGCTGTAGGTGCACGTCCTCCATCCCCGCTATCGCCCCCGAATTGGCGCCAGCGCAAGCTTCCCGTCCGTGCCGACGATCTGGTAGGCCTGCACCGAGTTCACGCCGGCGCGGAACGACTGCTCGGGAATGACGGCCTCAAAGCGGAGCGAGTCCCCGTCGATGAAGGTATACGTGGTGGTGCGCACCACGCCGTTGACGGCCACGGCGATCTGGATGCGGCCCTGGCGGCCGTGGATGCGTCCGCGGATCCAGGCGGGGATGAAGCCGCCGCCGGGCTGCGCGTCCAGGTAGCGGTCCGGCTCGGCCTGTTCCCACTCCAGTCCGCTGTTGCCGACCCGCGGTATGGAATTCACCGAGACGCCGAAAAACTGCCGCTGCGGGCCGTAATTGTGGAGCCCGTCGTCCGCGCCGAACAGGGCGACTTTCCGCTCCAGCACCGTCTGCTGCTCCGGGAGACCCGCTGCAAAGGTCATCCGCGTCTCGTTCTGCGAATAGCAGGTCTTCACCGCCGGACGCTCATTGTTCTTGAGGAACGACTTTCCGTCCATCGGCCAGGAAAGCCGGATGCCAAGCGCGTCCGCAAGGGACGGAACCACGTCAATGCTCTGCACGTTCCGCGAATCCAACGCGGCGACTTTCTGGTGCGGCATTTTCACCAACAATGGGATCGGCAGAATCTCCGCGTGGTTTTCGCGGACCAGCCGGCGGCGTGGCGTGCCCGGCGTGAACGAGCAGCCGTGGTCGGAGGTGACCACCAGAATGCACTCGTCGTAGATACCGATGGCCTTGAGCCGCACGATCAGCTCGCCCAGCAGGCGGTCGGCGAAGCCTACATGCAAGAGATGCCGCTGCCAGGCGTCGGCCACCGCAAAGGGGTCGCTGCTCCAGGTCTCGTTGACGCCGCGCGCGTACACTTCGGGCGCGTCGTCCGTCGCGTACGCGCGACCGGAAGGCATGAAGCGCCACGGCAAGTGGGGGATCACCGCATGCGAGAAAATCAGCGGGGGACGCGTGCCGCGGTGCAAGGTCTTGAGAAATGCGCGATAGTCGTCGGCGCAAGCCATGTAATGCTTGATCCGGTTGTGCGCCGGGCTGTCGCCGCAAAACGCGCCGTAATTCTTCCAGGTGGCGGTGATGTCCGGCAGCCCCAGCCCAACGTCGCGAGGCACCACCAGGTGCAGGTAGACGACGGCGACGTCGCTCAACAACGCTTTCAGGCTGGGATCGAGGCTGGTGAGCGGCTCCTCCCCCAACAGGTTCTTCGGGCACAGGCCGGTGATCGACTCGTAGGCCTGCACGTCGTAGCGTCCGCCCAGCAGCGAGAAGAGCGTGCGTGGATAGTCTCCCGCGATGGGAAGCTTGTCTTTGTGGGGATAGCAGCCGCTCAGCAAGGCTGGAACGGCGTTTACGGTCTTGTCCGCCACCGTGCTCGCCTCGCGGTACCAGGTCGACTGCTTCGCGAGGGCGGCAAAATTCGGGTAACGGCGCGCGTCGATCCGCCCGCGCGCGTCAAGCAGCGAAACCAGCGGCAATTCGTCAAAAATCGCCACCACCACCGGGGTGCGGGAGCGCACCTCCGGATACAGGTCTCGGGTAGGGCCGCCGACGATGAAGGACGATACCGGAGAGCCCATCAGGAACCAGGCCGGAACCAGCAGCACGGCGGGGCTGAGGGCGCTCAAGAAAATGCGCACCGACGGGTAGCTGCCGCAGCCCTGCGCGAGCGCGCCGCCGGCGGCCGCGCACATCGCGATCGATAGGAGGCCGGGCAGGGCACTTTCATGGAATGCCTGCAGGCAGATCAGGGTGAGCAGCACGCCGACGATGGGCACGTGCGCGCGCGTTCCGAGCAGCCTTTCGATCATCATCAGCACGGCCGGCGGCGCCAGCGTCAGGATGAGCGCCAGCGCGATTATGGTGCCGGGATCCGAGCGGCGCGCCGCAAAAAACTCCGCGTTTTGCTGCAGCTTCTCCATTATTGGCGCGGCGATCGCGAAGGTGGACAGCGCGCAGACGTGCAGCGCGTCGACCAGCGGCGTCGCCTCGCGGAAAACAAGCGCGCCCGCGCGGGTCAAGTGTTGCGGGGAGTGGCGCGATACAGAATGCGCGTGCCGCTCGCCAGCGGCTCCCACGCGTCCACCACGAACCGCTTGTGGAGCGCGGTTTCGAAGGCCGCGGTGTTGTACGCCGGGCAATGGTCGGACCGCGCCCGCAGCAGCGCGGCCGCCATCGGATCCTCGCGCGTGACGAATTCGATGACCAGCGTGGCGCCCAGCGAGGCAAGCCAGTCAAGCATACTCTCGAGGGGAATGTTCGCCGTGATGCACGCGTGATGGATAAGCGCCAGGCACAGCACGAGGTCAGGCTTCCCGCGGTCCTCCAGGCGCTTGCGCTCCTGCCCGCGCCAACCGAGAGCAGGAGAGGCGTCCGCGAGATTCATTACCAGCGGAAGAATATTCGGGGTACCGTCCGCGCGCAGACTGCGGTAGAGGCGCTCGACGGCAAGGTGATCGGCATCCAGGGCGAGCACCATATCCGCGGCCTCAGCCGCCATGCAGCGAATAGGTGCCGGTGTTTGCGCCCAGGTCCCAGACCTGGCGCCAGCGGCGTTGTGCCAGGGAGGCACGCACGAACGCCTTCTTGGCCGCCTCGTCCTCCCGGGCGTAGGGCGTCTGGCTGGCGTAGTCGCTCCATTGCGAGGCGCTCTGCCGCCAGGAGAGTTCCTCCACCAGGCGGCGCAGGCTGCGCGCGTTGTGGCGGATGATCTCGACCATCATCCGCCCGTCTCCGGGGCAAATGTCCTCGGCCGCGGCGCCGTTGAAACGGCCGTGCAGCCACACGTGCGAAAACACGCCGGGTCGCAACAGGTCGCGAAGGCTTATCAGGCTCTGAAAAATCGCCGGACCGATGCCGTCCACCGAGCCCCGCAGCCATGGATGAAATGCGCAATTCTTATAGGCAACAAGCATGAGCGGATTCAAGAACAACGAGCAGAATTGTCGATAGCCCACCCAGGGGTAACCGGGCCGCACTGGCTCGAAGGACGCCACGTCGATAAAGAGCGGCCCGACACCGCGCCACTGCACGTTGTAAGGCGTGGCGTCCTTCATGGTGAGCCCCTCTTCGAGCGCGGCAAGCAGCAGGTCGAGGTGGAGGATCGCCGCGTCGCGCAACATTCCAAAAGTCCACTCGTATGGATAGGAGATGAACGGGATCGTCTCGTGACGCAGCACGGCCTGCCAGCGCGGGTCGCCCTCAAGCAGCGGCAGCAGTTCATCGGCGCGCGCGCTGTCCACGATTTTCTGCTCGGCGCGCATGCGGGCGTGAAATTGAGATGCCGCGAGCCGCTCCCAGTCCGCGAGCGATTCGCGGCTCAGGGCGCGGTACACGGCGCCGTCATGATAAAATACGCGCGCGCCCGAGTCGCGGAACGAGCCCGTTTCAGGCACGCACGTGGAAGACTTCATTTCGAGGCATTGCGTGCCAACTTCGAAAACAGGCGATTGATTCCGAAACAAGCCAGCAGCATCCAGCCGGCCATCCCACCCAGGAACAACTGGGAGATGGCGCTTCCCGTCGAGGCGTCAAGATAGGCGTGCGCGGGTTGGGTCAGCGCCACGAGCACGGCCATTACCAGGATGACGTCGAGTCTACGCATTTTCAGTCCTCACCTTTCGGACTTCCTCTTCTCACCGTTCTCCCGTCTCTGACACGCACACCCGGTCTTTGTGACCTTTTCTAAATCATATCAGTCTTGCCGGAAACGCGGACCGGCCGATAGCCGGAGTCTTGCCGGGACAAGGGTAATTCAATTCTGTCAAGGCAATTGGACTATTGACCGAATGGGGGCGCGAACTTTCGTCGGAGGCGGCATGGTGCGCTCGCTTGACTCCAGAGCTTGCCGCGAAGTGCGGGCGGGATGCTCAATTTTCGTACGCGTTGAAGGAAAGCGCGCCCGATCGCGGCAATCTCCCGCATCGCATGCACCTCCTGTGCACCATCCGGCAGTCCACCGACGGCACCCGCTACGAATTCCTGGTCCGCGACCTGTCGCGCGCCTCCATCACCGTGTCCAATGCGCGGCCGGTGCTGGGCTCCGACCGCACGCGCGTCGCGAAGTCGCTGGACGCCTTCCGTGACTCGCTGCAGGGCCGCGCGTACTCCATCGAGGAGCGCGTGGCGGCATTGCAGCGTGTCGGCGACGAGATCTCCTCATACCTGCTGCCCCAGCCGGTGTACCGCCTGCTGTCCGATCCCAGCCTCGCGGGAAGCCTGTTGACCATCGAGACCAACGAGCACCACATCCCCTGGGAGGTCGCGCGAATTGAGGGGCATTGGCTCTGGGAGCGCTTTCTTGTGGGCCGCCAGCAGATTTTCGAGGCGCGCCGCGAGGGGACTCCGGGCGCCTGGCTGGCCTCGGCCGGGCCATCCGCGGGTGGCGCCCGGCGCATGCTGATCGTGGCCGATCCGGAGGGCGCCCTGCCCACCGCGCGCGCCGAGGCGGAAATCCTCGAGCGGTTGTGCAACGCGGCGCCCGGCTGGGAAGCCGAGTTACTGCTCGGCGCGGAGGCCACCAGCGGCGAGGTGATCGAGCGCTTGCAAAGCCGCGCGTACGAGATTCTTCACCTGGCCTGCACGGCGGTGTACGACGCGCACGATCCCCCGCAGAGCCGCCTGTTCCTGGCCGATGAGCCGCTTCCCGCCGGACGCCTGGGGGACGTGCGCTTCGCCCGCCCTCCCCGCCTCGTCTTCCTGAACGCGTGTCAGGCGGGCCGCGAGGAAGGGCTCCTGGCGCGCGCCAGCGGCTGGGGACGGCTGTTCCTGGCGGTGGGCGCGGAGGCCGTCGTGGGCCCTCTTTGGGACGTCCGAGACGCCGCGGCGGTGCGGCTCTCGGAGGCCTTCTACACCGCGCTGCTGGGCGGCGCCACTCTGGGCAACGCACTGCAGGACGGGCGCCGGGTCTGCGCGGGCGCCGACGACCCCTACTTGAGCGCGCACGCCTACGTCATCCACGGCAACCCGGCGCTGCTGGTGGCGTCCCCCGCCGAGGCGAGCACCGAAGCGTGGGTGCTGGCCACTCGGTTTCAATTGAGGGTCACCGAGGGGCCGCAGGTCGGACGGGTGATTCCCCTGGTGCCGGCCACGATGCTCGAGGGGCGGGCGATCGAAATCGACGTGGATCAGGGCGCCCGGCTGCTGTATTCGGGAGGCGCCTATCATTTCGAGGGCAAGGCGCTGGCCGATGGGGACTGCATGCAGGTGGGCGCTTCAGTGATCGTTTTCGAAGCCGCGCCCGAGGCGCCCCAGTGCGAATTGGAAGTGCGCGACGGCCCGGACCGCGGCCAGCGCTTCGGGCTCTCCGGCCCCCTGGTGGACGTTGGCCGCGGCGCGGACTGCCCGGTGCGGCTCAACGATCCCGCGGTGTCACGGCGGCACGCCACGCTGCGCCTGACCGACGACGGCTGGCAGATCACCGGGCGCGGCAGCAATCCCACCCTGGTGAACGCGGTGCCCCTCGCGGGGCCGAAACTGTTACGCGATCAGGACGAGATCCAGTTGAGCGAGAGGACAGTCCTGAGGTTCGTTGCGCGCTGAGGCGAGCGGCTGTTGAGTTTTATCACTGAGGCGGCGCGGGACCGTATGGTAGTCCCAGGCTGATTTGCAATGCTCGGTCTACGCTGCGCAGCGTCTTGACTGCAAGCACACCCAGTTGACGCTCGGCGCGGACCTTGTCCACCGTGAGCAACTGACTGAGGTCTACCTTTGACGGGCGGTCGAGCCCTCCCTCAGGTGGATTGACGAGCACCTCGACGGGAAACACGCGACTGACACCGCTCGAGGTAATGACGGACACGATGGTCGTCGGCGATTTGTCGTTACCGATGTCATTCTGGATGATGAGAGCCGGGCGAACTCCTGTCGGCTCCGAGCCCCGTGGCGTACCAAAGTCCACCAGGTAAACCTCGCCCCGTCTCATTCGTTATCGGTTCGCACAAGCCAGTCTTGCGCGGCGGAAACGCCACGCTCCGCCCATTCCAACCGTTCTTGAGCCCGCTGCTGGTAGCACTCCGCCAACTCCTCCTCAAGCCGTTGCTCCTCGAGCTTTCGCAGACGCTCCGTCACGGCGTCGAGGATAAAACGGGTCTGGTTCCCGCCGCTGTAGCGCTTGATCTGCTGGTACAACGGATCGGGCATCACGACTCGAATCTGCTTCTTGAGGGGTGCTCGCATCGAGGGTCCTCTTTGTACTACGGAAGGTGTACAATGTCCGTGTACACCACACTTGTTCACCCCAAAACAAACCCTTCCTGCAACCCGCGTTAAGACTTGAGGCTCATGAAGCTGCACCCACCAACAGAAAGAAGGGCCGCCTCCTCAAGGGCCTGGACTAGATCGTCGGTCAGCGGATCGAAGAACGCTGAAACCCCTTCTGTGACTCATGCGCTGAGCGTGAGCGGCACGTTGGGCTCCTCGCGTGGATATTCCCCGAGCTTGCCGAAGTCGATGTGGCCCCTCTTGGGGTCCACCGCCAGCAGCTTCACCTGCAGGCGATCGCCCACGTCGGCGCCCTCGATCCCCTGCACCAGCTTGCCTTCGATCGGGGGATCGGTGACCCGCACGAACACGCCCTTCTTGCTGTTGCCGGTGACGATGGCGTCATACTGCTCGCCCACCTGGGTCTGCAGGTACTGGGCCACCGCGGCCTTGCGCACCTGGCGCTCGGCGCCCTTCGCGTGGCTCTCCATCTCGTTGCAGCGCGCCGCGAGGCCCTGCAATTCCTGGCTCGTGTAGGGGGACGGCTCACCGCGCAGCGCCGCCTTCACCAGCCGCTGCGTGATGACGTCGGGCAGGCGGCGGTTGGGCGCCGTCGAGTGCACGTAGCCGGTCTCGCCGCCGGCCACGCCCTGCCCGAAGTGCGGCGCCATCGGCGCGCCCGGCTCGGTGACCACGTAGTCGCCGCCGCCCATCAACTTCAAGAACATCCCGGTGACCTCGTTGGCGCCCTCGGGATTGCGCTCGCGGTACTCCCGCAGGTAGGCGCCCAGGGCGGCCGGATCCGCCTTCTCCGGGAGCACGGCGATCTCGGAGGGCATCTCCTTGCCGGCCGGGAGCCGGCTCGCTTCCTGCACCGCCACCTCGCGCATGCGATCCCAGCGCTCGGGCGCCTGCACCGCGCGCTGGAACACCGGGAAGCCCCTGTCGTGGAGGAACTTCGCGGTGGCCGTGTTGGTGGCGATCATCTGGTTGGCGACCGCCTCGCTGGCGAGATTCTTCTTCTCGGCCACGAGGTCGGTGATGCGGCCGTCCTTCTCCACGGTGAGAACGCGGTCGGTCACGAACTCCAGCGCGCCACGGCGCTCGGACGCTTCGCCCAGGCGCTTGCCGACCTCCATCTGGAGGCGCACCTGCTCGGCCATCCCCTCCTGGTTCTCGATATTGGCGGGGGCCGGCGCGCGGCCTTCAATCCACGCCGAAACCGCGTTGTAGTCGGTCTTCGCGTGGTTGCGCACGGCCGCCTCGAACATCCGCGACGACTCGACTTCGCCGTCGGCGCCCACGACGTGCTCGGTGACGATGGCGCGGCGGTCGACGTCCGGCCCCAGCGAGGTCCAGTCGGTGGACAGCTCCTCGGGCAGCATCGGCGTCGTGGCGCCCGGGTTGTACACCGTCACGGTGTTCTTCTGGGCCTGCTGATCGAGCGGCGAGCCTTTGGGGACGGACTCGGCGACGTCCGCGATGCCCACCAGCAAGCGGGTGCGCCCCTCGCCGAGATCCTCCGCGTAAGCCACCTGGTCGATGTCGCGGGTCGACTCGTTGTCGATGGACACCCACTGCAGGTGGCGCAGATCCTCGACGCCGGGACCCTCGATGGGGGCCGGCCCGCCGATCTCGCGGACCTGCCGCATGGCCTCGGGGGAAATGGTCGTGGACAGCCCGCGGCTTGTCATCGCCTCGTCGGCGATGGGTCGCAACTGGCTCACGGGGATGCCCTCCGGCTCGGCCGGCGCGGGCGGCGCGAAGTGGACCCGAGTCAGCAGCTCGGGCTTCGCCTCAACGGATTCGCCGAGCGACTCGGTCGGTTGCCCGCTCAGCGGCGCCTGGGTTCGGGCGGGCGCGGGCGTCCGCGGGAGGTAGGTCGCCCGAACGGGCGCGGCGGTGGGGGCGTCGGAGCCAATCGGTTCAATTTCCATGGCGCTGCATTCGCGCCCAAAGCCGCCGTGCCTGCGGGAGAAAGCTGCGAATTTCTCCGGGCCGTGACACGCCGCGGACCACTTAGCTCCGAATCGGTTTGAGCGTGTCGCGCGACACGCCCGGGTCAGTCGTCGTCCCGTAAGGCCAAGCTACTTGTGTCGCGCGCCGCTAGGTGGCCGCCAGCACCCGGTTCGCCTGTCCGATGGCCCGCGCCGCCTCCTGCACGCGCTCCATGTCCTCGCACACGCGGGCCAGCAGCAGGTGCGCCACGGCGACCTGGGGATTGCGGCGCAGGTACTGGCCCAGCACGTCGCACGCTTCCCAGAAAAGGCTCGCGGACGAATACAGGCCCGCCAGTCCGAGCAATCGCCTCTGCGCGGGCATCTCGCGGATGGCGGCCTCTTCGGCGCTGACCGCGCGGTCCTCGTCGTCGGAGATGAAGCGGATGACGCCGCTGCGGGTGTCGAGCGCGCGGCCCTGGCGGAGCGCGCTGACCGACCAGCGGTAGTCCTCGCCGGGCTTGATCCCCAGCGAGGCCCACACGGCGGAATCAATCTCCAGGTGCGGCTCGTGCGTCTTGAAGGTGATCAAGGCCGGGGTCGGCACAGCCGACGCCGACCCTGTCTGCTCCGCGGCCTGTTTCCCCTGATTTACCGCCCTGGCGGGCTCGTCGCCGAGGCGCACCACGTAGGTGTCCTCGTCCTGCCCGAAGGGCGCCCAGCTCAGCCGGCGCGGACGGGCGGCGCTGCGGCCCAGCCACTCCTCGCGGGAGCGGTGCACGCGCCCCTGGGCGGCGGCGCCCAGCGCGGCGTGGCGGCGCACGATGGCGGCCAGCAGGGCGGTCGTCGCCAGTCCCACGCGCAGGCGGGTCTGGGCTTCGAGGAGGTCGAGCAGCGCGCCCGCCTCCTCGCGGCGGATTTTCGTGATCTCCGCGCACCCCGCGCAGAGGGCAAAGTGCGGGTGGGACTCGCCGCTCAGCACGGCACCGAGCAGCGCGGGCATTTCCGGGCAGGCGCCGGCGGCCTGCACCAGGCGGGCAAAGTCATCGCGCACGGCGCTGCACAGCGGGCAGGCGGCGACGTGCTGGAGGATTTCGGGGCCGGCGTCGCCTTCCAGCGCCCAGGCCAGGGTGTCGGGATCGGGGCAGCGCGAGGGCGCGGCCGTCATTCGGCCCGCGGTACGGCGGATCAAGAACTCGTCCATAAGGGGGGTACCTCTCTCTGTGTCTTTGTCTGCTCTGAGAGAGCAGGCCGCCGGACTGATTTGCACGCCCTGGGGAAATGTTGCGATGCCCTAATGGTGGTCGGTGGAAAGCTCGGCGATGAGTTTGCGCGCGAGCGCGACCTCCATCCCCTCGCACTCGTGGAGCAGCCGCTCGCAGTCGCCCTGCTCGTAGCCGCGCTCCAGCAGCATGCCGACGGCGGCTTCGCGCACCTTCTTGCCGGCGCGTTGCACGCGGCGGGTGATGCCGTACACCGGCTGGGGCGGCTCGCCGGCCCCGTAGATCTCCGGACGCATGCGGAGCTGCTCCAGCGGCATCTGGTGGACGTAGCGCAGGCGCAGCAGGGCGCGCTCCTGCGCCGAAAGGCCGCGCAGCGCCTCCACCGTGCACTCGTCGAGGGCCGCGCCGAACGCCCGGCAGGCGACGGTCTCGCTCACTTCGGGATCGGGGGCGGCGACGCGCTCCTCCATCCCCATGCCTTCCTCGTCGGTCCAGTCGGGCCCAGGCGGGGGCTTCTGCTGAGAGCGGCGCCAGCACCAGCGGCGCACCACCACGTAGAGCCACGTCCCCAGGCTGGAGCGACCCTCGTACTGCGATAGTTTCTCCCAGAGGGAGGCCCACGACTCGTCCTCGGCCTCCAGCGCGTCGGCCGGCGTCAGGCACTGGCGAGTCACGAAGCGGATCATCCCGGCAAACCTCTCGCGGAAGACCTGCACGGCCTCCGGCGTGCCTTTGCGGTAGGCGGCGGCGAGGAGGACGTCGGCGGTGTGGTCCTTCTGCGCCCCGTCGGCGGGCCGCCGCGCGCGGCGCGCCTGGGCGTCGGAGAGCGCTTGCCGGCACTCGTCCTCACTCAATCCAAAGGCGCGTGTCGCGTCAAGAGGGGGCTGCATGCGCGCGAGGGTTCGGGAAGCGCGCGAGGGCGTCCTGTCGTTGCAAGCGCGACACGCCCGGGTCAGTTGATGTCCGGTAAGGCAACGCTGCTTGTGTCGCGCGCCACTCAGGGCTTCCAGACGTCCCCCGGGAGCAGTATCTGCACGGTCATCCCCTTCACGGCGAAGCGGCGGCCATTCTTGCGGACGGTGGCCGCGCGAGCGTCGACGAGGGCCACGCAGTTGCTGCCCAGCACCTCCACCGCGCCGTCCGGGCGCCACCAGACGGCGGTGGCCTCGTCCACGCCGATGCCGACGAGATTGGGGTGGGCGGCGACCGCGGAAATCAAACGGTTGAAGCGCTGCCGCTTCACGAAGTGCTGATCGAGAATCACGCCTGGAAAGAGCCCGAAGCCCTTGACCAGCGCTCGGGGATCGTCGCGGATCACAGTGAGATCCGCGTCGCCGGTCATCATCGGGCCGCTCATGCAGGCGGTGCCGGCGGAGGTTCCGGCGATGGCGGCGCCGCGCGCGTGGGCCTTCTTGAGCGCTTTCTCGAAGGGCGTGTCGCGGCACACGTTCATCAGGCGCACCTGATCCCCGCCCGTGAAGAAGACGCCGCCCGCTTGCGGCAGCAGTTTCTCCCAGTCGCCGTGGGTCGCGTCCCGGCGCGATCGGAGGCGCAGCACGCGGACCCGCTTACAGCCGTATCCCTTCAACTCCCTCACGTAGGCCGGGCCGGTGCTGGCCAGCGACGAGGCGGTGGGGACGACCACGAACAGCGCCTGGGGGCCGCCCGCCAGCGCGATGAACTTCTTCATCACCGCGGGGGGATGGTCACCGCCGCCGATGAGCAGCAGGCTGCCCGGATCCGCCTGGGCGGGGGCGACGAGGAAAATGGCAAGAAGAAAAACCACAAGTGCGCGCGTCATGCCAGCATTATTGGTGCCGAACCGCGCCGGCCCCTTTGCCGGCCCGACACACTTGCCGGGCCGCTCACTGGCTCCCCACCACTTCCAGGCGGGCAATCCGCAGGGGGCCCGAGGGGCGGATGTGCACGAACGAGGCCACTCCGTTGCTCACCGTGACGCGGGCCGCCGTCCACATGTTGGGCCGCGCCTGCACGTAGGCGCCTTCCAGCAGGCGACCGCCGCTGTCGCGGACCGCGACGTAGGCGGGTCCCTGGCCCTCCAGCCAGAGCGTGATCTCGCGCGCCGGCGTGCGTCCCGGAAGCGCCGCCAGCAGGCCCTGCGAGCCCACGCGAGTGACTTCGGCAACCGCCGTGGACACCCGCGGCGCCGCCCCGCTTCCCCGCTCGCGCAGATCAAACATCCACACGTCGCCGACGATTTCCGGATCCCCCAGGTGGGACATCAGAAAATCCGATACGCGCCGCGAATACAGCGCGTTGCGCAGGTTTTCGGAATACATCGACTCGTGATCGTAGGCGCGGTGCAACAGAAGATAGCGGAACCCCACCCGGCGCAAAGTCTCCACCGAGGCCCGGGTGGCGGTCGGCAGGTGTTCCGGATTTTCCTGGAGGCGGGCCAGCTCCATCAAGAAC
>Ga0194128_10004724_pt1 | contig 19735 bp, 17 predicted proteins | sample TA2KigCa65mmetaG_FD_148650 | JGI IMG/M metagenome (GOLD analysis project Ga0194128, IMG submission 148650) | Freshwater microbial communities from Lake Tanganyika, Tanzania - TA2015037 Kigoma Deep Cast 65m | ecosystem: Environmental > Aquatic > Freshwater > Lake | place: Tanzania: Lake... | reverse complement strand
CTGCCGAGCGGTGAACTCAACATGGTCCGCTACGCCGAGATGCTTGTGGACATCGGGTATCCCCGCCGCTACTGCGCCGCGATGGGCCGGAAGACCGCGCCGCTCATTGTCGAGGCCGAGAGCGCGTATCGCGACCTCGATGCCGCGAGCTCGAACGGCATCGCCTACGTTCGCGACCACCTCTGCTTCCCCCTCGCCACGGGCTCCTTCGAGGAAGGCATGGGCGCATGATGCGCCATTTCAAGGGTCCCCTCATCGTCCCGGCGAGAAATTCGGCGGCAGTGTCGGTGTGCTCACCGTGTCGGTCATCGCGCCATTCTGGCTGATTGCCGGTGCCAAGGTCGGCAAGGAACGCCCTGCGCCGCGTGAGGCGGAGCGGGGCCAGTAGCCGGGCGAAGTCCCGTCGATGGCGCCGGCCTGCAGCGTTGCGGCTACTTTCCTTCCAGAACATGCCTGCGGATTGCCTCGTAGACTTCCGTCGAGGCGAGCTCCTCCTTCCCCAACAAGTCGTGACGGGATGAGATGAGCACGGGCCAGTCGTCCGTGTTCCGCGGCCGGCAGCCGTGCGAGCCCTTCACGAGCCGCGCGTCCAGCGGGATCAAGTCCATCAGCATCCGGAAGCCGAGTTTCTTCCTCATCAACCGCCAGGCGACCTGCAGCTTCGGACAGCAAAGCTCCGGGTTCGTGAAGAGCTCGACGGGGTCGTAGCCCGGCTTGCGGTGGATGTCCACCGTCCGCGCGAAGTCCGGCGCGCGATCGTCCTCCAGCCAGTAATAGTAGGTGAACCACGCGTCCTCCTTCGCAACGGCCACGAGGTCGCCCGCGCGCTCGTGGTCGAGTCCCGCCGCAGCCTTCGCATCGGCCCCGAGGACCTCGGCGATTCCATGCTGCCCCGCCAGCAGTCCGCGCACGGCGGGTTCGATCGAGCGATCATTCACGTAAATGTGAGCGACCTGATGATCCGCAACCGCAAAGACCCTGCTCTCGCCGAAGTCGAGCGTCTCGCGCCCGAGCTCATCCTTCACGGCGAGCCAGCCTTGTTCGCGGAACAGCCGGTTGAGGTGGACCGGCGTCTGGACGCTCGTGATCCCGTATTCGCTGAGCAGCAGCACCTGCACCCGGCGCTGTTCGTAGAAGCTCAGCAGGCCGCCAACGATCATGTCCACGGCGAGCAGGTCCTGCGCGATGCCCGGATGATGCGGGCCGAGGCGCTGCAGGTTGTAATCAAGGTGCGGCAGATAGACGAGGCTCAGCGTCGGCGCGAACTCCAGCTCGATCCAGCGCGCCGATGCCGCAATCCACCGCGTGGCGCAATCCGGCCCGCCCGCCGGAGAGTCCAATCCCGCCACCGGGCCCCAGAAACCGGGGAACGGAAACTCGCCGAGCGAGTCCTTGATCGCGGCGCGCAGCTTGAGCGGCGAGGTGTGGATGTCGAACACCTTGCGACCGTCCGCCAGATACAACGGCCGCGGCGTGATCGCCCAGTCCACGCTCGTCTGCATGTTGAACCACCAGAAAAGCTGCGCGCACGTGAAGCCCGGCTCCGCCGCCCGCACGTCGTCCCAGAGCTTGCGGCCGCGCACGACGCGGTTCGACTGCTTCCAGAAATGCACCTCCCCCAGTTCGCGGTTGAACCACCCGTTCGCGACGACGCCGTGTTCCGACGGAAGCGTGCCCGTGAGGTAGTCCGACTGCGCCGTGCACGTCACCGCGGGCAGCGCCGGCTTGATCCGGGCCAGCGCGCCGGTCTTGAGGAACTTCGAGATGCTCGGCGTGTGCTCCCCAAGGAGTGAACGCGTGAGTCCGACGACGTTCAGGACGGCGGTGCGTTTCATCCGGTCAGGAAAAACCCGGGGCGGTGGCTGCTTGCGTCACCCGAGCGCGAAGATGACTTTGCGCTCATGGCCGGCGTGCCGCTGCTCGAGCTCGCAAATGGCCTCCATGACCTTCGCGAACGTCATGTCATGAACCTCGAAACCCTCGCCAATGCCGCGCAGGAGCGTGATGGTGAGCTGGCCGCCCAGGTGCTCGCGGAATTCCTCCAGGCCCTTGAGCAGGATGCGCGCGCCGCCGGAGTCGGTGTGCAGCAGCTCGCCCGCGAACAACTCGAAGCCCAGCGATTCGAGCAGCACCAGCACGCGCTCGCAACTCGCCGCGTCGAGAAACCCCTTCAGCCGCGAATACACCGTGTCCAGCGCGATGCCCACCGCGACCGCCTCGCCGTGGCGGATGCGATAGTCGGAAAGCTGCTCGAGCTTGTGCGCCGCCCAGTGCCCGAAATCCAGCGGCCGGGCCGAGCCAAACTCGAACGGGTCGCCGCCCGTTGCGATGTGGTTCACGTGCAACTCCGCGCACCGTTCGATCAGCCGTCGCATCGCGTCCGGCTCGAACTCCCGCAGCCGCGCCGCGTCCCGCTCAATCAATTCGAAAAACTCGCGGTCGCGGATCAGCGCCACTTTCACCGCCTCCACGTAACCCGCGCGCTTGTCGCGCGGCAAGAGCGACTCCAGCAGCGTGAAGTCGTTGATGACCGCAAACGGCGGGGCGAACGTGCCGATGAAGTTCTTCTTTCCAAACGCGTTGATCCCGTTTTTCACGCCCACGCCCGAGTCGTCCTGCGACAGGGTCGTGCTCGGGATGCGCACATGCCGGCACCCGCGGTGCGCCGTCGCGGCCGCAAGCCCCACCATGTCCAGCAGCGCGCCGCCGCCGACCCCGATCACGTAGCTGTGCCGGTCAATGTGAAAACGGTCGAGGTGCGACTGCACCTCGCTCACGTGAAAATAGGAGTTCTTCACCCGCTCGCCCCCCTCGACGATCATCGGCGGGCAGACGAGCCGGATGTCGTGGCCGAACGTCGAGAAATAGTTCTCGACCGCGCGCACAAGCTGCGGCTGCGATTGCGCGAGCGACTCGTCGAGCACCACGAGCGCCTTCCGCGGCTCCTTGTCCTCGCCGTTCACCAGCACATCGCGCAACAGCGGGTTCGCCGGGCGAAACACGTGCTCCGTGAAGAAGACGCGGTGGCGCCATTTCACCTCGATGGTCCGCTCGATGGATGTCACGCCCATATCATGCGAACTCAGACGATGTCCCGCGAGGAATATTTGCCGGTTCCCCTCTCCATGAACCTGTGGCCCGACCACCCCTCACCCGCCCTTCGGGCACCCTCTCCCCTCGTCCGACGAGGGGAGAGGGATGGGGTGAGGGGTGGCCGTCCTGGTGTCTGGTCCCAATGCGCGGCTTGCGAGCCGTGGGGCTGCCCACGCACGGCCGTAAGAATACGGCTGCCCGATGAGCGCCGGGCGGCCCGCCGAACGCGGGCTTTACCCCGTGCGCAGGAACGGTATCCTGCGGTCAGTGGCCGAAGCCGCCCCGAAACCCAGCCGGTTCCTGACACGAAGGCGCGTGTTCAAGGGGCTTGCCTGCGCCGCGGTCGCCGGTGCCGCCGGCGCGGCGTGGATGCGGTTCGTCGAGCCTCCGTGGCTCAAGCTTTCGAACGTGCGCGTCCCGCTGTCGAACGGCGCCCGCCCGATGCTCCGCGTGCTGCAACTCTCCGACTTCCACGCCTCGCCCGTCGTTCCGCTTTCGCTCGTGAACTCCGCGGTCGAACTCGCCCTCGCACAGCAACCCGACCTTGTCTGCCTCACGGGGGATTTCATCACGCACCAGTTCGAGCAGTTTGAGGCTTACGGCACAATCCTCAAAAGATTGTCCGATGCCGCGCCGACCTTCGCCACGTTCGGCAATCACGATGGAGGTTCGTGGGCGGCTCGCGCTTACAGCGGGGCGCGGGACAAGACCCTGCGCCAGTTGCGCAACGAGTCCGGCTGGTTTCACGCCGCAAGCCAGGCCCGCCACCGGGTGCTCGGCCATCACGGCGGCTACGCCGACACCTCCAACGTCCGCTCGATGCTCACCGCCGCGCGGGTCGAGGTGCTTCACAACCGCTCCGTCGAACTCACCGCGCGCGGCCGCAAACTCACGATCGTCGGCACCGGCGACTTGTGGGCGCAAGAGTTGAAAGCCGGCGAGGCCTTCGCCGGCGTGAAGCCCGCGGACGACCGCGACATCATCTGCCTCTCGCACAATCCCGACGGCAAGGACGCGCTCAAGGCGCACCCGTGGTCGCTCGTGCTTTGCGGCCACACACACGGCGGGCAGTTGGAAGTGCCGTTCTTCGGCACGCCGCTCGCACCGGTGCACGACCACCGGTTCGTGCGCGGCCTGCACCGCTGGAACGACCGCTGGATTCACATCACGAAGGGCGTCGGCAACCTGCACGGGCTTCGCTTCAATTGCCGGCCGGAAGTCAGCCTCCTCGAACTCGCATGAACTCAAACCGTCCTCCTCGTCGCCCTCGTCCTCCGCCTCGCGATTTCGGCGGCCGACTCGCCGGTTCGAGACCGGGGACGACGACCACGACGAGGACAATCGGACCCGTTCTGGCCCTGGCTTCGATGGTCGCGGCGATGGCGCTCGCCGCCTGCTCGAGCACGTCCACCGCGATTTCCACCACCGGCTCCCTCCTCACCAAGACCGTCACCACCACCGGCAAAGTCGCAACGAAGACGGCCGTCGTCTCCGGCAAGGTCGCAACAACCACCGCGACCACCGCGGTGAAGGCGGGCGTGGGCGCCGCGTCGAGCGTTGCGAAGACGGCCGTCGTGACCTTCATCGATTCCGCGACGGGCGTGGCGAAGCAACTTCCCTACGCCGAGGGCATGAAGCTCTACGCCGCGAGCAAGACCGCCGAGGTGGACCTCGCCCTCAAGTCCATCCAGATCATGCGCGGCGCGCAGACCCTCGCCGCCGACGGCCGCAAGGTGAAGCAGGGCGCGCAGGACATCCCGCTCAAGGCCGGCGATGTGATCAAGCTCACCAACGTCGCCGCGAAGTGAGGAGTGACGCGCTGTTTCAGTCGCTTGGATTTGCGAACTCGAACCCGACCTTGCCGCTCTCCTGCAACACGAGCGACGCGCTGAACGGCCGGCCGGCCTTCGAGATGAACTTCGTGAACACATCGGTGCGGCCCTTGTCGAGCAGCTTTGCAACCTGCTCGCGCGAGACGGGCTGCTGGCACACGACCCTGCCCGTGCGGAAGCTGCACGGCCGCTCGGCCGCCTGCCGGCGCTCGCAAACGTAGTGCTCCGGCCCCTCGAAGACGTTCGCGTCACACTTGGGACACTTGCCAAGCGGCGTCTGCCCGGTGAAATCGAGCTTCGGTTCCGGCTCCTTCGGCTTGCGCTCCCTGCCCGCGCGCGGCTCGCGCTTTTCGAACTCAAAGCCCACCTTGCCGTCGTCCTTGAGCACGAGGAACGCCTTGAACGCGCGGTTGTTTTTCTTGGAGATGAACTTGTCGAGCCGGTCGGTCTTTTTCTCCGCGAGCAGCTTCACCACCTGCGCGCGCTCGATGGGCTGCTGCAAAATCACCTTGCCCATGCGGAAGTCGCACGAGCGAGTCGGCCCGGTGGCCTTCTCGCAAATGAAGTTCATGCCGTGGTCGAACACGCGTGCGCCGCACTTCGGGCACGCGCCGAGCGGCTCCTGTCCGGTGAAGTCCACCGCTTCCGTCTCGCCATCCGGCTGCGGGCCGAAGTCGAACTCGGTCTTGAAGTCCGGCGCGGGCGAGAGCTTGAGGATCGCCGAGAACGGCCGGCCCATCTTGCTGCGAAAGCCGTCGAGCGGCCCGATGGTTCCCTTCGTCAGCAATTCCTCCACCTCCTCCGGCTCGAAGATGCGGCCGGCCACAAAGATGGGCACGTAGAAATCGCACTTCTTCGCCGTGCACTTGAAGTTGCGATACGTCTCCTTGAGCCCGCCGCCGCACTTGGGGCACTTCGCGCGGATGGGCGGACCCTCGATCTCGATCTCGCCCTTGTAACCCTTCGTCCGGTTGACGATCTCGCGCGTCATCGCGGCGATCTCGTCCATGAACTGCGGGCGGTCCAACTGCCCGCGCTGGATCTGGCGCAGCTTGAATTCCCAGTCGCCGGTCAGCTCGGGCAGGCACAGTTCATTCACGCCGATGCCGCGCAGCAGCGCGATGAGCAGGAACGCCTTGGTCGTCGGCACCAGTTCCTTGCCGTGGCGCACGATGTATTTCTCCCACACGAGCCCCTCGATGATCGCCGCGCGTGTCGCGGGCGTGCCGAGCCCCTTGTCCGCCATCGCCTCGCGCAGTTCCTCATCGGTCACGAGCTTGCCCGCGCCCTCCATCGCGCCGAGCAGTGTGGCTTCGTTGAAGCGCGGAGGCGGCTTGGTCGCGCTGCCCTCGACGCGCGTCTCGCTCGTGCCCACCTGTTCCTCCGGCTGGACCGGCACGAGCGTCTTGTCGTTCTCGGAACCTTCCTCGGCGACGTCGCGGCCATATACCGCGAGCCAGCCGGGATTCTTCATCACCTTGCCCTCGCTCTTGAAGGGCTCGCCCTCGACGCGCGTGATGCGCGTGGTCACCAGGAACTCCGCCGCCGGATGGAAAACGGCGAGGAAGCGCTTCGCGACCATGTCGTAAATCTTCGCCTCGGGCTCGGTGAGGTTCCGCGGCGGCTGCGCGGTCGGGATGATCGCGAAGTGGTCGGAGACCTTCGCGTTGTTGAACACGCGCTTGTTCGGGCGCACCCAGTCGTTGTCCAGCACCGCGGAAGCGAACGCCGAATACTGCGTCCCGCGCAATGCGCCGAGTGTCTGCTTCACGGTCGGGATGTAATCCTCCGGCAACGCGCGCGAGTCGGTGCGCGGATACGTGAGCGCCTTGTGCCGCTCGTAGAGCGCCTGCGCGATCTTGAGCGTGTTGGCGGCGGAAAAGCCGAAGCGCGAGTTCGCCTCGCGTTGCAGGCTGTTCAAGTCATAGAGCAGCGGCGAAATCTGCGTCGTGGGCTTGCTCTCCTCGGTGACGACACCCGTCTTGCCAAGGCACTTCGCCGCGATGGCTTCGGCGCGCTCCCGCTCCCACAGGCGCTCGGCGCGAAGGTCGTTCGCCTCCACGCCCGTGATCGCCGCGGCCGCTTGCTCCTTCGTGAAGCCCTCGTCGAACCACCGCCCCTCGTAGTTGCCCGCCTGCGCCGCGAACACTCCGTGCACTTCCCAGTAATCCTTCGACACGAACCTGCGGATCTTCTCCTCGCGCTCGACGACGATGGCGAGCGTCGGCGTCTGCACGCGCCCGACCGTGGTGAGGAAGAAACCGCCCTGCTTCGAGTTGAAGGCGGTCATCACCCGCGTGCCGTTGATGCCCACGAGCCAGTCCGCCTCGGCGCGGCAGATCGCGGCGTCGCGGAGCGGGTGCATCGAAACGTCGGTGCGCAGCCGCGCAAAACCTTCACGAATCGCCTCGGGCGTCATGGACTGCAGCCACAGCCGCTGCACCGGCTGCTTCGCCTTGGTGAACTCCACAATGCGCCGGAAAATCAGCTCGCCCTCGCGCCCGGCGTCGCAGGCGTTGATGAGCAGGCCCACGTCCTTCCGCTTGATGAGCTTTTGGAGCACGCGCAGGCGCGCGGCGGACTTCTCGATGGGCTTGAGCTCGAAGCGCGGCGGGATGTGCGGCAGGTGGGTGAAGGTCCACTTGCCTTTCTTGACATCGTGCTCCTCAGGCACGCCGAGCTCGAGCAAATGGCCGACCGCCGACGAGACGACCTGTGTGGCGCCCTCGAAGAAATCGCCCGACGCGTCCTTCTTGAATCCGCCGAGCGCCTTCGAGATGTCGGCGGCGACGGAGGGTTTTTCAGCGATGATGAGAGCCTTGCCCATGCAACGAGCTTGGCTCTTACACTGGCGCGCGGGGCGAAAGCAACGAGAAGTTTTCCGGGGAGTCCGCCAAATCAGCGGCTCAAACGCGCGGCGTTCGCCGGACGCCCGGGCGCGAGCGGTTGCGTGCCAATCATAAGGATGGTGCGGCCGGGCAGCTTCGCGCGCTCGGCGTAGCGAACGGATTCGATGAACGCTAGGAGCCGCTCCGGGCTCGTCATCGTGAACGATCGAACCTCGCGGATGATGCGCTGCGATTCCGCGTCGAAGTCCGGCGGCAGTTCACCCTTGCGAAAGGGCACGACGTCGAAGCCGAGGCCGCGGCAGAGCTTTCGAAGCGGATTCAAGGGTTGAGCTGGAATCGCACCGGAATTTCGACCGCCGAGGCGACAGCGGTTTCGCCCTGGCGGGCCGGAGCAAAACGCCAGCGGCCGACGGCCCGGAGCGCCGAGGCGTCCAGTTCGCCGTGGCCTGAGCTGCGCTTGAGCGCGACTTGGGCCGGCCGGCCGGATTCGTCCACAAGCACACCCACAAGCACGAGCCCTTCAAGGCCGCGTCGTCGTGCCGTTCGCGGATATTCGGGCGGAGGTGCGTGCACTTGCCCCGGTGCGCGATCCAGCCGTTCCGCGCGTATCTCGTCGCGAACGGATGTAACCGCGCCTGGCGCGAGGCGCACCTCGCCCGCCGGCGCGGCTTCGACCACCGCACTGCCCGGGGCTGGCGCGAAGGAAGGAGCCGGGTGGATGCGAACATCAAGGTCGCGAGGCTCCGCGCGAGATGTCGTGAGCGCGCCGTCGTGGGGGTGGGGGGTTGGCGATTCGGTTCGCAGCGGTTGAACTGAACCGCGCTCGATCGAAGAAGCTTCGGAAGGCCTGATCGCAGGCTCGTTCGATGGAGTCGTTTGAGGCAACCGCGCAGCCGCCGCTGAAATCACCGCGGGGGAGTCGGCGGTCCGAAGGTCAACTTGAACCAGCGTTAGCACCGCGTCCGGTGGTCGCGCGGGGGATCGGTTGCGCGACCCGTTGCAGGTGGCGAACAACGCCAAACCCGCCGCCGCGTGGAGTGCAAGCGAGGCGAGCAATGGCGTGGCGCGGAATCCGTGCATCAAGCGCGCAGAGGGTTTCCTGCGGACCGGGAGTCGTCAATGGCGAACACGCCGCGAGCGGGGCGCGCCGGGCGTGTCAGCGGCCGAAGGACTCCTGGATCGTCGTGCCGAAGAATCCGCCCGGGCGGCCGTCGCTGGACCAGTTCACGCCCGCCGTGGGGGAGCAGCCCGCGAGCAAAACCGCGGCCACAAGACGTAATGCACTTCTCACGGCTCAATCCTTCTCCGAGAAGAGCGCTCGCGCAAATTGCTTCGCGTCGAACGCCTGCATGTCGTCCGCCTGTTCGCCAAGGCCGACGAACTTGATGGGCAGACCGAGTTCCTTCTGGATGGCAACGACCATCCCGCCCTTGCTCGTGCCGTCCAGCTTGGTGATCACGAGGCCGGTGAGCGCCACGGCCTTGTGAAACTCGCGCGCCTGTTGCAGGGCGTTCATGCCCGTGGTCGCATCGAGCACGAGCAGGACCTCGTGCGGGGCGCCGGGGAGTTGCTTGTCCATCACGCGATGGACCTTTTGAAGTTCCTTCATGAGGTTGCTCTTGGTGTGAAGCCGGCCGGCGGTGTCCACGAACACGTAGTCGGTCTTGCGCGCGGCCGCAGCGGCCACGGCATCGTGCGCGACGGCGGCGGGGTCCGCGTTGTAGGCACCCGCAACGACCTCGACCTTGAGCCTCTGGCCCCACAGCTTGATTTGCTCGATGGCGGCGGCGCGAAACGTGTCGCACGCGGCGAGCAACGCGGTCTGGCCGCGCGTCTGCATCAGGTGGGCGAGCTTCGCGGAAGTCGTGGTCTTCCCGGTTCCGTTGACGCCGACGATGGAAACGACCGTGGTGCCGTGCGGTTGCTTGCGGAGCGCCGCGTTTCCGGTGGCCAGACATTGCTCGACTTCGCGCGCGGCGATTTCGAAGACATCCGCCTGCGAGCCGCCTTGTGACTCGTAGGCCTTGCGGACCGCGTCGGCGATCTGCTGGGTCATGGCCATGCCGAAGTCGGCGCCGAGCAGCACGTGTTCTAGCTGCTCGAGCGATTCGGGCGTGAGCTTCGGCGAACCCGTGACAATGCGCTTGATCTCGTGGACGAGCTTGGCGTGGGTCTTCTGAAGGCCCGCCTTGAATTTGCCGAACAGGCCCATGCGCGACTTCAGGAGAGGGCCGCCGCCGCGGGCAGGGCAGGTGCGGTGCCGCGGGCACGCCGTGAGGAAGCGAGCCGTTCGTTGAGCCGGCGGACGTGCTCGTAGGGGATTTTCAACGTGCCGATGAGGGGCCTGCCCTTGTTCATCCCGTGGCAATCCGAGCCGCCCGTCACGAGCAAGCCGTGGCGGTCCGCGATCGTGAGGTATTTCTCGCTCGTCGCCGTGGAATGCCGGCTGTGAAAACACTCGATCCCGTCGAGCCCCGAGGCAACGAGTTCGGGAATGAAGTCGTCGCTGCGGTTGAGCCCGGGATGCGCCATCACGGCGACCCCGCCCGCGTGCTGGATCAACGCGATGGCGTCGCGGGCGTGGACCTTGGCCTTTGGAACCCATGCGATGCGGTGCATCTTGAGGTAACGCTGGAAGGCCTCGTCGAGGTTCGCGCAGTAGCCCGCCTGCACGAGGGCGCGCGCGATGTGTGGCCGGCCCGGGGCCTTGCAGTTGGCCAGGCCGAAGACCGTCTCGGCGGCCAGCGGGATTCCGGCGCGGTTGAGGCGGGCGCACATTTCCCGGATGCGGTTCTGGCGGATGACCTGGTATCTCGCGAGTTCGTTGCGAAGGCGCGCGTTCTCGATGTCGAGCCCGTAGCCGAGGATGTGCAGTTCGAAGTGCCCGAGTTCCGCCGTCAGTTCGGTCGCGGCGATGAACTCGATGCCGAGGCTCGCGCAAGCCGCGTCCATCCGTGGGCAGCCCTCGACCGTGTCATGGTCGGTCAGCGCGACGGCCGCGAGTTCGCAGCGGCGCGCGTGGGCGGCCAGTTCCTCCGGCGAGTAGGTGCCGTCGGAAAAATGAGTGTGGAGGTGAAGGTCGGCGAACATCGCTCGGCATTCGCGGCTTCACTCCGCGATGTGGGTGCAACGCGGCTCCCGGCGGGTGGGTCGGATGCGGTTCACAACACCACCCTCGCCGGACGCAACAATTCGTCCTTCACGCGGTCGAGGATGCCGTTCACAAACCGGCCGCTCTCATCCGTGGAGAAGCGCTTCGCGATGTCCACGGCTTCGTTGATGCTGACGATGGGCGGAATGTCCTCGCGGAACAGCATCTCGTAAATCGCAAGGCGGAGGATGTTCCGGTCCACGATCGCCATGCGCTCGAGCGACCAGTTCTTGGCGTACTTGCGGATCTCCTCATCGACCCGCGCGCGATGCTCAAGCGTGCCGCGGATGAGCGGTTCGGCGAACGCGCGGGTGGCCGCCTCCTCGACGTTGGGCGGCGGGAGCGTGATGGGTTCGCCCCAGGTCGCGGGCCCCTTGTCAGCCTCGAGTGCCGCGGAACGCTGCGCCGTCCAGAAACTCTCGAGCGCGGCGTCCAGGTTTTCCGGGACGTTCACATCGCACTGGAACAGAAATTGAATCGCGCGCTCCCGCGCCTCTCGCCGCATTCCCATGGGCGGAAGATGAAGCATGGAGGCGGGGCGCGGAAGGGAAAAGTAACACGCGTGCGGAAGCCCCGAAGTTGGGCGCGGGGCGCGGCGGTTTCACCTTGAATCTCCCGTGCATACCGCTACAAAAGGCCCAACGTATGCCAACCTTCACCTACGTGGCGCGCGATGCGGGAAACGGTCGCGAAGTGCAGAGTTTGATCGACGCCGCCTCCGAGCAGGCTGCGGTGCAGGCGCTGCTCGGGCGCAATCTGCTCGTGGTCAGCATCCAGGAGAAGGTCAGCAAGCGCGGCAAGATCGTTGGCGGCAGCGTGCCGCTGGCCGACCTCGTCATCTTCACCCGGCAACTCGCCACGATGATCGACGCCGGCCTCGCGATCGTGCAGTCGCTCCAGGCGCTCGGCGACCAGACCTCGAACAAGGTCATGCGCGACGTCATCCGCGACGTCACCACGCGCGTCGAGGGCGGTGACAATTTCTCGAGCGCGCTCCAGAAGCATCCCAAGGTCTTCGTGCGCCTCTACGTCTGCATGGTGGACGCCGGCGAGAAGGGCGGCTTGCTGTCGGAAATCCTCGCCCGCCTCGCGACTTACCTGGAAAACACGCAGCGCCTCCGCAAGAAGGTGAAATCCGCGATGATGTATCCGACCGTCGTCACGCTCGTGGCCATCGGCATCACGATCTTCCTGCTCGTGCGCGTCGTGCCGGTATTCAAAGAAGTCTTCGAGGGCTTCGGCGCCAAACTGCCACCGCCGACGCAGGTGCTCATCGACATCAGCAACTGGATGAAGAGCTGGTATCTCATCGTGCTCGGGGGCTTGGGCGCGCTGGTCTGGGGATTCTTCTGGTTTATCAAGACCAAGCAGGGGCTCGAAATCTGGGACCGCGTGCGGATTCAGATTCCCATCTTCGGAGCCATCGCCCACAAGATTTGCCTCGCGCGCTTCACACGCACGCTCGCGTCGCTCGTCCGCTCGGGTGTGCCCCTCCTCGAAGTCCTCAACATCGTCGCAAACACCTGCGGCAACGTCGTGATGGAGAAGGCCACGCGTGCCGCCGCCGGCGACATCGAGCGCGGCGAGGGCATCAGCGTCGCGCTCGGCAAGCACCCGATCTTCCCGACGATGATCATCCGCATGCTCACCGCCGGCGAACAGACGGGCAAAATCGACCAGATGCTCGAGCGCGTCGCGGACTTCCTCGACGAGGAAATCGACACGACACTCAGCGGCCTGACCTCCCTCATCGAACCGCTGCTGATCGTGTTCCTCGGCGTTGTCGTCGGCGGCATCGTGATCTGCATGTTCCTGCCGATCTTCAAGCTCGGCGACATCGTCAGCGGCACCCAGCAGGGCAGCCCGTAGCCGCGCGCTACTTGTAAATCAGAAACGCCTCGCGCCGGCGCCTGAAGTCCTCCACCTCGGCAGTCCACGCGCCCTTGATTTCCGCCAGCGGCCGGCCCGCCTTGATCGCATCCAATGTCGCGCGGTGCTGGAGCAGCGTGTGCACCTTCTCCAGCGCAAAGTCCCCCGGGTGCAGCCGCTGCAACGCAAGCGCCACCGTGAGCCCCGTGTCCACCGCATTGAAGCGCTCCCGGTCCGTGACGAGGATGCCCACCCCCGCGCACGGCTTGTCCTTGAACACGCTCGCCTTGGGCGTGAAGCGCACCGGCACGAAGCGCACCCCGGCGAGCCCCGCGCGATTCAACTCGCCCGCGAGCTTCACGTCATCCACGTAAGGCGCGCCGACCAGCTCGAACGGCGTGTCCGTGCCGCGCCCCACGCTGACGGCCGTTTCGATCAAACCGATGCCGGGATACAACGTCGCCTCCGCGAGGCTCCGCATGTTGGGAGAAGGATTCGTCCACGGCAGCCCCGTCTGGTCGAACCACAAGTCCCGCCACCAACCCTCGACCTGCACCACGGTCACGTCCGCCTTGAAGCCGCGCTCCGTGTTGATCATCCGCGCGAGTTCGCCCGCCGTCATGCCGTGGCGGACTGGCACGCGATGCCACGCCACGAAGCTCGCCGCGCCCGTGTGCACGGGGCCCTCGACCGCGGCGCCGTTGATCGGGTTCACGCGGTCGAGCACGAAGAACCGCTTGCCCGCCTTCGCCGCCGCCTCCATGCAGTTGGCCATCGTGGCCATGTAGGTGTAGAAACGGCAGCCGATGTCCTGGATGTCGAACACCAGCGCGTCGAGCGAGGCGAGCTGCGGCGGCGTCGGGGCGCGGCGCTCGCCATACAGGCTGTGCACCGGCAACCCCGTCTTCTCGTCCACGCTGTCCGGGACCTTCTCGTCGAGCGCGCCGCGGATGCCGTGCTCGGGACTGAACAGCGCCGTCAGCCGCACGTCCGCCGCCGCCTTGAGCAGGTCGATCGTCGCGTTTCGCTCGCGGTCGTGGCCGGTGTGATTCGTGATGAGCCCGATGCGAAGCCCCTTGAGCGGCGCGAAATTCTGCCGCTTCAACACGTCGATGCCGTTGAGCACCTCCGCCTGCAACGGCCGCTCGCCGTAACCCGCACGCGGCGGCAACGCGCCCGGCACGTGATGAAAATTGAAGTCCTTGATCGCCTCGGCCGCGAGCGTGCCGAGCTTCGCGCGCAACGCCAGCACGCTGCCCGACTCCGTCGGGTGGTTGCGGTTCGAGTGAAAGACAAGAATCGTGTTCGAGAACGGGTCCACCCACAGCAACGTGCCCGTCCAGCCCGTGTGCCCGTAGGAACCGAGCGGGAACACCTTGCCGCGCGGCCCGCTGTAGCTCGAGTCGATGTCCCAGCCCAGCCCGCGCCGAGACGGCACGCCCTCGGGGGACTGCACGCTTGTCATCAACTTCACCGTCGCCGGCTTGAAAATGCGCACGCCGTCCAACTCGCCCCCGTTCAGCAGCATCCGCGCGAAACGCGCCGTGTCCGCCGCCGTGGTGAACAGCCCCGCGTGGCCCGCCACGCCGAACATCTTGCGCGACGTCGGGTCGTGCACCACGCCGCGGACCACGAGGTCCTTCTCCTTCGTCGTCGGCGCGATGCGCGCGAGCTTGGACGCGGGCGGGAGAAACCCCGTGTCGCGCATCCCGAGCGGACCGTAGATTTCGCGCCCGCAAAACTCGTTCAGCGGCGCGCCTGCCACGCGCCGCACCACCTCGCCAAGCAGGATGAAGTTGATGTCGCTGTAGGTGAACCGCGCGCCCGCTGCGCTGCGCAGCGTTTCGGCGCAGGCCTTCTCGATCGCCGTGGCATGGCCGGACCACTCGCCCGCGCCAAGCCCGGGCCGCAATCCGGACGTGTGCGTCATCAAGTGCCGGATCGTGACCGCTTCCTTGCCACCGCCGTCGAAGGTCGGGATGTATGTGCGAACCGGCGCGTCCACTTCAACCTTGCCGCGCTCAACGAGCAACAGAATCGCCGGCGTCGCGGCCATCACTTTCGTCACCGACGCCGCGTCGAAAATCGTGTCCTTCGTCATCGGCTCGTCCGCGGGCTCGACCGCGCGCCGGCCATAGGACTTGTGATACACCTGCCCCGCGTGCTCGAGCCACAGCACGCCGCCCGGCAACCGCTTCGCCGCAATCGCCTCCTCGATCGCTCGGTCCATCTCCGCCAGCTTATCCTCGCTGAATGCCCTCGGCGGCCACGCCACGGACGGCGGGCGTGAAACTGCAGGCGATCGCGCGGCGGGAATGGCCGGCGTCGGCACCTGGCAGGCGGCGAGCGACAGCGCGAACGTGGCGAGTGCGATGCGGGCGAGAATCCCGAGTCCGCCGCCACTCGCCGCCGGCACCTCCGACCTCGCGCGACCACCCCTCACCCCATCCTTCTCCCCACTTCGGAGGAGGGGAGCGGGTGCTCCCGCTCGGAGCGGGACGGGTGAGGGGTGGTCGGGACAGGGCGAGTTCATGTGCGGGATGCGTGAATTCATGGGAGAACCCCGGAGTTTCTACGCGGCGGGACTCGCGAACGCAAGCCGCGCCGGCCCTATTGATTTCCCTCCCCGCCGCGCCGCGTGTTAAGAACTGCCGCAGTGCTGCTGACCATCATCCTCGCCGCGCTCGCCATGCTGAGCCTCGCGCTCACGCTGTGGCAGTGGATCGTGGCGCGGCGTTTCCCGCTGCACAAGCGCATCGAGTCGCCGCGCTTCACGCCGCCCGTCTCGTTGCTGAAACCGCTCAAGGGACTCGAACCCGACACGCCCGCGTGTCTCCGAAGCTGGCTCGAGCAGGATTACCCCGCCGATGTTCAAGTGCTCTTCGGCGTCGCCTCCGCGGACGACCCCGTATGCGGCCTCGTGAAGAATCTCCTCGCCGAGTTCCCGCAGCGCGACGCGCAACTCGTCCTCTGCGCGGAGCAACTCGGCGCGAACGCCAAGGTCTCCACGCTCGTCCACCTCGCGCGCCTCGCGAAGCACGAGCACCTCGTCATCAGCGACGCCGACGTGAAGGCACCGCCCGACCTGCTCGCGAACCTGCTCGCGCCGATCGAGGACCGCGCCGTCGGCCTCGTGAACTGCTTCTACCGCCTCGCGAACCCAACGACGCCGGCGATGCAGTGGGAAGCCGTGGCGATCAACGCCGACTTCTGGAGCTCCGTGCTTCAATCGCGCAGCCTCAGGCCGCTCGACTTCGCGCTGGGCGCAGTGATGGCCACGCGCCGGGCGCAACTCGCGGAGATTGGCGGCTTCGAGTCCCTCGTGGACTACCTCGCGGACGATTACCAGCTCGGCCACCAGATTGCGAAGCGCGGGCACCACATCGAACTCTGCCCCGTGGTCGTGGAATGCTGGAGCGCGCCGATGAACTGGCGCGAGGTGTGGGCGCATCAACTGCGCTGGGCGCGGACCATCCGCGTGTGCCAGCCCGTTCCGTGGTTCTTCAGCATCCTGAGCAACGCGACGCTGTGGCCAATGGCGGCTTCCCTTTCAGTCGCCATCCACGTTCACCTCTCATACCCGCAAGGTCTCTTGGCAGAAGTCGGCCCGATCGAATCCGCAGCCGGTTGGTCTGTCGGAGCTGCGCTCTTCCAAGTTGGAGTTCTACTGCGAGTTGTTTCCGCACATAAATTCCGAGATGCGTTGGGCGCGCGGACGAAGGGCGACAGTTGGTTCCTCTTCGCAATGGTGAAGGATCTGCTTCAACTCCCGATCTGGATCCTCTCCTTCCTCGGCAACACGATCACGTGGCGCGGCGTGCGCCACCGGGTCCGCGGCGGGGGCAGGCTCGAGAAGCTGCCGTGAACCAGCGGCCGGTCACTTCCCGCCGACCCCTACGCCCTCGGCCGCAAGCAGACGCTGCTTCCAGTTCACTCCGCCTGAAAAGCCGCCCAGCGTCCGGTTCGACGCAAGCACGCGGTGGCACGGCACGAGGACCGGCACCGGATTCGCGCCACACGCCGCGCCCACCGCCCGCGCCGCGCCGGGCTTCCCCAGTCGCGACGCCACTTCGCCATAGCTCCGCGTGCGACCGCTCGGAATCTTCAGCAACTCGCGCCACACGCGCCGCTGGAAATCCGTTCCCGCGGCCAAGTCGAGCGGCGGCAGTTCGCGCGGGTCGCGACCTGCGAGCCCATCGTCAAGCGCGGCGCGCGTCTGCCGAATCCACGCCGCATTCTCCCCGCTTCGAGACCGGCTCGCAACAGCGCGGGCGTTGCGGCCGCCGGGAAACTCGAGCATGGCGAGCCCGGCCGTGGAAAACGTCGCAGCGAATGCCCCGGCCCGGGTCCGGATCAGTTTGGTGTGCATGCGCGGTCAAAAATTCTTGAGCACCATGGTGAACAACCCGAGCAGCGCGAGCAGCAGCACGAGGAAAAGCCCGATGAAACGGTTGCGCGCGACGCGCTGTTCGTAGCGGAGCGGACGCAGCCCGTGCAGGGTGCCGGCGGTGAGCAGGGGCAGGATTCCCGGGGCGGTTTGCGCCGGACCGGCGGCGCGGCCCTTGAACGACTGCCACCATCCCGAGAGGTCGAACTTCCGCACGCCGAATTCATTGTAATGCGCGGCCGAGCTGCGCGCGGGCGGCGCGAGGGGCAGGGCGCGCGGAGCGACATCGGGAAGCGACTCCACGCGCGCGGGCGCGGGCAACGTCGTGACCGGGGCCGGGGCGGGCGCCGCAGGCACCTCGGGCGATCTCACGACGCGCTGTCCATCAGGAAGGGCCGTCGAGCGCAGCCGCGGACCGGCGGGCGCGCCGCCCTGCAAACGCTCGATCTCCGCCTGCACGGCGTCGAGTTCCTCCTGCAAGTCGCGCGCGCGGTCATTCAAGGGATCCGAACGCTTCGTAAAGATTCCCATGGCGGCAACGGTTCCCGGTTACTTTCGAATCAGAAAAATCGCCAGCGCGATGAGCACGGCCAGCGCGACCGGCCAGGTGAGCGCGAGGCCGGCACGGCACAGTTGCGCGAAGCTCATCTCCGGATGCAGCAGCGGCAGCGCGCTCGCGGCGCCGGCTGGATTCGCCGCGGCCGGTGAATCGGGCCGGCCGTCGAGCACGGGCCACTTCAGCCGCGCGGTGTTCCATTCCATCCGCGCGTTTTCGATCGTGGTGAGCGCGCGGGTGAGCTCGGTGCTGCAGTTGTCCTTGGTCCACGACGCTTCGTCGAGCGACTCGATGCGCGCGAGGGAGTCGCGGAGCGCGGCAAGCGATCTGGACATCTGCTCGGCTTCGCGGCGCGCGGTGAGGTCGCCCTCCTCAAGCAGAGCCACGCCGCGGGTCAGGTGCTGGAGCATCTCCTCGCGGCCCGTCTGGAACTCGACGCGGCGGCGGCGGGCTTCCTCGACCGCGGCGCGTTCGCGCTCGAGTTCCTCCTGCTGGCGCTTGAGTTCGGCGAGGCGGAGTTGCGCGGAGGTGACTTGCGCGTCGAGTTCCTCGCGCGTGGGCGGTCGTTGCGGAATGGAAACGCGGAGCGCGGGCTCCGCGGAGCGCGGGCTTCGCGCGCGGCGAAGTGGATGGCGCATCGGTGTCCACGAACTCCGAGAAATCATATGGCGCCGACATGGGCGGGACTTTAGGCCCGCGCGACGCGACTGTAAAGACTCGGGGACGGACGGCTCGCAACCCGGCAGCGATTGTCCTTGTCGGGGCGATTTTGAACCGGTGCGATCGCTGCTCGTATGAACGCGCGCGGCACGTCGAGCGAAACGCTCCGGCATGTGCTCGCCGCTGCGCGAGGCCTTGCGCGGGCAGCCGGCACGCTTGAGTTCGCGCCACCCGTCGCGTGCGTTTACAACCCGCTCGACTACGCGTGGCCGTCGCACGAGGCGTATCTGCGCCGCTTCGCGCGAGGCCGGAAGCGGGTGATCTTCCTCGGCATGAACCCGGGGCCGTTCGGCATGGCGCAAACGGGCGTGCCTTTCGGAGAGGTCGCCGCGGTGCGCGACTGGCTGGCAATCAGCGCCGGGATTGCGCAGCCGGCGCGTGTGCATCCCAAACGCCCCGTCGAGGGCTTCGGCTGCGCGCGTTCCGAAGTGAGCGGACGCCGGTTGTGGGGGATGTTCGCGGAGCGATATGGGACGCCGGAACGGTTCTTCGCCGATCACTTCGTTGCCAACTACTGTCCGCTCGCGTTCATGGACGGGGGCGGCCGAAACCTGACGCCAGACAAACTGCGCGAGGCCGAGGCCGCGAGGCTCTTCGCCGTGTGCGACTCGCACCTGCGCAGGCTTGTGGCCGCGTTGCGGCCGCGATGGGTGATCGGCGTTGGGGAGTTTGCCGAACGGCGTGCGCGGCTGGCGCTCGGTGACGGCGCGGTGCAGTTCGGCCGCATCCTTCACCCGAGTCCGGCGAGTCCGGCGGCGAACCGGGGGTGGCGCGCCGCAGCCACGCGGCAGCTTGAGTCCCTCGGGGTGTGGACGCGGCGCGACTGATTTTCAGGCGGCGGCCTTCGCAGCCGCGAGGTCGGTGCGGCGCTGCGCGAGGCTCTTGAAAAACTCGAATCCCTCGCGGGTGCGGCGGACGAAGACGTCCTTGTCCTGCAACATCGACTTGAAAATGCGCCACGACGGGCCGCGCGGGATGAGCAGCTTGCCGAACTTGTTGAAGTAATAGCGGTGGTAGAATTCCTCGAGCGACGCGAAAATCTCGTCCTTGCTCAGGCCGGGATACTCCAGCGTGCTCTGCTGGAAGCCGTCGCCCTCGACAAGGTCGGTCTTGTCTCTCTTCGTGAACCACCCGTTCTGCTTCGCCATTTCGAACAGCTCGGTGCCGGGATACGGCGCGGCGAGGGAGACTTGCAGCGAGAAGACGTCGAGCTCCTTCGCGAAGTTGATGGTCTGCTCGATGGTCTCCTTGGTCTCAACCGGCAGGCCGAGGATGAAG
>Ga0194128_10004719_pt1 | contig 19751 bp, 12 predicted proteins | sample TA2KigCa65mmetaG_FD_148650 | JGI IMG/M metagenome (GOLD analysis project Ga0194128, IMG submission 148650) | Freshwater microbial communities from Lake Tanganyika, Tanzania - TA2015037 Kigoma Deep Cast 65m | ecosystem: Environmental > Aquatic > Freshwater > Lake | place: Tanzania: Lake... | reverse complement strand
CCCCCGTCCGCATCGCGTGCCCGGCCTCTCCGCGCCCGCGTCGCGTCATCCCGTCCCCCCGCGGCCCCAGCGCCTGCCCCCCCCCCGCCGGCCCAGCAACGCAACTGGCTCGCTGGCCGATGGCCGACACGATGAATTCGTTACGCAGGGCCGTGGCCAGTGATCCGCGGCGACGCTAGACTACGCCGGTGAACATCGCAACAGCCCCCGCCAGATCCGCTTCGCCCTCTGTCTTCCCAACATCCCGTGCCTACCTGTGGTTGGCCGGCATCTACCTGATGCTGGCCGTCTATGGCAGCCTGGTGCCGTTTCAGTTTCGCTGGCTCGCCTGGGATGAAGTCCTTCAGCAGAGTCAGCAGCTCCGCCTGGCACATCTGAGGATTCAATCGCGGACGGACTTTGTCGCGAATGTGTTGCTGTTCATCCCGCTGGCGTTTCTGGTCATGGGGGCCGTTTGCGTGGATCGGCCGCCGGGCCGGGCCATCGTGGCCGGACTGATCCTGGTACCACTCTGTGCGGCTCTCAGCGGCGGCATCGAGTTCGTTCAGATCTACTTTCCGCCGCGCACGCCATCGGCCAGCGACATCGTTGCCGAATCGCTTGGCGGAGCGCTGGGCGTGCTGTTGTGGCTGACGGCAGGCCGGCGGATCACCGGCTGGGCACGGCAAGTCTGGAGTTCCAGACATGGCCGTGATCTGGCCAGCCTCATCCTGCCGGTCTACCTGGCATTTCTGGTGCTGATCAACGTCCTGCCGCTGGATCTCACGCTCAGCCCGGCGGACATCTACCGAAAATACCGCGAAGGCAGACTCACGCTCGTGCCCTTTGCCAGCTTCTGCGCGAATCACTCGCTCATGCTGGGAAAAGCCCTGTGGAACTTGCTGTGGTTCCTTCCGATCGGAGCGCTGCTGGCCAGTTTGCCCGCGTTTTCGTGGGAGGACAGGCGGAACTGGCTTCGAGTCTGGGGGCTCGGACTGGTGGTGGCGACGTTGATCGAGTCCATGCAACTGTTTGTCGTGACGCGCTTTGTCGATGTCACCGACATCGTGGTGGAGAGCCTGGGAGTGCTGGCGGGGTGGAGCGCTGTCCGCTGCTATCAACAGCTCAAGATTCGCTCGCGGCTCCGGTTCTTGTCGGAACCACGCGGCTTGCGATGGATCTTCGTCGTCTGGCTCGGTCTCGTCGTTTTCCTTACCTGGAGGCCATTCGATTTTCAGCTCGACAGTGCATTCATCGCTGACCGGTGGAGCCGCTTCTCCCTTGTTCCGTTCGCCGATTACTGGCAGGGAACCGAGTACAATGCTTTCGACCAGTTTCTGCACAAGCTCTTGCTATACCTGCCGCTGGGACTGTTGCTCGGCAGCTGGGCCAGATTCGCAAAGGGAACGCACGCCGGCCTGCTGACCGTGGTCGCGAGCCTGTGCCTGGCATCCCTTCTGGAGCTGGGACAGTTCTGCCTTCCAGATCGCCAGGCCAGCCTGACCGACGTCCTGGTTGAAGCCGGGGGAGCCTGGCTGGGCTTCTTTGGCCTGCGAAAATGGCGCGAGCAGTCCAGTCTGGCACGCGACCGGACAGGCAATTGATGGATCAGCTGGCCACGGCGCTCGCCTGCACAGCCTTGGCCCGGCGCCGCTGTACGACGCGCGCCGCGCCGGGAATTGCAGCGACGGACCTGGGAAAATCGGGCAGGTCGGTTTTCTGAATTTCGCTGCCGGTCGCGAGCAAGACCGCACGCTCGATGGCGTTGCGCAGCTCACGGATATTGCCGGGCCAGTCGTACTCGGTGAGAGCATGAAAGGCGTCCGCGCTGAAACCCTGAATGTCGATGTCGTTGTGCGTGGCAAGTTCGCCAAGGACCTTGTTGGCGAGGGTAACGATGAGGCTGGGTCGCTCTCGCAATGGAGGCAGATAGAAGCCGACGACGTTCAGTCGATAGTAAAGATCGCGGCGGAATTGCCCCGCCTCCACTGCCTGGTCCAGCTGCACGTTCGCTGCCGCGATGATCCGGGCGTTGATGGGTCGTGTCTCGTTGGAACCTACCGGCTCGTACGCACGTTCATCCACGGCCCGCAAGAGCTTGCACTGCAGATGCGGCGGCAAGGCATTGATCTCGTCGAGCAGCAAGGTCCCGCGACCCGCGGCGGCCAGCTTGCCTTCGCGATCCCGGTCGGCGCCCGTGAAGGCGCCCTTCAAGTGCCCGAAAATCTCGCTCTCGATCAGTTCCGCGGACAAGGCGCCGCAATCCACGACAAGAAACGGCTCGTCACGGCGCGGCGAAAGCTCGTGGATGACGCGTGCCAGCTGCGTCTTGCCCGTGCCGGTTTCCCCGGTCAGCAGCAAGGTCGTGTCCAGCGGCGCGACACGCCGCACCTGGTCCATCATCTCCGTCATTTCCTGCGACAGCACGAACGAAAAGGCATCGCAGCTGGCTCCCTTGGGGCTGTCGCCCTTGGCCGCTCGCGAGGCGGGCTGCAGGCTCACCAGATTCAGGTAATTCTCGATCTTGTAGAGTTCCAGCAGCGCCTGGAAATAGTCGGTCGCCCCCGCGCGATAGAATGTGATCGCATCACGATTCCGGTAGTCATCGCTGAGGACGAGAGTGGCGCGGCGTGCGTCCGACCTGGCCAGCTGCTTGACGGACTGGGCCATGTGCGGCACATTGTCCTCATCAGCCACGTGAAAGAGGACGATCGCAGCCTCTTTTTGGCGCATCGTCCCGATGTCGTGGCTGGTCGGGACCACCTCCAGCCGCAATCTCGATAACGGCCGGGCAATGCCGGTGACTGTGTGGATCAAACTCTGGGATTTGCTGACGAGGCAGGCTAGGCGATGTTCCATGGCGATGGACTCCCTGGTGGCGCCGGCATCCATCGCCTGGGCAATCAATCCATAGATCTGACGCTTCCGCCGTCTTCGACGCACGGCGGCCCAAATAAGTTCCCCGAATCTTAATATTTCTTAAGAAACTTGAGGCTCGACGTAAAGTCTGTTCCAGAATGGGTATCCGTCGGGGCGCCTCCTGTCCATTTCGCCCGGTGGCTTCGCGATCGCGGAATCCCTAGCCGGCTGCCCAGTCACGGGGTTTGAGTGCCTCGTACAGCTCTGCTTCGCGCGTCCCGTTTGCGGGGTGAAAGTCATACAGCCAGCGAACTCGTGGCGGCAATGACATGAGAATGGATTCCACCCGGCCGCCGGTCTTCAGGCCGAAGATCGTGCCGCGGTCGTAGATCAGGTTGAACTCGACATAGCGTCCGCGGCGAAACTCCTGGAAGTGCCGTTCCTTGTCGCCATGGGGCTCATCCTTGCGGCGGCGGACGATCGGCAGATAGGCCTCGATAAAGTTGTTGCCGGCATCCTGCACGAAGGCGAAGAGCCTGTCGAAATCGCCCTCGAGATAGTCGAAGAAGATGCCACCGATGCCGCGCGCCTCCTGACGATGAACCAGAAAGAAATACTCGTCGCACCATTTCTTGAAATGGGCGTGATCAACCGGGGCGGGATGCCGGTCGCAGACCTGCTTCCAGACACGGTGAAAGTGAACGCAGTCCTCGCGAAACGGATAGTAAGGCGTCAGGTCCGCGCCGCCGCCGAACCATTGCTTGCCGCCGCGCGTGAGAAAGCGGAAGTTGGCGTGCACGGTCGGGACCATGGGACTGCGCGGGTGCAAGACCAGTGAAATCCCGGTGGCGGTGAAGGCACGGCCCTCGCCGGGAATCTGTCTGGCGAATTCCTCGCTGAACTCGCCGAAGACCTCGGAGAAGTTGACGCCGGCCTTCTCGAAGACGCCGCCTTCGAGCAGCACGCGCGTGCGCCCGCCGCCGCCCCCCGCGCGCTGCCAGCGATCCTCGTGAAACCGGCCAGGGCCATCGACGTCTTCCAGGGCGGCGCAGATACGATCCTGCAGGCCCTGAAAAAAGGCCGCTGCCTCGGCTCGCAATTTGTCACCTGCTTCCATGGGGATGGTCCACTACACTTCGGGAGGTTGCCTTTGGTCGCTTCACGGCTCGGCAGGAGCCTCGCCCTCCCGGAAGCCTCGACTTCGCGGACGAAGACTACTTAGCTCGCCTCCTGCGCCGACAGCATTCGTTGCAGCCAATCGTTCAAGTCGCGCGTGGATAGCTCGCTGTCAATCTCCAGTTTTGCCGGCAGCTTGTCGAACATGCGCTGCGACCGCCAGGTGCGTGCATAGGCAGGCGGGCCGAGCAAGATGATGCGACGGCCCTCGAAGACGGGGACATCGTCCGGCGTGCCCTCGTTCCAGATCCAGCAATCGCTGCGGCTCTGGTCGCCCGCCGCCGGCAGCTTCAGGCCGGACTGGATGGCCTGCCAGGTGTACAGGTTCCAGACGCCGGTGACTGTATCGTCCGATTGTTGCGGACCGATGCCGAGCGCGACCTCCGCCACGCGCCTGGGAACGCGGCGGCGCGACTGCATGCCCACGCGCGGAAAGCCGTCCATTAGCAGCACGTGCAACTGGAAGTTATCGACGACGCCGGAGATGCGGCCCAGGATGCCCAGGCCGCTCTGCGGCTCGATGGCCAGGATCGGCTCATCGTCGAGCACCGAGAGCATCAGCCGCAGCCAGTGTCCGCCTTCGTGGTACTCGGCGATCTTCGCCGCCAGTCCGCGCAGGTCGCGCGCCGCCGCCCGGGCCGGAGCACTCACCGAGAAGACGGCAATGGCCGGCCGCCAGAACTGCTGCAACGCTTGCCAGGCGTCGTACTCCAGCGGCAAGTCGCCGGCAACCTGCTCCAGGACGCTCTCGAACTGGTCGGCCTCGTCCACTTCTTTCTCCGGCGCTTCGTCGTTGCTTTGCGGCAAACGTGCCCGGCAAGCGTCGGCCAGTTCAGCCGCCGATTCCAGCAAATACTGCAGCCGGCCGATGAGCGGCTCGGTCATCGCCGCCGGATCGCAGCCGTCCTCCACGAGTGCGCCGCAAACGAGGGCGAGGAAGGCACCGCGTCCGACGTCATCCAGCGACATGTGCCCGGCCAGTTCGGCCAGCGCGGCCTTGGCGTCTTTTGGCGTTGCCTGCGAGGCCGCTTCCAGGAAAGCCTGGGCCGCGCCGCGCAGGTCCTCCTCGCTGGAGGCAGGATCGCGCGCCAGGGCCACCAGGTTTTGCATCTCGTCGCTGAGCATATGTGATCCATCATACGCTAATAGCCGCACAGCGATCAGTCATCTACATGTACAATGAGAGAGAACCAAGGTCACTATCAAAGAGTCGCGCCTCAGGAGAAAGCTCATGGGACCACACGATGGCACGGTCCGGGCCGTCTGCCCGCACGACTGTCCCGACACCTGCGGCATGCTGGTGACGGTCGCGGACGGACGGGCGGTCAAGCTGCGCGGCGATCCAGACCATCCGTTCACGCGCGGCTTCCTGTGTCAGAAGGTCTCGCGCTATCTGGAGCGCGTCTATCATCCCGATCGCTTGACGCACCCGCTGTTGCGCACGGGTTCCAAGGGGGCCGGCCAGTTTCGCCGCATCTCCTGGGACGAGGCCATTGACCGCATTGCCGACGCGTTCCGGAAGATCGCCGCTTCCGCCGATGGGCCGCAGGCGATCCTGCCATACAGTTACGCCGGCACCATGGGCAAGCTGCATAACGCCAGCCTCGACCGGCGGTTCTTTCATCGGCTGGGGGCATCGCTGCTGGACCGTACCATCTGCGCGACGGCGGGGGCTGCCGGTTGCGACATCACGCTCGGTACGCGGGCGGCGTTCGACCCGGAAGCCATCGTGCATGCGCGCTACATCATCAACTGGGGCTCGAACACCAGCGTCACCAACATGCACTTGTGGGCGCTGATGCACAAGGCCCGCAAGGCCGGCGCCCGCATCGTCAGCATCGATCCGTTTCGCTGCCAGACGGCGGCGCGGAGCGACTGGTGGCTGCCGATCCGCCCCGGCGCCGACGCCGCCCTGGCCCTGGGCATGATGCATGTCATCTTTCGCGACGGATTGCAGGACGACGACTACCTCCAGCAATACTGCTTGGGGGCCGATCGCCTACGCGAGCGGGCGTTGCAGGAGTACAGTCTCGACAAGGTGTCGCGCATCACCGGTTTGCCGGCCGGCGATATCGAAACGCTGGCACATGAATATGCGGCAACGCCGCCGGCGTGCATCCGGGTCAACTATGGGTTGCAGCGGCATCACGGCGGCGGCATGGCGGTGCGAACCATCACCTGCCTGCCGGCCATCATCGGCGCCTGGCGGCATGCCGGCGGCGGGGCGCTGCTCAGCACCAGCAAACTCTATCCATTCAATGCCGCTGCTCTGGAACGGCCCGACCTGATTCGGCCGGGCACGCGCACCATCAACATGGTGCAGCTGGCGGAGGCGCTGGCCGGCGAACTGCCCGGTCCGCCCGTGCGTGCGCTCTACGTCTACAACTCCAACCCCGCCGCGGTGAATCCGGATCAGGCCCGCGTGTTGCAAGGCCTGCGTCGCGACGATCTGTTCACGGTCGTGCACGATCAATTTCAGACTGACACGGCCGACTACGCCGACATCGTCCTGCCCGCGACGACGCAGCTCGAGCACTTCGACATCCATGGCTCCTATGGCCATCTGTACTTGCAGACCAACGAGCCCGCCATCGCGCCGCTCGGCGAGGCCAGGAGCAATACCGATGTCTTCCGGCTGCTCGCGGAACGGATGGGCTTCGAGCCGGAACTCTTCCAGGTCAGCGACGAGGAGCTGGCCCGGCAAGCATTGCAGTCGCCTGAGTTCGACGGCATCGGGCTGGAGCGATTGCGCTGCGACGGACCGGTGCGCTTGAACTTGCCGAAGGACTACGCGCCGTTCGCCCGGGGCGGCTTTCCGACGCCGTCAGGCAAGTGCGAGCTATATAGCCCCGGCATGGCGGCGCGCGGGCTGGATCCGCTGCCGACCTACACGCCGCCACGCGAGGATCCGCAAACGCGGCCGGAGCTGGCAGCGCGCTTCCCGTTGCAGATGCTCAGCCCGCCCGTGCCGGAGTTTCTCAACTCGACGTTTGTCAACATCGGCTCGTTGCGCAAACAGGCCGGCGAACCCACCGTGGAGATGCATCCCGACGACGCCGTTGCGCGCGGCATTGCCGACGGACAGACAGTGCGGCTCTTCAATGATCGCGGCAGCTTTGTCGCCCGTGCCGTCGTGGCCGGCAACGTCCGCCCCGGCGCCGTCGTTTCCCAGGGCATCTGGTGGAACAAGCTCAGCGCCGACGGTGTCAACTGCAACGTCACGACCAGCACCGGCCTCACCGATCTCGGCGGCGGCGCCTGCTTCTTCGACAACCTGGTCGAGGTACAGCCGGATAATTGAGATTGGGAGGGCGAGGCTCCTGCCGAGCCGTGGAGCCCGTTGGTTCCTGTCGCTTCACGGCTCGGCAGAAGCCTCGCCCTGGGCTGATGAAAAGCATGGAAGATTGAAGCGAAAGGCGCAATCGACTTCGTCATGGGATTGTTGCGCTCTTAGCCCCTCTTAGCCCCGTTCACGGGGCTTGCCGCGAAGCGGTTTAGGCCCGCCGTTCACGGCGGGTTGTCGCAGACGACAGAAAAGCATCAGGCCCGTTCACGGGCCTTCTCGCGGTTCGGCGTCAGCCGCTGAATACAGCGCTCAAGCGAAACCGCGAGAAGCCCCGTAGAACGGGGCTAGGGAAATGGACTTGCGAACCGTTGTACCCGCCGTCGACGGCGGGCCTAAAACCGCTTCGCGGAAAGCCCCGTGGAACGGGGCTGTGAGACACTGCCAAGCGCAACAAATCCGGGATGACGGAACGCCTGGTTTTTCATCAGCCCAGCCTCGCCCTCCCGAGTTGATCATGAGTCTTTCGCCGGGACGCGATTCTCCGGGATGGCCCGGTCCGCTGGGGCGGCCTGCAGAAGGTTTTCCCCCTCGTTTCGCGGCTGGGCCTGGCGCGCCTGTTCCTCCAGTTCGCCGGCCTCGCTCGACAACCCGGCCTCGGCCTTGGTGGACACCGCGTCCGGTTCCTCGGGAACAGGCGCGGCGTCGCCACCCCTGCTCGGGCGGACAGGCGGCGTTTCTGCCGATTTGCTGTCGAGCATCGTGACGGGGATACCCTTCGGGAAGACGACCTCGCGCGCCTCGTCGGGCATGGAAATGCCGTGCTGCTGAAAGGCACGCTTGACGAGCCGGATCACCGACGAGCGCACCTTGAGCCAGCTGTGCTCCTTGCCATTCAGCCAGAAGTAGATGCGCAGATTGACGGTCGCGGGTCCGAGGCCGTCGGCCAGTACCCAGGGCTCGGGGTCATCGAGAACGGCCGGGTGCTCCGCCAGCACTTTACGGGCCACCTCCTGGGCCTTGTCGATGGGGTCGCCGTAGCCGATGCCCACGACGAAGTTCTCGCGGCGATTGGGGTTGGCGGTGAAGTTTCGCAGCGTGCTCTTGTAGACCGTGGCATTGGGCACCTGCACGAGGTTGCCGTCCAGGGTCATGAGGATGGTGGTGCGGACGTTCAGTTGCTGGACATAGCCCGTTATCCCAGCGACCTCGATCATGTCACAGGTCTCGAAGGGCCGCTGCATGCTGAGAAAGATGCTGGCCAGGAAGTTCTCGGTGATGTCGCGGAAGGCAATGCCGAGGGCCAGGCCGACCAGGCCGGTGCCGCCTACCACCGTCAAGGCCAGCTGAGTGAGACCGGAGACTCTCAGGACGATGTAGGTGCCGGCGAGAAACACGAAGACTCCTGCGCCCCATGCAATCACGCCGCGCAACAGCTTCGCCTGCACCCGGCTGCGCAGCATGGCCCGTACGCCCCGAGTCGCCAGCAGGCCGGCCGCCGCCGACAAGGCCAGGATCAACAGAGCGAACACAAGAAACGGCAGAAAGCGCACGAAGTCACGCCATAACCCGAGCAGCCCGCTCCACGCCGGGCTGAAGTCCCACGCGGACGGCTCGGACACTTCCATCCGATTGGCCACGGCGACCACGTCTTGAGTGTTGCGTGCCAGATCGCTGGCCCACTTCTTGAGCTCGTCCGTCTCCGTGCGCCCGCTGAGGAATACAACGCCCTCCTCGACGCGGACTTCCGGGTCAGTGAACCAGCCGGTGGCATCCAGGACATTCTGAAGCCGCTTGCCGATCTCCTCGTCGCGTGCCACTGGCTTGACGTCCACCTTCGTCGGCGCGGCAGGAAGCTCTTCCTTGTTCGGGGCCGGTTGCTTCTGCGCACCTTTGCCCTTGTCCGGTCCCTGTGCCGCAATCGGCGCAGCCAGCCCGCAGCAGCCGTGGAGCCCGAGAAGCCCGAGCACCACTGCCCGAAGGACCATGCCACAAGAAGAAGCGGATCGCCCCATGTGGATAACGTCTATTGAAAGGAAAGAGCGCCGGTCGCGACACGCATCCTGCGGCCGCGACGACGACTTTACTATTGAAGCTCCATGACCAGGCAAAGGCAACAAGCCACTAGGGCGTGTTGACAATAGCTGGCAAAGGTGGGCAAGAGACTGGGTAACGTGGGGCAGGTCGCCGACCTGCCATAGCCGCTGATGGCAGGTTGGCAACCTGCCCCACGAAGAGAATCGCCGAAATTTGGTTCACCATTCCTCCTTGCTTACCCAGGATTTGTCAACACGACCTAGTTCCGAGTGCCGGAGGTGCCGGTGGCGGGCTTGGCGGGCAATTCCTTGAAGGCGATGCTCTTGAACTCGACGACGCTGCCCTGGTTGCCGACGCCGAGCGCGATGTGATTGCTGCCGCCGCCGCGGCCGCCGATATCCACCTGTGACGTGTTCTTGCCGTCCACCTTCACCGTGATGAGCCCGTCCTGCGAGAGCACGTCGAGGACGAACCACTCGTTCGGCCTGGGGAGCTTTTCCACGGCCCCGCGAAACACCGGCCAGTTCAGGTAGACGCAGGAGAGGACGCCCGTCTTGTAACCCGACTTCTCGGTGCTGTTGATGGACGCCCAGCAGCCGAAGGGCGAGTTGTTGGATCGCAACTCGGAACTGGTGTGGACGATGATGGCGCCGTAGCCGCCGTCGTTGATGCGCGTCTCGGCGCGCAGATGAAACGACTTGCCAAAGCCGTCGCGGAACAAGTAGCTGTTCGGACTGCGGCCGACCAAAATGCCGTTCTCCACCTTCCAGTTGTTCGGCAGCCTGGCATGCGGCGTCCAGCCGGTCAGGTCCTTGCCGTTGAAGAGCTGCACCCAGGCGGGCTTCTCTGGCGACAGCTCCTTGATCCTGATATTGCGAAACTCGGCGAGCGTACCAAAGTTTTGCAAACCGATCCGCCCGGTTTTCTTGGTCAAGCCGGGGATGCGCTTCAAGGCTTCGGGATAGTCGTCGAGGTTGACATCCTGAGCGCGCACGCCGTCGTGAACAACCTGGATGCGCCTGCCCTGGACCTTGATCGCCAGCATGTGCCAGGATTTGGGCTTAGTGTCTACTCTTTGCTTGGCGGCAACGACGTCCACGATCGACGCCGTTCCATTGAGCTTCCCGATCATCCCGCTTGCCCAATCGTCGATGAGTTGAATCGCCAGGAACTCGCTGCCGTGGATGTCTCCCTGCAACCAGCCGCGCAGGAACACGGCGCTCTTGGCGCCTGGGGCGAGACGGTATTCGAGCTCCAGTTCGAAGTCGGCGTAGTCCCGCTTGGTGTGGAGCCAGCCGACACTCAGATTCTGCGTGGTCCGCAATGTTCCGTCGGCTACCTTCCAATAGGGGCCGATGAAGTCCCATTCTTTGTGGTCCTTGCCGTTGAAGAGCTGCACCCAGCCGGGTTCGGTTTTCGGGGTGTAGCTCCGATCGATGGTCTTTGCAAGTTCGAGGCTGATGCCCACATGAAAGTCGCGCGTCAGAGTCAGCGGGAATGTTCCGCCAGCAGCCTTTTGCCAGCCGAGAGCGCCGGGAGTATTGGCCAAATGTGAAAAAGGTCCGACGCGGTACTTTGCCAGCTCGTAACCATCCTTGACTGTGATCTCAGCCTCGTAGTCCCCGGCCGGCAGTTGGATCGTGCCGTGCTTTGTGATGAGATCCGCCACCACTTCGCCGTCGCGCTTGATGAGGATTCTTTCGATATTCGCGTCGATCGTGCCGCTGTAGGTGAGGGTGCCCTGATCCGTCAAAGAGCGGTACACGAAGGGACTCGACAACACAAGGCCCGCAAGGATGCCGGCAAGTGCTCCAGCGATCCGCCGCCGCCGCGACTGAACCAGCAGAAGAAAACCGGCGAGAAGCGCGGCAAGCCCGAATGCGCCGATGAGCCATGGCCAACCATGCCCACTGAACCGCTCCGGACGCAATACGAACGACACATACAGTGGCACGAGGATCAGCACGGCGACCGCGGCCAAGGCAGTCCCGGGAATGCGGCGTTGTCCAACCGCAACCGCTCGGCGCGGGTCTCCCGGGTCTCCCGGGTCTCCCGACTCCGCCGACACGCCCGACCGAATGTCTTTATCACGCTCAGCGGCGGCGGCGGCAGACCCGCGCCGAACGCTTGGCACTTCGCGCCCCGCTTGCACAGCGGCGAGCCGTTGCCCCAGCAGTTCCGCCACTTCCCTCGCCGTCTGAAACCGCTCCTCTGACTTCTTCGCGTGCAGTTGGCCGATGATGTCACTCAGCCACTCGGGAATCTCGTTGTTGACTTCGCGGATCGGCCGCGGCGAGGCGTCGATGACACGCTTCAATACAGCATGCGTGCCGCTGGCGCGGAACGGCGAATGGCCGGTGCACAGCGCGTACAGCACCGTGCCCAGGCTGAACAGATCCGAGCGATGATCGACCGGCAGACCCTCGGCCTGTTCAGGCGACATGTACATCGGCGTGCCGGCCACGACGCCCGATTGCGTCACGCTGGCGTCATCGACGGCGCGTGCTAGCCCGAAGTAGGTGATCTTGACGCGTTCGACGCCGTTCTCCAGCAGGATGTTGCTCGGCTTGATGTCGCGATGAACCAGCCCTTGCTTGTGCGCCGCCGCCAGCCCCTCCGCGATCTGCATGCCGATGCGCAGCATCTCCTTCACCTCGAGGGGACCATGCCGGTCGAGCTTGTCCTGCAGCGAGATGCCGTCGATGCACTCCATCACCAGGTAAGGCGGCTGCGCATCTTCCTGAACGTCGTGGATGCCGACCACGTGCTCGTTCTTGACGGCGGCGGCGGCGCGGGCCTCGCGGATGAAGCGTTTGCGTGCCGAGCCGCTGGCCGCGTACGCCGGCGACAGCACCTTGATGGCCACCACCCGATGCAGCCGTTCGTCGAACGCCTTCAGGACGACGCCGAAGCCGCCCTTGCCGATGACTTCCTGTACCTCGTAGTGCCCGAGCCGGCCGAGATGTCCCGGCGTGGAAGCCGGCGACAGGAACGACAAACCGTCCGCGTCGCTGCTCGTTGCGTCAACCCGGGTGACCGGCTGAGACTGCTGCGGAAACGCGGCGGTGGCCCCGGCATCGGTCACGCCGCCATCGGTCATGCCGCCGACCGCGACCCCGCCCTCCGCCAGCATTGCCGACGGCGCCCGCGGCAGCAACTCACCGGAGTTCTCGTGAGTCTGCAGCATGGCCTCGATGCGTCGCCGCAACTCGTGGTCGTCGCCGCAGGCTCGCTCCAGTAGCGCGGCCCGCTCGGGCGCCGGCACGTCCAGCGCCGCGAGAAACAGCTCCTTGGCCCTGGCGAGATCGACCGGCATGACGAGTCTCCGAGGGGATAAATGCATCCAATATCATAAGCGTCGTGCCAGACGAATTGTCTCAAGAATTCTGAATTACGTTTTCGTTGGGTTGCTACCCCCCTCTCAGCGCCCCGGCAACGAATCGGCGCGACTGGGGTATTCACAAGTCTCGACAGCAAATGCAGTTGTGTAACGTGGGGATGGGGCGCTTTCATTGCCGGGGGTCGCCGATCTCGCAGCGCAACCAGGCGCGGGCGAAGGCCCACTGGCGGTAGGCGGTGGCGCGAGACAGGCCAAGCTGCTTGCCGGCTTCCTCGACCGAGAGGCCGCCGAAAGTATGGAGTTGCACCAGCTCCGCCGCCGCGGCATCGGCGTTGGCCAGCCGCGTCAGCGCCTCGTCCAGGGCGAGCAGTCGCTCATCTTCGTCGGTGGCCGGGTCGGGCTGATCAACGAGTTCGACGCGCTGCCGATCGCCGCCGTGCTTGTCGCGGCGTTTCCGGCGGGCGTTGTCGATGAGGACATGGCGCATGGCCAGGGCCGCCGTCGCCAGGAAATGCGACCGGCCCTGCCATTCCGCCGACGCCTCGCCCCCGACCAGCCGGAGATAAGCCTCGTGCACCAGCGCGGTGGGTTGCAGCGTGTGTCCAGGATTTTCGCAATCGAGGTAGCCGGCCGCCAGCCGCCGCAACTCCTCGTACACCAGCGGCAGCAGTTGCTCGGCGGCGTGCGCCGCGCCGCGCGTGACGGCATCCAGAAGTTGCGTAACCTCGTGCGACGGCATCGGTTCGCTTGGTTCGCCTACAAACTACTTCTTCGCGGCGATGCAATACAGAGCGTTATCGGAGCGAAGATACAGCGCCCCGCCGGCCGCGGCCGGAGAGGCGAGGAAGGTATCGCCCAGGTTGTTCACCGACAGAAACTTCGGTTGCGCGCCGGCCTGCATGACCGTGGTGGCGCCTTCCTCGTTGACAAAATAGATCTTGCCGTCGACCGCCAGCGGCGACGCGGAGAACGTGCCGTCGATGCGCTGGCTGAACACCGTCCGACCGGTGAGGGCGTCCGCGCAGTTGACGATGCCGCGCGTGCTGATCGTGTACACCAGCCCGCGATAGACCAGCGGCGACGAATAACCCGTGGCGAGCTTGGCGTTCTCCCAGACGATCTTGGCCTTGTCGTCGCCGCTGGGCGGGCGGATGGCTTGCATCTTGCCGCCGGGCGCCATCACCAGGCCGTCGCCGAAGCTGGGCGACGGAATCGTCGAGAAACTGCCGGCAACCGACCAGAGCTTGACGCCCGTGGCGGGGTCGTGGGCGGATACATCGGACGGCCCCTGAAACAGCACCTCGTCCTTGCCGTGGTTCTTGATGATCAGCGGCGTGACCCAGTTGATGACCTTGGGACGTTCGACCTTCCAGGCATTCTGCCCGGTAGCCGTGTCGATGCCGACGGCGAATGAAGCGCCCGAAGTCTCCAGGCAAGCGATGAACCGGTTCTTCCACAGCACCGGCGAGGCAGCCATGCCGACGTTGTTGACCAGGGTGGGATAGTCCCCTTCAAGTGAACGATACCAGACGAGATTGCCGTCCATGTCATAGCAGGCCAGGTCGCAGGTGGCGAACAGAGCGTAGATGTGCTTGCCGTCGGTGACCGGCGTCGGGGCGGCCATGTTACTCTTTTGATGGCAAACGGTCGCGCCCGTGGCCCAGATTTGCCGGTGCCAGAGCTTGTCGCCGCTGGCCACGTCGTAGCAGAGCACATGCAGCCGCTCCTGATCCGGGCCGGAACAGGCGGTGACGAACACGCGCTTGCCGACGACCACTGGACAGGACAGCCCGCGTCCCGGCAAGGCCGCCTTCCAGCGGATGTTCTCGTTCTTGTCCCACTTGACCGGCAACGGGGTCTCCGCCACGCCGACGCCGCCGACCCCGCGAAACTGCGGTGAGTCCTCGGCGTGCACGGCGGCGCCGAAAGCGCAGGAGGCCACAACGATGGCTGCAACAAGAATTCGGGTCATTGGCTCACCGACCATGGGATAGAGGTTACAACCAGGAGGTACGCGCGCAGGCGACACAAGCCAGTCACTTTTTCTCCACGACCAGCGGGACGGCTGCACCCAGGTGGTCGCAGACGCGAAGCTGGAAGGTCCAGGTCTGGGCCCACGCCTCGGTCTGCTCGTTCTGGCTCACCTTGACGAGGATCTCGTTGCGGCCGGCGCGGAGAATTCCCTTGCCGACGTGCTGGTCCATGCGCGTGCCGTGGTGATACTCCTCGCGGCCGAAGATCTGCTTGCCGTTGAGGAACATCTGGATGGCGTTGTTGCTGCTGGCCCGCAGTTCGACAGGGCGCTCGCTCGGCGAGGTGACGACGGCAAAGGCGAAGGCCGTTGTCCCGTGCAGGTTGCCGTAGATCTTGTTGAAATCGACCAGGCCGAGCGGCAGCTTGGTCTCGTGTTCCTGCCAGCGCAGCGCCACGCCGTCCTTGTCCTTGTAGACGGCGGCGAGGTCCACGCCTTTCTCCGGCGGATAGACCGTGTGGAAGCCGACGCCCTTCTTGTTGTCGAAGGAGCCGACCACCTGCCAGCGGTTGATGAAACCGAAATGCGCCGTCAGATCCACTTCGACGCCGAGCTTCTTGAGGCGAGCGGCAATGAGCTGAATCTGGTCGCGATCACGGGCATGCGTGAGGGCCTTGCGATACGCAGCCGAAGCCGCCGCCTTCTGCTCCTTGTCGAAGTATTCCTGAGCTTCCTTGATGACGACGGCGACCGCGTCGCGGCGCAGCTCAGCGCCAGGGTCGTCGAGCATGTCGGGGAGGAACCTGTCCGGCGTCCTGTCATCGATGCGCACGAGCCATTCGTAGGCCAGCCGTCGTGCCTGCCCCGAGTGCCTGGTGTCGCGCACGAAGGCTTCGAGCTTTTTCACAGGCAGCGACTTGCCGCCGGACAGGGCCCGATCGGCGACGGCATCGACCGCCGAGCGCAGCCAGTTGGCAGCCTGCGGACTCGCATCATTGATGGCGCCGAGGATTTCCGGCAAGGCCTCGGGGCCCTGCTTGATCAGCTCCTTCAGCGCCGCTGACGCTGCGGGGTTGCCCTTGCCCTCGCTGGCCACCGCCTTGATCCGAGCCAGGAGCGGGGTCAGGTCGGAGCCGCCGCTCGCCCGGCTCGACAGCAGAATGATGGCACAGGCGATGCTGACGCACAGGTTTCGCATGGTGGTTTCTCTCGACCGGGAAGGAACGAGGCAGGGAGTTTTCTTAGCGTGCCCGAGCGAGCGCGTCAACAACGACGAGCCGGAAGCGTGAGCGACCGGAGTAGGTGCGGCGGGCCCGCCCGTACTCCGCTCACGCTTCCGGCTCGCCGGGGTGCTTAGCGTTTTGTCAGCCGGGCCAGGCTATCCCTGGCGTCGCGGGTGAGGCGGGCTTCCGGGGCGCCATCGGCGAGCTGTTGCAGCAATTGCCGGGCGTCGTTGTTGCCGATACGCTCCAGCACTTCCACGGCGCGGAACTGTTGCAACATGGCTGCCGACAGGTTGAGCCCCTCGAGTTTCTGAACGAGTTGCTCGATGCGCTTGCGGGCTTCGAGGGAAATCTGGCCGGTGAGCGTCTTCTTGAGAGTGGGCACGGCCCCCTCGCCGATCTTTTCCAGCTCATTCATGGCTTGCTGGCGCACCGGAAACTCGGCGCTGTCGATCTTGGCGAGCAAGTCATCGAGACGCTTGGGGTCAAAGCGCGGCGTGGCTTTCACGTGCTCGCGCAGCATGGGCATGGCCGTGTCGGCCCTGGCGGCCAGTTGATGGATGGCCCGGAACGCCTTGGCAGCGTCGCCGGAGGACAGGTCAATCCACAGGGTCTTGGGATCGGCGTCAGCAAGCGTCGCCGGCCGCACCTTGATGCGCTCGAGCGCATCCTTGGCAGCCACCGTGAGGCGGGCCCCGGCGGCGCCCTTGGCCAGCTTCTCCAGGAGCTGCTTGGCCTCGTCCGTGCCGACTTGCTCCAGCACCGGCACGGCCCGGACCGCCCGTTGCCGGTCGCCTGTCGTGTAGACGCGGTCGAGCTTCTGGATCATCATGACGACATTCTGGTTGAAGCCCTGATTGTTCTGGGCCATCTGCAGCAGAGCGCCCAGGGCGGCCTCGCCGTGCTCGCGCAGCCCGGCCATGGCCTTGCGGCGGGCGGCGCCGTTCTGGTTCTGCAGCTCGCCGACGAGCTGTGCGATCTTGTCGGCATTGCCGGCCGGCACGGCTTGCAGCCGGCTCTCGAGAAAGGCCACCGCCCGCTTCGGATCGGCGGACATCCAGCGCACCGACCGGAACGTCTGGAAAGCGTCCGTCTCGCCCAGACCCTCCCACAGTTCGGCCATCTCCTCATCTGTGGGCGGGCGCAGCTTGGCCGTCAACACCTTGCCCAGCCGGCGAACGTCCCATTCCAGCTTGGTCGATTGACCGTCCATCGAGAGCAGCCGCTTGCCGTCCGGTGTGAACACAACACTGCTGACGACGCCTTGATGCCCCATGAGCGGCGGTAGCTCGCGGCCGGTCTTGAGGCTCCACAGGCGGATGGTGCCATCGTTGCCACCGATAGCCAGGATGGCGCCGTCCGCGGAGATGGCCAGTGACGAGAAGCCCGCGTTCTGCGGCATGGCGCGGAAGCCAAGGTTGACAAGGTTGGCGCCGGGTTGAGGCGAACCGAGCCGGACGACGAGGCGCTCCCGGCCGGTCGACACCTCCCACACCTGAATCACGTCATTGGCGCCGCCGGCCAGCATCCGACCATCGGGCGAGAACGACAGCGCCTGATAAAAAACGTTCTGCGGGCCGGTCAACGTGCGGACATCATCGGATGTCTTCGCATCCCATATCTCGACGCGCTGCGAGGTCCCCAGCGCCAGCAGCGTGCCGTCCGGCGACATGGCCAAGCTGTTGAATTGCTGGTCGTTGTCGATCTGGCGGATCGACTTGCCTGTGGCAACGTCCCAGAAATGAATGTTGAAGTCCGGGTAGTTGTTGGACATGCCGATGAGCGTCTTGCCGTCCGACGAGAAGGCGATCGACGGATTGTAGAAGTTGGGGTTGTCGGTCGCGATCATGCGTGGCTGACGATTGAGCGACCGGCGGTCGGCATCGTAGATCAATAGCTGATTGCCGTTGCCGGTGCCGACGGCGAACTTGCCGTCTGGCGACAGGCGATAGACGCTACTGGTCGGCCCGCTGTAATAGCGGTAATCAAGGAGCCTGGTCTGAGCGACAGGCGTGATGGGAGCCAGGTCGGCGGCGGGCTCGTCGCCGGCTCGCGCCGGCGCAGCCGAGGCCGTCGCCAGCGACAAGATCGCCATTGCCGCGGTTGCACGCAGGTACCATGTCATGAGCGGTTCACCTCGTTGGGGGGTAGCAAATCCACTATCAAGACGAGAGATGGTAAGATTCTCGCAGAAAAAAGCGGCATTGCAAGTGGCTTTCGGAAGCTCGTTACACGCGGACACACCCGCGCCTTACACGTCGGGCTGGTTGCGAATGCTAGCGCGAATGGCAAGTGCCGCCAACATTGGCTGAAACTGTGCGTGCGGCAACGAGAAAATGAGCTTCCATCTTCTCCTTGCCACGTGGTCGCGCACCTTGGCCGACCACTCTGATTCTGAATTCGTTTCAGGCCGACTTGGACTTGCCGAGAGTTAGGCGGTTGCCGCGATCGTTGAACTTCACCCAGGTCATGTAGTGGCGGATGAGGAAGACGCCGCGGCCGCTGGGGCGCTCCAGGTTCTCAGGAGCAAGGGGATCGGGAACCTGTTCGGGCTTGAAGCCGGGGCCCTCGTCCTCGTCCTCGACCTCGACAATGACCTGATCGGGCTGCAACTGGTAGCGGACGTGGACGGACTTGTCCGGATCCTTGGCGTTGCCGTGGACGATGCCATTGACGATGGCTTCTTCCAGCGAGAGGCGCATGCCGAAGAGATCGCGCTCGGGAAAGCCGGCCGCCTGCATCAAAGACAGAATCTTTTCGATGACGGGAGTCATCTGTGCCGTGGTTCTGACACGTTCGTGCTGCCACGGTCCGAAGGGGGCCCCTGACTGCATTGTGACCTGTCGGCTCCCCAGGCGAAGTAAGGGACGGGCTTTCCTCAATTATGCCACATGAACGGTGAAACTCCAATACTGGAATGCCATTCGCTTGCGGCCTGGCGTCGTGCCAGGCCGCAAGCGGCGGAATCGGCCCCCGTTTTGCACGAAATCAACGGCTGACCAGGGTGATTGGCGCGGCCTGGCTGGCGCTGACGTCGATGCGGCTGTGATAGATCTGCGTGCCGTTGGGGGCATCCAGGTAGACGAGCCAGCCGCCGGCAGGCAGATTGATGCGGAAGCGGCCGGCCGAGTTCGCGAACGCCGTCTGCGTCGGCGACAGGCGGTCGGCGCTGACGAAGGTCACGCGGGCGTTGGGGCGGGCGGCCCGGTCGCTGCGAACGACTTGCCCTTCCACGCTGGCGTTCGGCCCGAAGACGATGCCATCGAGACGTACGGGCGGAGTAACCGAGCGATTGGCCGGGGCCGGATAGGTAGCCGGCTTCGGATAGTAGCGCTCGTAGTTGCCGTTGCCGTTGCGCTGCTCGTTGATGACGGGCGGCGGCGAAGTGGGCGGACGTTGCTCCATGACGGCGGGGGGCGGTTGCGTCGCCGGTGGGGCCTGCATCACCACGGGCGGGGCCGCCGGGGCCGGCTGGCCGCACGGAATCGGCGCACCAACGGTCGTCTGGCAGCAGGTCGTCTTCGGTTCCCAGTAGCACGATTGCTGGTAAGTCGTCACCGGCACGCTGGCACAGCGCTGCACCCAGCGCTGCACGGGGCACGCTTGCTCGCGCAGCTGGTACGAGGTCACCGGCGTGGCCACCTGCCGCGGGCAGCACGTGCACGGGTCGATGTAGCAGCTATAGCGATAGCTGACGACCGGCTCGTAGTAGTAGCTGGTGCGGTAGGTCGTCACCGGCTCGTAGTAGGTCTGCGTCTGATAGGTGGTCACCGGGGTGTAGTAGCAGCGCTGCGTGTAGCTGGTGGTGCACTGCGGGCCGCACGGCGCGGGCGCCGCTGGCGCGGCGTAGGCCACGGTCGGTGCCGGCGCCGGCGCCGGCGC
>Ga0194128_10004718_pt1 | contig 19753 bp, 19 predicted proteins | sample TA2KigCa65mmetaG_FD_148650 | JGI IMG/M metagenome (GOLD analysis project Ga0194128, IMG submission 148650) | Freshwater microbial communities from Lake Tanganyika, Tanzania - TA2015037 Kigoma Deep Cast 65m | ecosystem: Environmental > Aquatic > Freshwater > Lake | place: Tanzania: Lake... | reverse complement strand
TGAGGACGTGGTGTTCGTCGCGCGAGGGGAGCATCTGCGGGCGATGATCGAGGGCGGGCTGCGGGTGCGGAGCGTGGTGCCGGGAGACTTCACGATCCGGGTCAAGGCGGCCGAGCGGCCGGACGGGTCGTGGAAGGCGGACCTGGCGCTGTTCTGCGTGAAGAGCTACAGCAACGAGGAGGCGATTGAGGCGATGCGGCCCGCGGTGGGGCCGGACACGTCCATCTTGCCCCTCCAGAACGGCATCGGGGTGGGCGACCAGCTGGCGGCGGCATTCGGGAAAGAGAAGGTGCTGCTGGGGCTGACGTACATAGACGCGGCGCGGCCGGAGCCGGGCGTGGTGACCGTAGGGCGCGGCAGCTCACGCATCGTCTTCGGGGAGTGGGACAGCAAGCGGACGCCGCGGGCGGTGAAGGTGCTCGACACGCTCACGAAGGCGCAGCTGGACGCGGTGCTTTCGGACGATATCCAGCGCGACCTGTGGAAGAAGCTGACGTACATCTGCTGCCTCAGCGGGATGCTGTGCATCACGCGGGCGTCGTTCGTCGAGGTGCTGGAGACGCCGGAGACGCGGGAGTTGGCGGTGCGGGTAATGCGGGAGGCGGCGGCAGTGGCGAAGGCGCTGGGCGTGTCGCTGCCGCCGAAGACCGTGGAGGAGACGCTGGAGTACTTCGACGAGCACAAGGCGGAGGTCACGTCGTCGATGTTCCTAGACCTGCAGCGGGGCAACCCCATCGAGGTTGGGACGATCAACGGGGCGGTGTCGAAGCTTGGGAAGAAGGCAGGGGTGCCGACGCCGGTGAACGACCTCATCTTCTGGTGCCTGACGCCGTATGCGCGGAAGGCGACGGCGCGGAGGACGACAGGGTAGCACCCTCACCTGGGATCCCATCGAGGCCTCTCCCGTAGAGGGGGGGGACATCACGGCCTACGTCGGGACGTAGCGTTTCGCAGTTGCCTTGAGCGTCTGTTTCGCCTCGGCCATGATGTGGCGGATGATGTCAGCGGCGGGCAGGACGTCGTGAATGAGGCCGGCGGTCTGGCCGGTGAAGGGGAGGAGGTCGCCCCACGTTCCGTGCTCGACGGCCGTGCCTATCTCTCCCCGCAGGCGCTCCGACTCCCGCCTGGCCTCGTCCCGTTTGTCCATCCACTCCTTGATGAAGGGCGAGGTGAGGACGCGCGGGGCCACGTGGTACCCGCCGTCGGGAGCGGGGAAGATGTCGTTCCACGACTCGAACTTCAAGGTGTCCTCCGATTGGGCAGCCAAGATTTCCTGCTTCCACCGTGGGTTGATAGAAGCTTCGGCCGATGCAAGGAACCGCGTGCCGATGTTGACGCCGAGCGCGCCTAGCACCAGCGCGGCGGCGAGGCCGCCAGCGGCGACCACGGGGATGTCGCCCCCGGCGTCCACGACCTGCGGGAGCAGGGCCAGCGTGCTCACGTAGCCACCGAACCCGCCGCTTTCGGAGCCCTGGGCCACGATAATGTCCACGCCCAGGTCCACCGCTTCCCGCGCCCGCTGGGCCGTCGGCACCTGCAACATCACGAGGCTGCCGGCGTCGTGAGCCTGCCGCACCAGATCTCCCGGAGTGTCGATGGCGAAGGAGATGAGGGCGGGCCTGGCATCTAAGGTCAACGCGAAGGAGTCTTTGTTGAGGAACCGGACGGTGTGGTTGATTGCGAAGGGACGGTCGGTGAGCTCCCGAACGCGGGCCAGCTCCTTTGCCAGATCGGCTGTGCTGCGGGCGCTGGCGCCCATACTTCCCAGCCCGCCCGCGTTGGAGACGGCGGCCACCAGCTCCGCCGAGGTGAACGAGCCCATGCCTGCCTGGATGATGGGGCAGTCGATGCCGAGCAAGTCGCAGAGCCGTGTACGCATGTTCACCTTGTGTTACACAGCGTAGATTGCCCGCGACTATGCCAACGACTTACACCATATCAACCGACGGAAAGAAATCCACTCGCGACGCCATGTTGGAAGCGGCCGTGCAGCTCTTCACCGAGCAGGGGACCGAGGTGCGGCTGGAGGACATCGCCCAGCGCGCGGGCGTGTCGCGGCAGAGCGGGTACATCTATTTCGTCTCCAAGATGGGGCTGCTGCTGGGCATTGGTTCAGTATGTGGTCGAGCGGGAGCGGGTCGAGGAGAAGGTGCAGCGGGTCTTCCAAGCGGCGATGGCGTTGGAGGCGCTGGACCGCTCCGTTTTGACCCCGATATGTCGGGGTCAAAGTTCCTCCCCTCAAGGGGGAGGAAAATAGGCGCTCCTCACCATTCCTTCGGCAAGGTGTGTGCGATAATCGCGGGGCACATATCGGAGCGGGATATTCAGCAGTAACGACGGAGGGATTATGGCGTACCACCGCAGTTTCGACGACATCAAGCGGAGCGACCTGGTGCCCGGGGTGACGGCGCGGCCGATATGGGGGGAGAAGATCATGATGAGCATGATCGAAATCGCGCCGAAGGCGACGGTGCCGGAGCACGCGCATCCGCACGAGCAGGCGGGCATCGTGCTGTACGGGGAGTTCGATTTCACCATCGGGGGCGTGAAGAAGCGGCTGAAGCAGGGGGATGCGTACATCATCCCTGGGAATACGCCGCACAGCCTGGTGTGCGGCGACGGGCTGGCGGTGGCGCTGGATATCTTCAGCCCGCCGAGGGAGGGGTATCAGAAGGCGGAAGCGAGGCTGGAGAAGAAGTACATCGTGGCGAAAAGGGCGAAGGCGAAGAAATAGGTGCCAAATGGGGTTTCACCCCAACCTCTTCGTCCCGATCCTATCGGGACGAAGGTTTCTTCCCCTTCCTCTTCGAAAAGCTCAGAGTCAGGGTCAAAGACAGGCTCCCCCTCCCTCGAGGGGGAGAAAAGTTTTGCGTACATACCAGTTTTCCTTTCGTGCCGCCAATTCCAGATCCACTCCAGGAGCCGATTCCTACACCGGCCTCCGGCCTTCTCGGGATGACAGGTAAGGGCCTGGGGAAGACTTCTGGAGCGAAGCTCATCGAGGGAGAGGGCGTGCCCCGTTCTGCTGGCAAGAGCAGGTTAATTCGAGAGGAGTTGCTGTGAAGAACTCAGAGGGTCTACACATGGCGCGGTTCCGGTGGAAGGAAAAGGTCAGGTGGGGTGTGGTGGAGGGGAAGCAGATCTATGCGTTGAGCGGTGACCTGTACACGAACCCGAAACGGGGGCGGGCGCTTTGCGCGCTATCGGAGGCGCGGCTGCTGGCGCCGCTGGAGGGGACGAACAAGGTGGTGGGTATCGCGGTGAACTACGGCGACCGCGCGGGGCGGGACGGTCCAGGCCTGTTCATGAAGCCGCCGGGGACGAATATCGCCCACCTAGACCGTATCGTGTATCCCCGCATTTGCACACGGGTGGTCCACGAGGCGGAGATGGGCATCGTCATCGGCAAGAAGGCCCGTAAGGTCAGCCCGAAGAAGGGGCTGGACTATGTCCTGGGCTACACGTGCGTCAACGATGTGAGCGCGGTGGACATGACGACGAGCGACGTGGGCGCGGGGACGAGCATGAGGGTGAAGTATTTCGATACGTTTTGCCCCATCGGGCCGGTCATCGCGACTGGGCTGGACGGCGACAACTTGCGCCTGCAGTGCCGGGTCAACGGCAAGACGGAGGTGGACGCCTCGACGAGCCAGATGCTGTGGAACGTCGGCGAGCTGGTGGCGTGGGTGTCGGAGGTGATGACGCTGAATCCGGGCGACGTCCTCTCGAGCGCATGCCCTGGGTATGGCGACATCAAGGTGGGAGACACGGTGGAGGTGGAGGTCGAGGGCATCGGAGTGTTGCGGAATAAGGTGGTGGGGGACAGGTAGTCGGTGGTGGATCTGTCGCGGCTACCCCTCACCCTCTGGCCCGCCTGAGGCGGACCAGAGGCCTCTCCCTCGAGGGGAGAGGAGGTGTGCCTGTACCCTCACCCGCTGCACGAGCATCGGCTAGGGCAGCGGCCTCTCCCGCCGAGGGTGAGGGGTGAGTTATCCCCTACCTCTTTGCGCCGACCAAGTCGGCACAAAGTTCCTCCCCTCCTTCGCTGCGCTCAAGGACAGGCTCTCAAGGGGGAGGAGGGATATTCCCCACCCACCAGGTGTCTGAGTCCTCTCGCCGCGAGCCACCTCAGCCAAAACGTAGGCACGCCAGCGGGGATGCCGGTGGCGTGCCTACAATGGGGGCTAACTGGGTGACTAGGAGCCGAAGCGCGCTTGGGCGTTGGGGTCGCTGTAGGTGACGCCCTTGGTCTCCCAGAAGACGGCGGCAATCTTGTCCACCGAGTCCACGAGCTGTTTGGCGGCGTCGAGGTCCACGGACTGCTTGTTCTTGGACGCGAGCTTGGCGGTGTTCCAAAAAGTGGTGTGGAGGTCGGGGTGCTTCTGGACGTGCTCCGGCTTGAAGTAGTCGTGCCAGAGGATGTCAATCTCTTTTCTGACCAGCTCGGCATGGTGCTCTTTGACGGCGATGTAGCGGCTCAGGGTGTTGGTGTGGGCCGCGCGCTCGACGTCGGTTGTGGGAGCTTTGAGGGCCTGGATGCGCATGACCATCTTCTGGACGGTCTGGGCCGCAATCTTGGCGGCGATGGGGTCGTAGATGCCGCAGGGGATGTCGCAATGGGCGTGGGCGACCTGGACGGGGGAGAACTTCTTCATGGCGGAAACGAGATTCATGTTCTGGCGCCTCCTCGCAACTGATGGTGCCCTCAGGGTATCAGGCTAGGCTTAGGCCGCGCAAGCCGCCCACCTTGCGATGAGGGAGTCCGAGGGAGTGGTATGTCATGGACTGGATCCGAGATAATGGCGGACTCGTCGAATCGGGCAGGAGAGAAGCGTTGTCAGCCATCCGCTGGCTGGTCAAGGTGCTCACGAGCCGCCACTATATCGTGCGCGGGGACAGCATGGCGCCGACGCTCAGGAACGGCGATGTGGTGCTGGTGACGGGGCTTCGACGGGCAAAAGCGGGGCCTGGCAGAGGAGACGTCGTGGTCGTGGGCGAGGCGCCGCCGGGTGAGAGGCGCAGCATCAAGCGGGTCGTGGGGATGCCTGGGGAGACGGTGCGGACCGATGAGGGGACGCTGTATGTGGGCGGGGTGCCGCCGGCGGAGCCGTACCTGGGAGGGCTGCCCGCGGTCTTGGGGGTGGACACGGAACAGTGGGCGCTAGGGCCTGACGAGTATCTCGTGCTGGGGGATAACCGGGCGCGCAGCACGGACAGCAGGGCCTATGGGCCGGTCGAGCGGCCGCGGATTATCGGCAGGGCGTGGTGGCGGTATTGGCCGCCTGGGAGGGCAGGGAGGCTATAGGGGACAATAGAGTTTGGTTGCATAGGAACTCGAAGTATTTCATTGGGGGTTGCATCCCCTATCTCTTTGGGCCGACCTGGTCAGCCCAAAGGTCATTCCTCCTTCGACTTCGCTCAGGACAGGCTCTCAAGGGGGAGGAGGAACGGAAACCCCTCACCCTTTGGCCCCGATAACATCGGGGCCAAAGGCCTCTCCCTCAAGGGGAGTGGAGGGTAAGCAGGGGCGGCTAGTGGCCGTTGTCGCGGAGCCAGGCGGCGGCTTCTTTGGCGTGGTAGGTGATGATGATGTCGGCGCCAGAGCGTTTGATGGCGGTGAGGATCTCCATGGTGACGCGGCGGCCGTCTATCCACTCGTTCTCGGCGGCGGCCTTGACCATGGAGTACTCGCCGCTGACGTTGTAGGCGGCCATGGGGTGGCCGAAGCGCTGCCGCGCCGCTGCGAGGACGTCGAGGTAGGCGAGGGCGGGCTTGACCAAGACGATGTCGGCACCCTCTTCGATGTCCTGCTCGATCTCGCGGAGGGCCTGGCGGATGCTGGAGGGGTCGGCCTGGTAGCCGCGGCGGTCGCCGAACTGGGGAGCGGAGTCGGCGGCGACGCGGAAGGGGCCGTAGAAGCCGGAGGCGAACTTGGCGGCGTAGGCCATGATGGCGACACCGGTGTGGCCCTTGGCATCGAGGGCGGCGCGGATGGCGCCGACCTGGCCGTCCATCATGGCGGAGGGGGCGACGACGTCGGCGCCGGCGTCAGCCTGGCACACGGCCATCTTGGCCAGAAGGTCGAGGGTGCGGTCGTTGTCCACCTTGTCGTTGGCGATGACGCCGCAGTGGCCGTGGTCGGTGTACTCGCAGAGGCAGACGTCGCCGATGACGAGCATCTCGGGTGCAGCGCGCTTGATGATGCGGATGGCCTCCTGGATGATGCCGGTGGACTCGTAGGCCTCGGTGCCCATCGGGTCCTTCTTGGCGGGCAGGCCGAAGAGCAGGACGCCCGGGATGCCGAGTTGCGCGGCCTCGTCCACCTCGTGGATAAGCTTGCCAAGGGAGAGCTGGTAGATGCCGGGCATGGGCGCGATCTCTTTTTTGACGTCGCGGCCGTGGGTGGCGAAGAGAGGGTAGATGAAGTCGCTGACTGAGAGGCGCGTCTCTTGGGCCATCCGGCGCATCGCCGGGTGCTCGCGCAGCCTCCGCATCCTCAGTTTAGGGAACTGGCTCATCAGTTTTTCACCTCCACCCTCGCCCTCCCCTCTCAAGGGGGAGGGAGGTAAGTAAAGGCTGCGTTTCCTCAAAAGAGACGCTGCCTTGAACGACTGGCACTATCTTCGCTTGCGCGAGAAGTGGCGCTCCAGCGCCTGTACCAGCCCAGCCACAGTATAGTCCTTCGCCACTATACCAACTTTCAGCCCCAACTCTCCAGCCGTTTGGGCTGTCACGGGCCCGATGCAGGCGATGGTGGCGCCGGAGAGGGGCGAAAGGTCGCCGTCGAGCAGTTTGGCGAGGTTGCGGACCGTCGAGGAGCTGGTGAAGGTGGCGACGTCCACGCCGCCAGACAGCGTGGCCTTGAGACCCTTGGCAGCGCCCGCGGGAGTAACGATGCGGTAGAGGGGGATTTCCTCTACCTTCGCGCCGAGGGCTTCGAGGTCCTTGGTCAGCGCCTCGCGGCCGATGCCGGAGCGGGGCAGGAGCACACGTTTGCCGACGATGCCCAGCTTCGACAGGGCCTTGACGACGGCTTCAGAGATGTACTCCTCCGGCACGAGGTCGGGGCTGATGCCTTTGGCGCGCAGCCGGTCGGCGGTGGCGGGGCCGATGGCGGCGACGGCTACGCCGTGGAGCGCCCTGGCGTCGCGCTTCATCGCCTCGAGCTTTTCAAACAGGATGTCCACGGCGTTGGCGCTGGTGAGGACGATCCAGTCGTAGCTGGCTAGCCCGCCGATGGCCTTGTCCAGCCTCTTGCTGGCTAGTGGCTTGAGCTCGATGGCGGGCACTTCGATTGGGAGCGCGCCGCGCCCGGCGAGCATCGCGGAGAGGACGCCTGCCTGCGCCCTCGTGCGGGTGACCAGGACGCGCTTGCTGAAGAGCGGCTGCGACTCGAACCAGTCGAGCTTGGCCCGCAGGCGCACGACGGCACCGACGACGGCGACCACTGGCGGCTCGACGCCCGCTTGGTCGGCGGCGTTGGCGATGGTGCCGAGGGTGGCGACCAGGGTGCGCTGTTGTGGCCTCGTGCCCCAGCGCACCAGGGCGACGGGTGTCTTGGACGGCAGGCCGCCAGCGGCGAGTGCGTCTGCGATGGGGCGGAGATTCTCGCGTCCCATGAGGATGACGAGCGTTCCGCCGGTCTTGGCGAGGGCCTCCCAGTCCACCGAGGAGGCGGCTTTGCCGGGGTCCTCGCTGCCTGTGATGACGGTGACGTTGGATGCCAGGCCGCGGTGGGTGACGGGGATGCCCGCGTAGGCGGGCGCGGCCACGGCGGAGGAGACGCCGGGGACGAGTTCGAAGGGGACGCGGGCATAGGCGAGGGCCAAGGCCTCTTCGCCGCCGCGCCCGAAGACGAAGGGGTCTCCGCCCTTCAGGCGCACGACCACGTTGCCCTCGCGGGCCTTGGCCACAAGCAGCGCGTTGATGTCCGCCTGGGGGTTCTTGCCCTTCGCACCAGGCCGCTTGCCGACGTCGAGCAGCTCGGCGCCAGGCTTCACCCAGGACAGGATGCGCTCGTCCACCAGCCGGTCGAAGACGACGACGTCCGCGGTCTCCAGTAGGCGGTGGGCTTTCAGCGTCAGCAGCTCGGGGTCGCCTGGCCCTGCGCCGATGAGCAAGACCTTGCCCTTCTTGTTTGTGGCCTGTTTCACAAGAACAGGATCTCCTTGGCGCCGGAGTCCATGAGCTTCTTGGCGATGTGCTGCCCGGCATCCTCGGGCCTGTCGGCTGCATACTCGTCCTGCGCACGGGAGATTCGGGTGCCGTCTGGGGTGGCCGCCATGGCCGAGATGCGCAGACGCGTCCCATTCATCACGGCATACGCGGCTATGGGGACGGTGCAGCCGCCGCCGATCGTGGCGACGAAGGCCCGCTCGGCATGGACGGCTAGCGAGCTCGGAGTGTGGTCGGCCGCCGCGAGCAGGCCGCGCACGCGCTGGTCGTCCGCCCTTGCTTCGACGGCTAGGGCGCCCTGGCCTGCGTCGGGCGTGAACCACTCGGGGTCGAGGTACCCGGTGATTTCGGCCTGTCTGCCCAGGCGGAGCAGTCCAGCGGCGGCAAGCACGACGCCGTCGTAGTCCGCGCCGAGCGCCTTCTCCAGACGAGAGCCGACGTTGCCGCGGATGTTGAGCGCCTTCAGGTCGGGCCGGGCTGCCAGGATGAGCGCGGTGCGTCGGGGGCTGCTCGTGCCGAGCCGTGCGCCAGGAGGCAGCTTGTCGAGGGGCAGGCGCCACCTGTTGACAAGGACGTCGCGGGGGTCGGCGCGTTCGGCCACGGCGGCGATGGCGAGGCCGCCGGGGAGCGCGGAGGGCATGTCCTTGGCGCTGTGGACGGCGAAATCTATGGTGCCCTTCAGCAAGGCGGACTCCAGTTCCTTGACAAACGTGCCCCTGCCCAGGGTGGTGAGCGGGGTGCGCTGGTCCTTGTCACCCTGGGTGGTGATAGTCGTGGTCTCGAACTCGACGCCGCGGTGGACGGCCTGGAGTTTGCTCAAGACCTCCTGTGTCTGGGCCAACGCCAGAGGGCTGGCCCTGGTGCCCACGCGGAAGAGTTTGGAGGCAGTCACTTTTTCGGCGAGGTCTTTCCCGACTTTGTAGGGACGCGAGGGACGGGCTGCTTGCCGGTTGCTTGGTTACTTGCTACCAGTTCGTCCCACATCACGCATGTCCCCTGCGCGCACCCGCAGCCGGTACCCTTCAACAGCGCGGCCATCAGCGCCTCCCGCGCCTCGCCGGTCTGCCCAGCCTGGACCATTTCCACGAGTTCGTCGGTCAGACACGCCTGCCAGTGCTCGTTGGTTACCACCTTGCCCAGCCGCCGCAGTTCCAGGCGTGTCTCGGACAGCAGGGGGGCGAGGTCGGCGTAGTCCATGATGCTGCGGCGCAGCTTGAGGGGGCTGGAGCCGGAGAGGGTTTCGCGGAACTTGCGGGCCAGGGCCGGGCTGGCGCCGCCGGTGGAGACGGCCACGGCGACCTCGCCCCGGCGGACGACCGATGGGGCAATGAAGGTGCAGAGGCGGGGCACGTCCTCGACGTTGACGGGCACGTTACGGGCCTTGGCCTCGGCGAAGACCTGCTCGTTGACCTTTGGGTCAGATGTGTCGGGGACCAGGGCAATGAACGCGCCCTCCAGGTCGCCGTGGCGGTACCCGCGGCGCAGCCAGGTGAGCTTGCCGTCCTTCGCCAACTTCTCCAGCGACCCCTCGGCCTTTGTGGCAATCAGCATGATGGTGGCGTCGCAGTCCAGAAGCCCCTGAACTTTCCTGAGGGCGGCCTGGTTCCCGCCGACGACCACGACGCGCCGTCCGCGAAGGTCTAGGAATATCGGGTAGTAGGCTGGCAAGAAGTCCCTCCAAGATGGGCGGGGTGGTAAAGGAAGGGTTAGTTGCCCAAGGGGATGATACGGCTATACAAGCCTTGGGCAACAATAGACAGGGATTGGCACCGCGTTTCTCAGAGGAACACCCCCACCCTGGCCCTCCCCACTCAAGGGGGAGGGGAGATGGAAAAGCGGCGCACTCATTTGCAACATGTCAGGCTTCTCACGCCATGCGGGCTAGACGAAGTAGCGCACGCGGGTCTTCTTGTACTCGCGGGTGCTGTAGAGGAGTAGGTAGTCATCTATGCCGGTGGCCTGGGAGATGTCCTTAGCCACCTGTTCGCACTGTTCTTTCGATGTGGCGTGAATCATAGTGAAGTGGGTGTATTTCCAGTCAGGGAAGGTGGGGCGCTGGTAGCAGTGGGTGACCCACCGGGACTGGGCCATGACGTTGCCGACCTCGACGGCCCGCTCTTCGGGCACGTGCCAGACGGCCATCGCGTTGGCCTTGAAGCCCGCTTTACGGTGGTGGAGGACGGCGCTGTAGCGGCGCATGATGGCCCGCTTCTGGAAGGTGTCCGCGAGCCGGAACAGCTCCTGTTGGGTGATGCCGAGGCGCTGGGCCATCGGCGCGAAGGGGCGGCGCTCCAGTGGGAGGTCCTCTTGCAGCTCGCGAATGACCCGGATATCGAAGTCCGACACGGGCTGCGGGGTGTTCCAGCCCGCTCCCGGTGCACCGTTCGCGCCGTAGCCATCGGGGCTGTAGTTGTGGGCGGCACTCTCTTCGCTCACCATATCGAAGTTGACGCCAATCTTGAAGAACCGTATGGTAGGCATCAGCCGGTAGGCTTCGGCGCCGGTGCGTTCCGCCATGCCGCGGACGGTATCCTCGATGCTCTCGTTGGGAGGCACGGCGAGGGTGAACCAGAGGTTGAAGTGGCCGTTGCGGGCGTAGTTGTGGCTGACCCCTGGGTGCTGGTTGATGACGCGCGCGCCCTTGTCCAGCTTCTCGGGGGGGTAGCGCATCGCGGCCAATACGGTCTTGTAGCCGAGGCGCCGGGTGTCGAAGATAGCGCTGATCTGGCGGACGACGTGGGCGTCCTTGAGGGCTTGGATGCGGGAGAGCACTTCGGGCTCCGGAATGCCGAGGGTCCGGCCGAGTTCGGCGAAAGGTTCCTCTGCCAGTGGAAAGGATGACTGGAGGGTGTTCAGCAGCTTCCTATCGAGATGGTCGAACTCGGAAGCCACTTTCCTTGTCGCAGCGGTTTGCGATTGGGACACAGTGCGTAAAGTCCTTCATATTGCGGTGCGCGGGCAGAAACCCGGCCTAGCGTAGCACGGGCGGAAAGGGCAGTCAACGGCGGCGGGGACGCATCGGATATGGCGCAACAGCCCACATCGGAACACAACGAACGGCTCGTGGGGACAAGACGCCGCCTTTTCACGCACATGCGCCAGGAGCTTCACGATGAGAAGGTCGTGGAGGCGATGGAGTGCGTGCCGAGGGAGGAGTTTGTGCCGGAAGGGATGCGCGAAGGGGCGTACGAGGACATGCCGCTGCCCATCGGCGAGGGGCAGACCATCTCCCAGCCGTTCATCGTGGCGATGATGGTGTCTGCACTGGAGGTCCGGGCGGCGGACGTGGTGCTGGAAGTGGGGACGGGTAGCGGCTACCAGGCGGCTATCCTGTCGCTCCTGGCCAAACGGGTCGTGTCGGTGGAGCGGCTGCCGGACCTGGCGGAAGCGGCGCGCGAGCGGCTGAGGCGTCTTGGCTATGCGAATGTGGAGGTGATGCGCGCCGGACGCGAACTGGGCTGGCCCGCCGGGGCGCCGTACGATGCCATCATCGTGGCGGCTGCGGCACCGAAGCTGCCGCGCGGCCTCATCACACAGTTGGACGAGGGTGGACGGCTGGTCGTGCCCGTCGGCGCACTGGACTCCCAGGAGTTGATGAAGGTGACGAAGAGCGTAGGGGAAGCCTCGTACCGCACGCTTGGCGGCTGCCGGTTCGTTCCCCTCATCGGCGAGGAGGCGTGGTCGCCGGAGGACGCCGCCGACCGGCCGGAGCCGCCGTATGTCTAACAAACAGTCGGTGTTTGACGCGATGATGAGGGCGCATGTATGCCCTCACCCTCCGTGTGGCGGAGCACGGGAATTCAGTTTGGAGGAGGACCGTCATGGGTGTCATCCTGGCGCCGATACAGGCGGGAAAACTCGATACATGGAAGAAATGGGTGGCTGAAATCAACGGTCCGCGCAAGGCGGAGTGGGCCGATTTCAACAAGCGGTACGGCCTGACAACGTACGACGCATGGCTGACGGAGACTCCCATGGGGCCGGCGGTCATCGCCATCCACAGCGGCCCCGGGGAGCGATACGTTCATGCAAAAGCTGGGGGAGTCCACCAACGCGTTCGACAAGTGGTTCGCCGGCAAAATCAAGGAGATCCATGGACTAGATGTGTCCGCGCCGCCGCCCGGTCCCATGCCTCAGAAGTACCTCGGCGTTCAGTAAGCCGCGTTCCTAGCGCCGCTGTGGCACACCCGGTGTCCCGCAGGTGGCCGTGGCTCCCTCGGTTTATCCCCGTGTTTCCTCATCAGCGAGGAGGCGTGGCCTCCTGAGAACGCTGCCGTACGTCTAAGGGGAATCCCTTATGGCTTCACCCATCGGTTCACCCGTTCGGGTGAGTTAACACTACTTGCCAACTGTTATACTTGGGGTGGCTCGCCCTCTTTCCAGCAGGTGTGCAGCCCACGAGGAAGCGGCGAGCTAATGGTGTGGGGACGTTGGACTACGAGGTCGTCATAGGGCTGGAGGTTCACGCGCAGCTTCTCACCCGCAGCAAGATGTTCTGCGGGTGCAGCGCCGCCTACCAGCAAGCCCAGCCCAACACCGTCGTCTGCCCGGTCTGTATGGGCATGCCAGGGGTCCTGCCGGTAGCCAACCGCAGGGCCGTGGAGTACGTCATCAAGACGGGCCTCGCCCTCAACTGCAGCATCGCCCACCACTCCCGCTTCGACCGCAAGAACTACCCGTATCCCGACCTGATGAAGGGCTACCAGATATCTCAAGACCTTCAACCCATCGCCTCGAAGGGCTGGATGGATATCACCGCCGACGGCTCGGCGAAGCGGGTCGGGGTCACACGGGTTCACCTCGAGGAGGATGTGGCCAAGCTGATGCACCGCACCGATGCTGGCGGCGAGGGGTACAGCCTCCTGGACATCAACCGCTCCGGCGCGCCGCTCATGGAGGTGGTCAGCGAACCGGACATGCGCTCCGCCGAGGAGGCTCGGGCATACCTCGTCCAACTCCGGTCTGTCCTGCGCTACATCGGCGTCTCGACCGCCAATATGGAGGAGGGGAGCTTCCGCTGTGACGCGAACATCAGCGTCCGGCCCGCCGGCGAGGCCAATCTGGGGTCGAAGGTCGAGGTCAAGAACATCAACAGCTTCAAGTTCGTCTATGAGGCGCTGAAGTACGAGGCGGAGCGGCAGGTGCGCCTGGCCAAGGCGGGGCAACGCATCCCCCAGGAGACGCGCGGGTGGGTCGAGGAGAAGGGCATCACCGTCTCGCAGCGCACGAAGGAGCAGGCCCACGACTACCGGTATTTCCCGGAGCCGGACCTGCCGCCGCTGGTCATCGAGCCGGAATGGGTGAAGGAACTGGAGGCGTCACTTCCAGAGTTGCCCAAGGCGAGGGAGGGGCGGTTCGTCCAGCAGTACGGGTTGTCTCCGTACGATGCCGGGCAGCTGACCGCGACCAAGTCGCTGGCCGATTACTTCGAAGAAGTATTGGCTGAGAGGCCACTGGCAGGCGATGCGCTACGGGAGCGGGCCAAGGCCGTTGCCAACTGGCTGCTGGGGGAGATACCACGCCTGCTGGCCGAGGCGGGTGGCGAGGTCGAGGCGGTCAGGTTCACTCCGCAGCACTTACACGAACTTGTTGACATGGTCGGCGCCGGGACACTGAGCAGCACGATGGCGAAGGCCGTTTTCGAGGAGATGTTCAAGACGGGCAAGGCGCCGAAGGCTATCGCCGAGGCGTCGGGGATGGCGCAGGTCAGCGATGCTGCCTCGCTGCAGCCGGCGGTGGACGAGGCGGTCGCATCCAACCCGAAGGCTGTCGAGGACTACATGAAGGGCAAGGACACCGCGGTGCGGTTCCTCGTCGGGCAGATGATGAAGCTCACCAAGGGGAAGGCCAACCCCAAGCTGGCCGAAGAGCTCCTGCGGGCCAAGCTGGAGTCGCTGAGGAAGTAGCTGTGCACACACCCAACTCGCCCAGCGGACGAAATCACACGACCGGGTCGGCGACGCCGTCGCCATGGGTCGGCATCCGGAAGCTGATGGCCGTCGGGGTCGGCGTCAAACGCTGGCTGCTGCTGGGCGGCGTCGGCATCGCCATCTTCTCGCTGGGTATCGCCTACCTTCTGGTACGAGGCTTCTCTTTTAGGCCAGCGCCTATCCTACCTATCGCCGCCGAGGCCGCCATCGCCATCGCGATCGGCGCCGCCGCCATGGGCCTCGCGTTTTATGGCCTCTACCGTATCCTGGCCCCGGTCGTCTTCGCCCGCACCAGTTTCGACACCATGGTCCACAACATCTCAACGCGGCGTGCGCGGGGGCGCGGCCCTAAGATCGTCGCCATCGGCGGCGGCACAGGCCAGTCTGTCCTCCTTCGCGGACTGAAGGAACACACCGATAACCTCTCGGCCATCATCACGGTCGCCGACGATGGCGGCAGCTCGGGCAGGCTCCGGAAGGAGTTCGGCCTCCTGCCCCCTGGCGACTTTCGCAACTGCCTAGTTGCTCTCTCCGATGCGGAGAAGACGGTCACCGACCTGTTCCAGTACCGGTTCCAGCAAGGACAAGGCCTCGAGGGGCATAGCTTCGGCAACCTGTTCATCGCTGCGATGACCGAGGTCACCGGCAGCTTCGAGGCGGCCCTGTACGAATCCAGTCGAGTCCTGGCCGTGCGTGGCCAGATCCTGCCGTCCACACTGTCCGACCTCAGGCTGTCGGCGCGCCTGAAGGACGGCTCCACCATCCAGGGCGAGTCGACCATCACCACTCACGGCGGCCAGATCGAGCAGCTCTTCATCGACCCCACCGAGGCTGCGGCCTACCCCGCCGCCGTCCAAGCCATCCTGTCCGCCGACCTGGTCGTCATCGGCCCCGGCAGCCTCTACACCAGCATCTTGCCCAACCTGCTTGTTTCCGGCATCCAGGAGGCGGTCAGGAACACGCAAGCGACCAAGGTGTACGTCTGCAACGTGGCCACCCAGGTTGGCGAGACGGAGGGCTACGCGGTCGCCGACCACCTGGAAGCGCTTCAGCGCAACACCTTCCGCTCCATCGCGGACTTCGTCGTCGCCAATAGCGACCCGAAAGCCCTGGGGCGGCGGTTCCTGGGTAAGCCGGTGGTCCACGACGGCCGGCCGCTAGGCTATGCCCGGCTCGCCCAGACAGATCTGGTGGACCCGTGGCACCCAGTCCGGCACGACTCAACCAAGCTAGCCCAGGCCGTCTTGGACGTGTATCATGGAAGGCTCAAGGCGACATCGTCCCCGCCAGCAAAGGGCGGGACGCCTGTCGCGGCCGACACGCCGAGATAGCTTCGGAGACAAGATGCAGACAGCGTTGAACATCGTCCAGATCATCGTCGCCATCATCCTGGTGGTCGTCGTGCTTCTTCAAGTGCGAGGGCAGGGGGCCAACCTGTTCGGTTCGGCTGAGGGTTCCTTCCGCACCCGCCGGGGTTTGGAGAAGACCCTGTTCCAGTTCACCATCGTCCTCATGGTTGTCTTCCTCGGCCTCTCGCTCACGGCCGTCCGCATCTACAAGTAGCCACCTTCTCGCGGCATCTGTCGGCAACCCGACGCTCCGGTGAAACGCCCGACATAGCGATGCCCACCATCACCCTGACGACCGACTTCGGGACGCGCGACGGCTACGTGGGGGCCGTCAAGGGCGTCATCCTGGCCATCTGCCGCAACACGCAGATCGTTGATATCACGCACGAGGTGCCGCCGCAGGACGTTGCCGAAGGGGCTTTCGTTCTCGCCGCGGCCGCGCCTTTCTTCCCACGTGATGCCATCCACCTCGCGGTCGTTGACCCCGACGTCGGCACGGCACGGCGTCGCCTGGTGCTCGCGACTCCCGTGGGGACGTTCGTGGCCCCGGACAGTGGCCTGCTCACATACCTGGTGGAGAGACTGGCACGGCAGCGGCCAGGGCGTTCGCGGGCCAAGCCAATGATGCCTGTCATCGTGTCGGTGCCGCCCGGCTGCCGGGCCTTCGTTCTGGACAGGCCTGAGTTCTGGCGTCAGCCTGTGAGCGCTACGTTCCACGGACGCGACGTGTTCGGGCCGGTGGCTGCCCACCTCGCGGCGGGCGTCGCGCCCGAGCTGCTGGGCAGCCAGATCGGCGAAGTCTTGTGCCTCGCGTTGCCCAAGCCGCGGCGCCGGGAACGCGTCATCGAGGGCGAGGTTATCCACGTGGACGCCTTCGGGAACCTGGTCTCGAATATCCCCGCGTCCTGGCTCAGCACGCGGGTGGCGAGCGCTGAGCTAGGTGGACACAGGGTGGAGGGCTTGAGCGAGACGTATGGTGCAAGGGAGGGCCTGGTGGCCATCGCCGGCAGTCACGGCTACCTGAGAAGTGGCCTGGCGCGACGGGAATGCAGCGGCCAGGCTTGGCGCGAAGCGAGGAACGCCGGTTCGTGTGGCGCTGGCTCCTACGTAGGGGAGGTTGCGCTAGCCCAGGAGTTTCCCGGGGTTGAGGATGTTGTTGGGGTCGAGCGCCGCCTTGATGCGCTTCGTCGCCGCCGCGCCGCCGTCCGACTCGCCTTCGACCAAGTGCGCCAGCTTCAGGCCGACGCCATGGCAGTACTCCATCGAGCCGCCCATCCGCTGCGCCGGGGTCAGCACTTTGTCCACTGCCTCGGCCAGCGAATGCGATGTCTGTCCGCCGGCGTCCCTGTCGTCCTCGATCAGAAACGATAGCAACTCAGGCCGTGCCCACAGCGACCACTCGCGCACGGCGACGCGGTGCGATGCCAGTATCTTCTGGCAACGTCGCCGGTACTCCAGCACCTTCGAGGCGGGCAGGGCGACGTGTAGGTAGTCCATGCGGAACCCGCCCGCCCCCCTTCGCGCAGCAACTGGGTCGGCGGCTTTGGCGAGGCGCCGCTGGTAGCGCAGGGCGATGCTGTGACGCGTCCTCCAGAACTTGGCAGCATCACTCGGCTTGCCCTCGCGTCCGCCCATCTCCAGGCAGATGCTCCACGCCCTAGCCGTCTCTGCCTCGACGACCCCTCCCGGCCCGTCGAACCCCAGGTAGAGTTTGGCAGTCGAGTCGGTTTCGGCGTCAGATGGCCACAAGTTGCTTTCGTAGTCCACAACGGTGGGACGCAGCCCCAGACTGTACATCGCCGCGACCGCGTGGTAGCCACTCTCGAAGTTGGGAAAGGTGAAGGGGATGAGACGCCACGCTTCCGGCTTCGGAAATACTCGCAGCGTTGCTTCGGTGACCACGCCTAGGGTCCCTTCGGTGCCGACGAACAGCCCATGCAGGTCTGGCCCAGATGCGCGATTCGGCACCGCCCTGGTACGGACGACCTCGCCGCCGGCTAGGACGGCCTCTAGGCCCAACACCTGGCCGCCCATCGAGCCATGCTTGGCTCCGGTGTAGCCGACCGAGTCGGTGGAGATGGCGCCGCCGGTGGTGGCGATTGGGCGGCTCCAGGGGTCATGGCCGAGCAAAAGCCCGGCCTTTTCCAGTGCCTTCGCCGCCGCTTCCAGCACAACGCCTGCCTGCACGCGAGCCGTCATGTCCTCGCCGCTCACGTTCCGGACTGCGTCCATCCGCCGCAGGCCCAGGACGATGCAGTCCTCCACGGGGGCCGCCGCGCCCATCACGCCCGTGCCGGCGCCATAGGGCACAACAGGGATACGATGTGTGTTGGCGAACTTCAGGACGCGCGAGACCTGCTGCGTCGAGGTGGGGAAAACGGCTGCCGCCGGCGAGACGGCCAGGCATTCTGCCGCGCGAAAGGCCCTGAACGTGTTGAGGGCGTCGCCGGTGACCTGGCTGAGTTCCTTGCCACCGGAAACGACGCCGCCGGAGCCGACGATGCGGCGGAGGTCGGCGGCCAGGCCCCGGCGCATCCGGCTGCGGCTAGCGCCGCTTCCACTGGGTGCCGGAGGCGTTGTCCTCCAGCCGGATGCCCAGGTCCATGAGCCGGTCGCGGATGCGGTCTGCCAGCGCGAACTGCTTGGCATCCCGCAGACCCCTCCGCGTCTCCAAGAGGAGGTCTATAAAGGCGGAGGCGTCGTCGCTCACCACCGTCTCGCGCCCCTTGAGGGTCAAGCCGAGCACTTCGGCAAGTTCCTGGAGGGTCGCCAGGGCGCCAGAGATGTCCTGCTTCTGCTCACGGCCGCGCTGGATCTCGCGCGCCAGGTCGAACAGGACCGCGATGGCCTTTGACGTATTCATATCGTCGTCCATCGCCTCGATGAAGCGCTGGCGGTGCGGTTTGCTGTCCAGCAGCGGGCCGCCATTGCCGAGGCCCTCCAGGGTGGCGGCGTTGCGGAGCCGCTCCGCGGCGCGCTCCGACGCGCTGATGGCCTCGTCGCTGTACATGAGGGGGCTGCGGTAGTGGGAACTGAGGAAGAACAGCCGCAGCGCGTCGGTCGAGTAGCGCTCCAGCGCATCGCCGGCCGGAACGATGTTGCCGAGGGACTTACTCATCTTGTCTTCGCCCACGCGCAGGAGCCCGTTGTGCATCCAGATGCGCGCGAAGGGGACCTTGCCGGTGTAGGACTCGGTCTGGGCAATCTCGTTCTCGTGGTGCGGGAAGATGAGGTCGCCGCCGCCGCCGTGGATGTCTATCGTTTCGCCCAGATAGGCCACCGACATAGCGCTGCACTCGATGTGCCAGCCGGGGCGGCCGGAGCCCCAGGGACTTTCCCACGAGGGCTCGCCAGGCTTCTTCGCCTTCCACAGAGCGAAGTCCATCGGGTCTTCCTTGCGCTCGTTCACCTCGACGCGTGCGCCGGCCAGCAGGCTGTCCTTGCTGCGCTTGCTGAGCTTGCCGTAGTCGTCGTCGGCGCGGACACGGAAGTACACGTCGCCGTCCACGGCATAGGCATAGTTACGGGCGATGAGGCCGGAGATAAGGTCGAGGATCTTTGGCATCTCGCGGGTGGCTCTGGGGTAGATGTGCGCCCTTAGCACGTTCAGCGCGGCCATCTCGGCAAGATAGCGCTTGATGTTGCGGTCGGCCAGCTCGGCGACGGTGACGCCGCCGCGGTTGGCGGCGTCAATCATCTTGTCGTCGATGTCGGTGAAGTTTTCGACGTGCCTGACGCGGTGGCCGCGGAACTCCAGGTAGCGGCGCAGCGCGTCGAAGATGACGGCGCGCAGGGCATGGCCGACGTACATCGTCACCGGCTCTTGCTTCGGAGCGAACTCCTCTATCTGGCCGGAAAGGGTGTTGTATAGCTTCATCATGTCCGTTCCAACGTTGCGATTGCCAGGGCGGCGATGCCCTCGCCTCGGCCCAGAAAGCCCAGCCCGTCGGTCGTCTTTGCTTTCAGGTTCAGCCCATCCGGCCCGGCGTCCAGCGACTGGGCCAGCGCCGCCTTGATCTGCCCCATGAAGGGCGACAGCATCGGGCGTTCGGCGACAATTGTAGCATCCACGTAGGTGGTCTTCCATCCGCTGTTGTTGGCCAGGCGCAGCACTTCTCGCAGCATCACCGCGCTGGCGATGCCTTTGTACCGGGCGTCGGTTGAGGGGAAGTGGGATCCGATGTCACCGAGGCCTGCGCCGCCCAGCACCGCATCTATGACGGCGTGGATGAGCACGTCGCCATCGCTATGTCCCGCCAGACCCTTCTCGAAGGGCACGATGAACCCGCCTAGGATGAG
>Ga0194128_10004708_pt1 | contig 19787 bp, 21 predicted proteins | sample TA2KigCa65mmetaG_FD_148650 | JGI IMG/M metagenome (GOLD analysis project Ga0194128, IMG submission 148650) | Freshwater microbial communities from Lake Tanganyika, Tanzania - TA2015037 Kigoma Deep Cast 65m | ecosystem: Environmental > Aquatic > Freshwater > Lake | place: Tanzania: Lake... | reverse complement strand
GCGACGGGCGGTGGCGCGACGGGCGGTGGCGCGACGGGCGGCGGCGCGACGGCCTGCGGAGCGACGGCCTGCGGAGCGACGGGCGGTGGCGCCGCAGCGGGACGCGGCGTCGGAGCCGCGGGCCGCGTTGCCGCCGGCGACGGTTGATCATCGGCGTATTGGGCGTTGGCGCGGTCGGCGACCAGCCCCTGGCCCAGCGCTGCGCGTTCCTGCTGTGTCGAAGCGTCGCGCGGGCGCGCCGGCACCGACGAGAGATTGGGGTAGGCCTGGCCGGAACTCTGGCCGGCCCCCGATGGCGGCGCTTCGGCCCTGCGCTCCCCGCCGAACACACCGCGATACCATGCCGCAGGGTTGATCGCATCGGGCACCGACGAGCACCCGCCGAGCAGGCTGGCCAGCACGCTCGCGGTCAACAGGGGCCGGAGCCATGCTGCCGTTGCGATCTTCGTCCCTCGGATCTGCCGAACTGGGCTCATGCCATCCCCTCCTGGTCATCCCCGCGCCACGGGCAGCACCCGTGTTGCCCCAGCCGACTGCAATCTAATGGAGCCGGCCCGCTACGCCAATCTACAGGGGCGGCGCTGCACCGGCGAAATCAAACTTCGAGCGCCCAGGCACCCGCCGCGCCCGCCTCACCTATCCGCTTGTGCCGATTGGTTTTGTGACGCGAAATGCACTATCATTGCCGATGCGGGCTCAGCGCGCCGAACGGCTGGCCACCTCATCATAACGGTGCACGAGATGAACGATCAACCGGGCTCAACCACCAAGTTGCCGGATCCTGTGGAATTCTCCCGCACGATGGCCAAGATCGCGCAGCAGAGCCAGCGCATCGTGACGGAGTTCCTCAGCCGCCAGTCCGGCAACACGGGCGTCGGCATGGCCGACCCGCTCAATGTCGGCGCCGCGTTCATGGAAATGACGGCGAAGATGATGACCGACCCGGCGAAGCTGCTCCAGGCGCAGATGTCGCTGTGGCAGGACTACATGACCCTGTGGCAGAGCGCGACTCTGCGCTTTCTCGGGCAGGAGTCCGACCCGGTCATCGAATCCCAGCAGGGCGACCGCCGCTTCAAGGACAGCGCCTGGGAGGAGAACTACGTCTTCGACTTCATCAAGCAGTCCTACCTGCTCTCGGCCCGGTGGATCCAGTCGACGGTCAATGCGGTCGACGGGCTCGATGCCAAGACGGCGAAGAAGGTCGACTTCTATACCCGCCAGTTCGTCGACGCGATGGCGCCCTCGAACTTCGTGATGACCAACCCCGAGGTGCTCAAGGCGACCCTCGATTCGGGCGGCGACAACCTGATCAAGGGGCTGGAGAACGTCCTCAAGGATCTCGAGCGCGGCAAGGGCAAGCTGCACATCAAGATGACGGATTACGACGCCTTCAAGGTCGGCGAGAACATCGCCACGACCCCAGGCAAGGTGGTCTATCAGAACGATCTGCTGCAGCTCATCCAGTACACGCCCACGACCGAGGACGTCTATAAGCGGCCACTTCTGATCGTCCCGCCCTGGATCAACAAGTTCTACATCCTCGACCTGCGCGACAAGAACTCGTTCATCAAATGGGCGGTCGCCCAGGGCATCTCGGTGTTCGTCATCTCCTGGGTCAATCCGGACGAACGATTGGCGCAGAAGAGTTTCGAAGACTACATGGTCGAGGGCATCCTCGCCGCGCTCGACGCAGTGGAGAAGGCGACCGGCGAGAAGGACTGCAACGTCATCGGCTACTGCCTGGGCGGCACGCTGCTCGCCTCGACGCTCGCCTACATGACGGTCAAGAAGGACGAGCGGGTCGTCAGCTCGACATTCTTCACGACCATGACCGACTTCGCCGAGGCCGGCGAGCTCAGCGTGTTCATCGACGAGGAGCAGCTCGCCGCTCTCGAGGACCGCATGAACAAGCAGGGCTACCTCGACGGCACGGCGATGGCGACCACCTTCAACATGCTGCGCGCCAACGACCTGATCTGGTCCTTCGTGGTCAACAACTACCTGCTGGGCAAGGAACCCTTCCCGTTCGACCTGCTCTACTGGAATTCGGATTCGACGCGGATGCCGGCGGCCATGCACAGCTTCTATCTGCGCAAGATGTACCAGGAGAACAAGCTGGTGCAGCCGGGCGGCATCAACCTCAAGGGCGTGCCGATCGACCTGCGCAAGATCAAGACGCCGACGTTCATCCTCTCCACGCGCGAGGACCATATCGCGCCATGGAAATCGACCTACGCGGCGACGCAGATCTACAGGGGGCCGGTCAACTTCTGCCTGAGCGGATCCGGACACATCGCGGGCGTCGTCAACCCGCCGGCGAGCGGCAAGTACGGCTATTGGACCAACGACAAGAACCCGCCGACGCCCGACCAGTGGCTGGAGAGCGCCAAGCATCACGAGGGATCGTGGTGGCCGGAATGGGCCAAGTGGCTCGACCAGTACGGCAACGGCAAGGTCAAGGCGCGCGTCCCCGGCTCGGGCAAGCTCAAGGTGATCGAGGACGCGCCGGGAAGCTACGTGAAGGTCAAGATCTCGTAACGTGCTGGCAACCCCGTCCACTTACACGATCGCCGCACCAGACGGTCGCGCGCTCGACATTCCCGCTACCGTCGACCGCGATCACGATCCCTATCCCTCGCTCGAGAGCGGCCCGGCGATCCGGCGCTACTACGAAGAGCAGGGCTATGTCGTGGTGCGTGGGGTCGTGCCCACGCAGCTGTGCGACGATGTTCGACGCGCCTTCGCCGACGAGGTGAAGCCCTACAGGGGCTTCATCTACCGGCAGACGACGGGCAATCCGGAACGGCACGAGATGACCGCACACGGTCACGTGCTGAATCCGGTCCTGAACATACAGGACCTGTCGGCGGAAATGTTCCCGCGGTTTCGCTCCCACGGCCTGGCCATCCTCACCCACGGCAATGTGCAGCGTGTGGTCGAGGCGCTGTTCGGCATGCCGGGCAAGATCGTGCAGACCATGTATTTCGAGGGCAATCCGGCGACCTGGGCGCACCAGGACACCTACTATCTCGATGCCGAGAAGATCGGCCGCATGGCCGCAGCATGGATCGCAGTCGAGGACATCAACCCGGGCGCCGGCCGCTTCTACGTTTATCCCAGAAGCCACCTGATCGACATCGCGCGCAACGGCGGCGACTTCGACATCGCCTTCCATCACGACCGCTACAAATCGCTGGTGCTCGACCTGATCGACCGCTTCAAGCTGGAATGCCGGGCGCCTGCCCTCGCCAAGGGCGACGTGCTGTTCTGGAATTCCAAGACCATCCACGGCAGCCTTGAGACGCGCCAGCCCGAGCACTCGCGCAGCTCATTCACCGCGCATTGGCTGCCGCTCAACCAGAACCTGCTGCAGTTCCAAAGCCGCGTGCGCCAGCTCGATCTCAAGTTCATCGACGGGGTCGCTATTCATCACCCCAAGGATCTGAACGTCTTCAAGAACCGCGCGGTCATGTTCGTCGAGACGACGTTCCCGGCGGCCTTCCGGCTCGCCAAGAAGGTCGCGATCAAGGCGATGCTGCGCTAACGCCGAGGCTCACGCGGCCTCTGCCAGCACCCGGCGCAACAGCGAATGAAAGTGATAGACGCCCTGCTCGTGGCGAACTGAATAGCGGCCGCGCGTGTAGAACCGCGAGCGCAGCTGCTTCTGCACGAGCTGAACCATTTCGATGTCCTCAGCGAACACCTTGGCGTAGTAGGCCATGGCGCCGTCCTGCTCGAGCTCGGCCGGCGACTTCGACTGGTCGTCGCAGAAGAACTCGCGCAGCACGACCGAGCGGTCGACCGCGACCGGCAGCACGCGGAACGTGATCAGCCAGCCGGGCAGCAGGTTGATCGCGTAGTTGGGGAAGAAGCAGTAGGTGTGGCGCACCGTCTGCTCCACGGGCGCGGCGGCCGCCGCGAGCTTGTCGGGGGCTGCGGAAGCGAAATAATGCCGCGAATACCAGTCGTGACTTTCCACGATGTAGCCGCGCAGATCGACCTTGGCCGCCACGGTCGTGCGGTGCAGCAGCGGGCAGTGATAGCACTCCAGGAAATTGTCGAGCAGGATCTTCCAGTTCGCCGCCACCTCGTAGCGCTTCTGCACGATGAAGCGCAGCTTGTCGGCATCGTAGCGGCGCAGAAAGTCGGGAAAATCGCCGAGATATTGCGCGAGCGGCGGGGCATCCGTGTCGAGATTGACGAACACCAGAGGCGGCAGGAGCTCGACGCGCGCCTTGGGCAAGCTCACCTTGTCCTCGTCGAAGGCTTCGATGTCGCCCAGCTCCGGCGCCACGCGCAACGAGCCGTCCAGGTTGTAGGTCCAGCCGTGATAGGCGCAGTGGAAGATGCGCAGCACGCCCGCGCCGCGCGCGACCGGTCCGCCGCGATGGCGGCACACGTTTGAGAATGCGCGGATGATGCCGTCCTGGCCGCGCACCACGACGAGCGGCTCGCCGCCGACCTCGCAGGTGAAATAGGCGCCCGGCTCGGCGACCTGCCCCGTATGGCCGACCAGCTGCCAGCTGCGGCCGAACACGCGCTCCTTCTCGAGCTCGAGCATGTCGGGATCGACATACCACTGCGCCGGAATGGTCGACGCCCGCGCGATCGGCTCGATCTGGAGCTCCTGGCGGCTGAGCGCCATGGTCATGCCAGCGCTCCCCGGCCGAGCACGATGTCGGCGTCGGCATGGCGACCCAGGCGGCGGGCGAGCATGCGGTACTGCAGATGGAAATCGTCGCGGTCGACATAGCCGAACTGGATGTGGCGCCGGCCCGAGAAGCCGGTGCGGCCGTGCAGCAGGCGGTGATTGTCGAAGGCGAGCGCCTCGCCCGGCTGCAGCAGGAACGTCACGTCGAAGTCGCCGCTATTGATCAGGCCGATCAGCTTGCGGATGGCGGCGTACACCGGCTCGACCAGATCCTCGTCGATGTCCAACGGGCCGCGGAAGCGGATCGGGTAACGCAGGCCGACGACATTGCCCTCGGCATCGAGCGAGATGATCTTGCCCTCTGAGCGCATCTCGACCTCGCCGGGGATGCTGCGCTCGAACTTCAAGGTGACGCGGGACAGCAGGTCAAAGGCCTCGGGATCCTCGGCGCGCAGCACCTCGCAGATCCTGAATCCGTCGATCAGGTAGTTCTGCCCGCCGCCGTCGCGGCTCGCCTCGATGCAATGAAACATGACGATGCCGAGCGGCACCGCGCGCCAGCCTTCGTCATTGTGCGGCAATATGGTGGACTGCGTGCTCGACAGCTTCAGTCCGGCGTTGTCTTCGACCTTGATGTGAAAGACCCGCCCGTAATAGGTGTCGCGCACGCCGTAGCCGATCATGCCCGCGACCTTTTCCAGCCCGTCCGGCGTCGGCGGCACGTTGCGCAGCACGACGAAGCCGTAGTCGCGCAGCAGGATCATCGCCTCGAGGCGGCTCGCCTCATCTTCGACCGCCGCAGCGAAATCGGCATTGGGAATGCGGTTGCCGAGCTCCTTGCCCCAATGGATCGGCTTGTGGCGCCGCCGCTCGCGCTCCGCGCGCGAATAGCAGCGTGCGCGCAGCCAGTCCGGATCGAAGCTCGTCACATGACGGTCGGGCGACCAGCTGACGGTCAGCCGGCCGTTGCGATCGACCTCGGCCGACAGCGGCGCAACGTCTAAAGACATCTTGAGCAGGCCATCGATGCGCAGTTGTGACGAGCCCGCCTCGCCGCATTGTGCGCAGGCGCAATTGTCGCGCAGCCAGACATAGTGAAAGACGCTCTGATGGCCGTCGCCCCAGATCACACGGAGCTTGCGGGCCTCGCGCTCGATCCTGACGATGCGATGACCGGCCTCGAGCGATGACGTGGACGCTGCCGTCGACATGGCCTCACGATCTTATCGGTGACGACCGCGCCATCCTAGACAGCGAAGGGGTTACGCTCAATAGGAGACGGCGATGGCCCAGTCCAGGTTGCCGACACTTGGCCGGAGAATCGAAGCCGCGGGCGCGCATCAAAGGCGGGCGCGGAACCTTCACGCTGTTTCGCGGCCGGCAGTCGCCGCACTACGTTGCGCGCGTCTCGGGCCAGCGCGACCGGCTGATGGCCGTGTTCTCCTATCACCGCAAACCAGGCCTGACCTGGCCCGGCTCGGTGATCAACTACGTCAAGAACCGAGCGTAGCCGTTGAGGCGTGTGCAGCCGCGTGCTCGGCGCCGAGTGCGGCATAGAGCGTAGCGATCCGCGCCGTCTCCTGACGTTCCTCGTCGCTGACGAGGCGCACCATGCGCGCCGGCGCGCCGGCCCAAAGCTCGCCCGATTTGACGCGCTTGCCCGGCGTGACCAATGCGCCGGCAGCGACCATGGCGCCGGTCTCGACCACGGCCTCGTCCATGACGCATGCCTTCATGCCGACAAAGCAGCCATCCTGAAGCGTGCAGGCGTGGATCAGCGCCATGTGTCCGATCGACACGTCGTTGCCGATGAAGGTGCCCTGCTTGCGCGAGGAAACGTGGATGACGGAGCCGTCCTGGATGTTCGAGCGCTCGCCGATGCGCACCACGTTGACGTCGCCGCGGATGATGACGCCGTACCAGACGCTCGAGCCGGCGCCGATCTCGACGTCTCCGATGACGACCGCGCCCGGCGCCACGAAGGCGTTGGGCGCGATGATCGGCACATGATTGCGAAACGAGCGGATCAGAGCTGGCATGACATGGTGCGGCCACTCTTAACGACATCGGGGCGTCCCGCGCGGGACGCCCCGATTGGAGACAGACCCCCGCGCGCGACTACCGCTTGGAGAACTGGAAGCTGCGGCGGGCCTTCATCTTGCCGTACTTCTTACGCTCGACGACGCGGCTGTCGCGCGTCAGGAAACCGCCGGTCTTGAGCGTCGGGCGGAGCTTGGGCTCGAAATTGATCAGCGCCTTCGAAATGCCGTGGCGCACGGCGCCGGCCTGGCCCGACAGGCCGCCGCCCGTCACCGAGCAGATCACGTCGTACTGGCCGACGCGGTTCACGGCCGCGAAAGGCTGGTTGATGATCATGCGCAGCACCGGCCGCGCGAAATAGACCTGGCTGTCGCGGCCGTTGACCGTGATCTTGCCCTTGCCGAGCTTGATCCACACGCGCGACACGGCGTTCTTGCGCTTGCCCGTCGCATAGGCACGGCCCTGGGCGTCGAGCTTCGGCTCGGCCTCGGCAACCGGGGCTGCCGCGCTCTGCATCGACTTGAGGCTGTCCAGGCCCTGATGCTGTTCGGCCATGGGTTCAGGCACTCCTCTTGTTCTTCGGATTGAGGGCGGCGACATCGAGCACCTGCGGCTGCTGCGCCTCGTGCGGATGCTCGGGGCCCTTGTAGATTTTCAGGTTCTTCATCAGGCGCCGGGCGAGCGGGCTTTCCTTCTTCATCATGCGCTCGACCGCCTTCTCGATGGCGCGCTCCGGGAAGCGACCGCTGAGCGTGGCGCTCATGGTGCGCTCCTTGACGCCGCCGGGATGACCGGTGTGCCAATGGAACACCTTATCCTGCAGCTTGTTGCCGGTGACCCGCACCTTCTCGGCGTTGACCACGATGATGTTGTCGCCGCAGTCGACATGGGGCGTGAATTGCGGCTTGTGCTTGCCCCGGAGCCGCATGGCGATGAGCGAAGCGAGCCGGCCGAGCACGACGCCGTCGGCGTCGATCAGCAGCCACTTCTTTTCGACCTCGCCCGGCTTGGCCGAGTAGGTTTTCATGAGATCACCCGATCTAAGTTCATCCGACGCTGCGACAATGCGGCGTCGGCCCCGCAACGGGGCGCGTGTATCTACGGCTTCAAGCGACCCATGTCAATCGAATTCACGATTGATCTTACGGAAATAAACGTGCCCATTCATAAGCTTACAGAGACGGTATTCTGTTACCGCACTCTCACTCCCGGTAGGCGACCAGGTCGATCTCGACCAGCGCGCCACGCGCGAGGCCGGTGACGCCGACGCAGGTCCGCGCCGGCAGACGGTCGGCGGCGAGGTAGCTCCGGTAGGTCGCGTTCATCGCCTGGTAGTCGCGCGCGAAATCGGTCAGGTACACGCGCGCCTGAACGACATGTGACAGGTCGCAGCCGGCGGCGGCGAGAACGATCTTGAGATTGTCCATGACGCGCCGCGTCTGGGCTTCGACGCCGAGCGGCAGCGGCCGATCGTCGTCGTCGGGCCAAGTCGGCATCTGTCCCGTGACGAACAGCCAGGGACCGACGCGGACGGCGTGACTGAAGGGCGCCACCGGCTTGGGTGCTCCCGCGGCCATCATGTATTGCGGCGTCATCGCTGACTCTCCCTTCGCATGAAGCTAGCGGCAGGCGCCGAAGGCCAGACCCTGGACCATGCCGGCGCTGGCGCTCCCGGTGTCGTCGGAATCGGCGCCGATCGCGACATGCATGGTGAACGGCGGCGCCTGGCCGAAGGCGCGGCGATAGTCGTCGACCACGTCGACCTGTTCGCTGCGCCATTCACCGAGCGGCGAATCCCCGGGCCGCAGGATGCGCATGACGGCGGCCGAGCCGAGATGCGGGCTCATGACCGTGTCGCCGCGCAACCCCAGTCCGCCCCAGACGTAGACCAGCACGCGGCCCGGCGCATCCGGCCCCTCGATCTGCTCGACGAGCAGCCGCTTGACGCGCTCGGACAAGCTCGCCTCGCGCGCCTGGTAAGGAAACGCGACATAAATGGCAAGCGGCCGGTCGTCCTCGCCGCGGCGCGCGAGGTCGGTCGCCGCCATGCTCCGATCGACGCGCCAGCGCCAGTTCAGACACGGGCTCTGCGCGGGGTCGACGCGCAGCGGCAGATAAAGCAGCGACGCGCTGCGCTCGCTCAGCACCTCGATGCGGCCGTCTTCGTGTCCGATGAAGCGGTTGGGCGGCCTGCTTCCGAAAAGCATGTCGCGCCAGCCAAGATTGGCAAGATCGTGACCGACCCGGATGGCATCGCCCGCAGGTTCGGCCTCGAGAGCGCCAATCCCGCAGAATGCGAGCGCCATGAGGAGGCCGGTCATGCGCCGCACGATGCGCCGACGCATCTCAGCTGGTCGCGCGCTCCGGCGGAATGGCATAGGTCGCGGTGACATGGGCAACTGGATCGTTGTCGCCCTGGGAATAGAGAGTCACCTCGCCATACGCAAGCCGCTTTCCGCATTTGATGATGCGGCCGTCGGCGATCACGTCCGCCAGCGGCGGCCGGCGCAGGAAGTTGCAGGTCAAGCTGGTCGTCACCGCCATCTCGACCGGTCCGATCATGCTGAGGACCACGGCGTACATGGTGTAGTCGGCAAGCGCCATGAGCGCCGGCCCCGCGACCGTGCCGCCCGGCCGCAAATTGTGGCCCCCGGCCGCCATCCGGCCCATCGCCCGTCCCGCCTCGAGCCGCTCGACGCTCAGCCCAAAAAGCTGAACCAGCGGCAGGCCGGCCGCGGCGATGCGGTTGAACTCCGCGATACTGATCCGGCTCGCGCCGGAACTGGCTTCATTGTTCACGACCGGAGCCCCCTTGGCGCGAGCCGCGCCCTGTCGCGCTGCTGAATCTAACAGTGTTTAAATTTTCAAACAATGATATGTTGCCGCTATGCCCGCGCCCGCCAAGGCCGCTCGCCGCCCCGGCAGCCAACGCACGGCTCTTCGCCGTCCAGGGCGCCCAGTGGCCCGCCGCGACGTGCCGCGCGGCAGCTCCGATGGCGGCAAGGATGCTGCGCCCGTGCGCCAGGCGCGCACCCACGAGTTCCGGCGCGCGGCCGTGCTGGCGGCCGCCGGGTCCGTGTTCGCTCGGGACGGGCTCTCGGGCGCGACCATGCGGGCGATCGCCGGCGCAGCCGGCTACACCGTGGGTGCCCTCTATTTTTATTACCCGGGCAAGGAGGCCATCTATGCGGACCTGCTCGGCCAATCGCTCGATCGGCTGCGCATGGCGGTCGCTGGCGCCATCAAGGCGGTTGACGCCGGACCTGACCGGGCCGAGGCGCGGGTCAGAGCCGGCCTCTGGGGCTTTCTCGGCCACTACCGCAGCCATCCGCGCGAGCTCGATCTTGGCCTCTATCTCTTTCGCGGCCTGGGTCCGCACGGGCTCTCGCCCGCTCTCGACCGCGAGCTCAACAGCCGGCTGATCGCGGTGCTTCGGCGCATTTCCGGGACGATGACAGAGCTCGGCCGGCTCGACCCGCTCGCCGCCCACGGTGAAACCGTCGCGGCCTTTGCCACGATGCTGGGCCTGCTGGTCGCCGAGCGCACGGGGCGCCTCAAGATCCTCGACGCGACGGCCGATGACGTCATGACGCGCTACCTCGACGCCCTGGTGGCGCGGCTGCGCGCAGCCGCATAAACTGCCGGACATTGGCCGCGGCGCGGCCATTCGCCCCCATTCGATCGCGGCCCGGAGCCTGCCATGAACGTTCACGCCAAGACCGCCGCCCCCCAATCCGGTTCGGCCGAACCGCTCGTGTTGCGCCGGGACGACGGTGGCGTCGCGACGCTCACCCTCAACCGCCCGGCGCAGCGCAACGCGCTCTCGATCGATCTGATGACGGCCCTGCAGGCGGCGCTCGACGCGGTGGGCGCCGACCGCTCGGTCAAGGCGGTGGTGCTCGCGGCCGGTGGACCGGGGTTTTGCGCCGGCCACGACCTCAAGGAGCTGCGCGCCAATCCCGAGCGGCCGTTCTACGAGAAGACCTTCGCGACCTGCGCCAGGCTGATGCTGACGCTGACGCGCCTGCCGCAGCCGGTGATCGCGCGCGTGCACGGCATCGCGACGGCCGCCGGCTGCCAGCTCGTCGCGACCTGCGACCTGGCGGTCGCGGTCGAGGCCGCGCGCTTCGCCACGCCCGGCGTCAATATCGGCCTGTTCTGCTCGACGCCGATGGTGGCGCTGGCGCGCAACGTGGGCCGCAAGCAGGCCATGGAAATGCTGCTCACGGGCGACATGATCGACGCCGCGACCGCCAAGCAGGTCGGGCTGGTCAACCGGGTCGTGCCGGCCGACCGGCTCGACGCCGAGGTCGACGCGCTCGCGCGCAAGATCACGTCCAAGTCGCCCTACATCCTCAAGATCGGCAAGGAAGCCTTCTACCGCCAGATCGAGCAGCCCGTGGCCGAGGCCTACGACTACGCCGCGCGCGTCATGACCGAGAACATGCTGGCGCGCGACGCCGAGGAAGGCATCGACGCCTTCATCGAGAAGCGCGAGCCGAAATGGTGCGGGGCATAGCCCCGCGTCGCATACCGGCGCTGCCCTACTCCTCCCGCGTGCACCCCAGGTCGCGCAGCAGGCCGTCGCGCAGGCTGTAGACCCAGCCGTGCACGGCGAGCCGCTGCCCGCTCGTCCAGGCATCGCGCACGATGGGTGTCTCCGCGACCTGGCGCACCTGCTCGATCACGCTCAGCTCGCAGAGCCGGTTGAGCCGTTCCTCCGGATCGCCGAGCGCGGCCAGCTCGGCCCTGTGGCTGGCGGCCAGGTCGCTGACCGGGTGCAGCCAGTATTCGCTGAGGCCATGGCGCTCGCCGGCCAGCGCCGCGCGCACGCCGGCGCAGCCATGATGGCCGCACACGATGATGTGCCGGACCTTGAGCACGTCGACGGCGAACTGCAGCACGCTCAGGCAGTTGAGATCGCCGGGATTGACCAGGTTGGCAACGTTGCGATGGACGAACACCTCGCCCGGCTGGAGCCCGGTGATCACGTTGGCCGGGACCCGGCTGTCGGAGCAGCCGATCCACAGAAACTCGGGCGACTGAAGCCGCGACAGACGCCGGAAATAATCGGGATCCTCGCGCTTGCGCTCGGCCGCCCATTGGACGTTGCGCTTGAGCAGGCTCTTGATCGACGGCGCGGAGCTCAAGCCGGCAACTCCGCATGGCCAATATGCATCCCCGGGACCCCCGACATCGCAATCGATCGCATCCTAGGCGGCTCTCGGCACCACTTCGCGCGCCGGTCGTGAGCCGACAATTCGGCGTGCCCGTGCCATGTCATAGGCGCCTTGCAGGTTCATCCACATTTGCGGGCGTATGCCAAAGAAGTAGCCAAGACGCAGCGCGGTCTCGGCCGAAATCGCCCGCTTGCCAAGCATGATCGCGGTCGCGCGATTGACTGGAACCTTGATCGCGCGAGCAAGCTGAGCGGGGCGAATATCCAGCTCCGTCATGAACCGCGACAGATGCCGTCCCGGGTGGATCGGCGCCATGCGGCGGCCGGTCGTCACATCGCCAAAGTCGACTCGGTCCAGGTCCACATCTCTACGGTCTATCGCCATCGGAACCTTCATCAGTGATGGTCGGCCAGTTCAACGTCAAAGGCATCGCCATTGCGCCAATCAAGGCAAATGCGCCATTGGTCGTTCACGCGAATGCTCCATTGACCCGATCGTCCGCCCACACGCTTCTCCAATCGATTGCTTGGTGCCAACCTCAGGTCATTCAGCTCGCGCGAAGCGTCGATCTGGTCCAACTTCATTTTCGCATACTGCTGGACCGAACGATCCAATCGCCGCGCGAACCGGCCGCCAAAAATGGCCGCAGTCCGCTTGTCGGCGAAGCTTCGGATCACATCGGTGACGTATCGCGTAACCAACGGCGCGTCAATACCGGCGTCTCGCTCCTCACCTCTACTGCTCCGACCGGTGCACCGCGGCCATTTCGGCCATGCTGGTGAAGCGGAAATCGTAGCGCGGCAGCGTGCCGGGGTTCATGGTCGCGCCGAAACCCTCGTCGGCATGGCGGCGATGGATCCAGCACGAGGCAAGGCCGAACTCGTTGGCCGGCTGATGATCATGGAACAGGCTCTCGGCCGTGTGCAGGATTTCGTGCCGCGCGATGCCCATGCCGGCCAGCTTCTCCAGGAGGTAGGCGAAGTTGCGCCGGTTCGGCTTGTAGGTGCCGATGTCCTGGGCGGTCATGATCGCGTCGAACTTGACGCCCAATTTGACGTTGCTGCGCGCGAAGCTCTCATTGTCGACGTTCGAGAGAATGACGAGCTTGTAGTGCTGCTTGAGGTATTTGAGCGCCTTCGCCGAATCGGCGAAGGCCGGCCACTTGCCGATCGAGCGGCCGTAGGCGACCGCGTCCTGCCATTTCGGCTCGACGCCCCACTCCTCGGCCAGGCGCTTGTAGACGATCGGCAGGAGGTCGCGGTAGAGCCGCGCCGGCGTGTAGCGCTGCTGAGACGACTCGTGGCGGGCATGGGCCTCGAGGATCTCGTTGCGCGTCAGCTTGCGCTTGGCGCGCCGCGCCAAAGGCTTGAGCGCGGCCACCAGGCCGCTTTCCCAGTCAATCAGCGTGCCATAGCAGTCGAAGGTGAGGACCTTGAAGTCCGACAGACGCATGCTCATCTCCCATCGCCCGATCGCGTGGCCGGCAAGTATGCGCGGCCGGAAGGGGCGCCATCAAGACGGGCGATGGACGGGTGATGTACGTCGCGCGGCCAACAATCTCCCTTACCCTTACCCTTACCCTTACCCTTACCCTTACCCTTACCCTTACCCTTACCCTTACCCTTACCCTTACCCTTACCCTCATCCTGAGCCTGTCGAAGGATGGGAGCGCTCGCAGCTCTCAAGCTCTCAGGAGCGCATCGTTGCGATGCAGAGCTTGTCGCGCACTCAACCATTGCCGCGCGATGTCGGGCGGCATCTTCCGCGCTGGCGGAAGCCCGGTTATCCCTCTGTTTGTGGCGGCATGTGATTGTCATGCGGGATGATTGTCGGCTGGCGTCAAGCTGTGGTGGCAAGCGTCCAGCGGAACGGCTCGCCGGCCAGCCACATTTGCAGGCCCACACCGCCGATGCCATGATGCGCTTCCACAGCGTCGCGTCGCATGAACGCCCTCCTCTTCCAATTCCTTCGGCCGGTCGCCCCGGCCCTGCTGAGCATCGCGTTCATCCAGACCGCGACCATGGCGTTGTCGCCTCTGATGACGTTGCAGCTTGCGATGCGCGATGTGTCGACGGAGGCGATCGGCGTGATCGCGTCGTGCTATTTCGTCGGCTGGGTCGCGGGTTCGCTGACTGCCGATCGGGTCGTCGACCGGGTCGGCCACATTCGCGCGCTCGCCGTCTTCGTCATCGTCATGGTCGACAGCGTCATCCTGCTGGCGCTGTTGCCCCAACCCTGGCTGTGGGCCGTCATTCGCATCGCCATGGGCTACGGCACGACCGGCATGTTCCTGGTGATCGAGAGCTGGCTCAGCTTCAAGAGCGAGCAGCAGACGCGCGGCCGCATCTTCTCCGCCTACATGGTGGTGATCAACATCGCCGGCATCGTCGGGCCGTCGGCGCTCGCCGTGTTCGACACGGCTGGCACCGAGCTCTTCATGGTGATCGGCCTGTCGCTCGCGACCGCGGTCGTGCCGATGGCCCTGACTCAGGTCGGCAATCCGGAGGTCGGCAAGCGCGAGCGCTTCGGCCTGCGCCGGCTCTACCAGATCTCGCCGCTGGGCGTCACGGTCGCGCTGGCCGCGTCGCTCGCCAGCGCGGCCTTCGGCAACCTTGTGCCCATCTACGTCAACGCCATCGGCCTCACCGCGGCGCACCTCGCCATCCTGCTGGTCGCGACGCGGATCGGGGCGATCCTGTCGCAATTGCCGGTCGGCATGCTGTCGGACCGCTTCGGCCGCCGTCCGCTGGTGCTCGGCATCACCGCGATCGTGTCCACGGCGGCGCTCGCCATCTTTTTCCTCGGCGCCTATTCCTTCGCCGTCCTGGTCGGGTTGTGCGTCGTGATGTCGGGCATGGCATCGCCGCTCTATGCCCTGCTCATTGCCCACACCAACGATCATTGCCGGCCCGAGGAGTACGTCGCGGCTTCGGGCGGCCTGCTGCTCGCCTGGTCGATCGGGTCCATGGTCGGCCCGTCCATTGCGGGCCTGGTCATGGGTGTCATGGGCGCCTCCGGACTTTTCGTCTACATGGCCGTCGTCTATGCATCGATCCTCCTATTCACCGTCTACCGCATGTATCGCCGCGGCGCGCCGCGCCCCGAACCCGTCGAACCCGCGGCAGAGGCCGAACTGAAACACTAGAAGGCTCAGCGCATGCACCTGTTCACCGCCTGTCTCGGCACCGAAACCAACACCTTCTCGCCGATCCCGACCGGCCGGCGCCTGTTCGAGGAGACCTATCTGGTCCGCGGCGGCGCCTATGGCGAGAATCCCGATCTCTTCGCCCTGCCGATGATGGTATTCCGCGATCGGGCGCGCCAACTTGGCTGGCGGGTCACCGAGAGCCTGTGCGCCTTCGCCGTGCCGGCCGGCCCGACCATCGACCGGGTCTACGCGACCTACCGTGACGAAATCCTCGCCGACCTCGCGCGCGCCGGCAAAGTCGATGGCGTGCTGCTGAGCCTGCACGGCGCCATGGTGGCCGAGACCATCGCGAGCTGCGAGACCGACCTCGTGCGTCACATTCGCGCCGCGGTCGGCCCCGGCGTTCCGATCGGAGTGGAACTCGACCTGCATTGCCACCTGACCGAAGAGCTGGTCGCCACCGCCGACGCCATCGTCATCTTCAAGGAGTATCCGCATGTCGATGCTGCGGAGCGAGCAGGTGAACTGTTCAGCATCATCGCCGGCGCGGTCGAAGGCCGGCTCAGGCCACGCATGGCCATGTTCGACTGCCGCATGATCGGCCTCTACCCGACCACCTTGGAGCCGATGGCCGGTTTCGTGCAGCGCATGCGCGAGCTCGAAGGCAAGGACGGCATCCTGTCGATTTCGCTGGCACATGGCTTCCCCTGGGGCGACGTGCCGGAGCTCGGCACCCGTGTGGTCGCGATCGGCGACGGCGATAGCGCGCGCGCCCTCGAGCTGGCCGTCGAACTCGGCCGCGAATTGCGCGGGCTGCGCGCGCGCATCGAACCGCCCTGGACGCCGCTCGATGCGGGGCTCGACCAGGCCGTCGCCGCCAACGAAGGACCGATCGTGCTGGCCGACGTGTCGGACAATGCCGGCGGCGGCGCGCCATCCGATTCGACCTTCGTGCTGCGCGCCATGCTGGAGCGGCAAATGGGCCGCGCGGCGCTCGGCTGCTTCTGGGACCCCGGCACGGTCGCGCTCGCCTTCGAGGCGGGCGAAGGCGCGCGTCTCACGGTCCGCCTCGGCGGCAAGCTCGGCGCGATGTCCGGCGATCCGATCGACCTCGCGGTGCGGGTCAAGTCATTGCGCCGCGACGTCCATCAGCACTATCTCGGCGGCTCGAAAGCGCGCATGGGCGATATGGCGGCGCTTTCCATCGAGGACGCCGACGAGGTCGATGTCGTCGTCAACAGCGTGCGCGCCCAGACCTTCAGCCCCGATGCCTTCACCCAACTCGGTATCGAGCCCGCGGCCAAGCGCTACGTCGTGGTCAAGTCGATGAACCATTTCCGCGCAGGATTCGCGCCGCTCGCGCGCCACATCATCTACCTGTCGGCGCCGGGCGCCATCGATGTCGATTACACCCGCCTGCCCTATCGGCGCGTGCAGCGGCCGATCTATCCGCTCGACAGCCATGCCTGGGATTGAGCCGCCATGCACACCGGTCTGCGGGTCGCTTTCTGCGCATTCGTTCTCGCGCTGCAACCGATGACGGCGTCCCTGGCTTCGGAAGGGCCCAACCAGGCGCTGATGCGTGGCGCCTCGCGCGGCGACCTCGACGCGGTGCGCGCCGCACTCGCAGCAGGTGCCAGCGCCACGGCCGGCGACGCGCGCGGCCGCACGGCGCTGCTCCAGGCCGGCGCCGCCGGCCACCTCGAGGTGGTCAAGGCGCTGATCGAAGCCGGCGCGGACATCGCCCATCAGGATACCGACAAGGACGACCTGCTCGCCGTCGCCACGGTGGGCGGCCACATCGAGATCGTGCGACTTGCGGTGGCGCGCGGCGCGTCGCTGACGGTGAAGAACCGCTATGGCGGGATCCCGATCATTCCCGCAGCCCACCGCGGCCATGTCGAGGTGGTGCGCACGCTGATTGCGGCGGGCTCGCCGCTCGATCACATCAACAACCTGGGCTGGACGGCGCTGATCGAGGCGGTGATCCTCGGCGATGGCGGGCCGGCTCATACGGAGATCGTCGGTCTGCTGGTGTCAGCCGGCGCGAACGTCAACATCGCCGATCGCGACGGCACGACGCCGCTCGGTCATGCAAGACAGCGCGGCTATCGCGACATGATCAGCATCCTCGAAACGGCTGGCGCCAAGCCCTGAAGCCGCTCATCGGGAGGCGTATCCTCCCAGGCTGGTGCAGCGCTCGTTCGACACGCGCATGGTGAGCTGACCGACCCGGCATGTCACCTCGGCGCTCGCATCGCTCGTCGCGGGTTTCACCGTGTGGCGCGTCGGGGCGCTCTCATATGTGCGCCTGGCCGCCGGCATCTCGGCCTGAAGCGCCGCAACCCGCGCCTCGTCCGCCGGATGAGTGCTGAGAAACTCGATCGGCTTTTCGCGCTTGCGACTGTCGCGGCTCATGCTTTCCCAGAAGCGCGGCGCCTCGGCGGGATCGTAGCCCGCGCGCGCCATGTAATTGAGTCCGAGCCGGTCCGCCTCCAGCTCGTGCTCGCGCGAATAGGGCATCAGAATGCCGTAGGTGATGCCGGCGCCCAGCACGCCCGCCACAGCCTGCGTCGTCAGATTGTTGCCGGTCTTGCCGGCGACGATGGCGGCAGCAATGCCGACCGCGACCGAGGCCAGCAGTTGCTGGGAATAGCGCTCGGCCGCATGGCGCGCGACGACGTGCCCCGTCTCGTGGCCGAGTACGTTGGCCAGTTGCGCCTCGTTTTGAACGTGCGGGTACATGCCATTGAAGAAACCGACCTTGCCGCCGGGCAGCACGAAGGCGTTGGGCGGTCCCTCGAAGAGCTCGAACTCCCAATTCTCGTCGGTGCGGCCGGAGGCATCGACGACACGCTTACCGACCTGCTCGAGTTCGGCGCGGCGAGCCGGCTCATCGGCCCGACGCCGCTGCTTGCGAATGTCGGCCCAGGTCTTGTCGCCGAGCGATTTGAGGTGATCGTCGCTGACCAGCATGAGCTGGTCGCGCCCAAGATGGGGATTGGTCGAACAGCCGGCGACAAGGCCTGCCGCACCGCCGGCCAGGAGCGCAGCGGCTTCCCGTCGTGTCAGGCCGCCCGGCGACCGAGGCCGCCAGAGGTTGCCCAATGCCCCGCCCATGACGCACCTCCTTCAGCCATGCGCAGGCACGCCGTCGCTCTGGATGGCGCGCGCCGGGCGCGGGTTCGGCCCGCGCTCCTGTTGCACGCCTATGTTGAAATTCCCCGTGGCGCTTCGTCAATAGGCCGTCGCGCCGGCTTCCCGGCTCAAGCGGCGGCCCGCCAGTGCGGCGGGTAGGTCCGGTCGTAGCCCGGCAGCGCCCGGAACTTGCCGCGCCAGGCCTGCAGGGCCGGAAACCGGCTGTCGAACGGCAAAAGACCGAGATCGAGCGGCGCCGCTGCCTCCCTGCCCGCCGCGCGCAGCAGGAGCTCGACCCAGGGATAGAGGGCGATGTCCGCGGCACTCATCGCGCCGCCGGCCAGCCAGGGCTGGCGGCCCAGCGTGCCGTTCAGCGTCCCGAGCTCCGTGCGCACGCCGTCGGCCGCAGCCCGGATGTCGTCGGCCTTCTCGGCCACGCCGCCGAAAAACACCGGCCCGATGATTCGCGCCATGAGCGGCTCGACATAGGAGAACCCGTCCGACAGCGATTTCCAGATCCGGCCGGTTTCCTCCGCCGAGCGGCCGAACAAGGCCGGCTCGGGAAATTGGCGCTCGAGATAGGCCATGATCGCCAGCGACTCCGATAGCACATAGTCGCCGTCGCGCATCACGGGCACCTTGCCGCGCGGATTGAGGGCTAGAAACTCCGGTGCCTTGTGCTGCTGCTTGGAGAACTCGATCAGCCGGGATTCATAGCCGACCCGCTTGATCTCCAGCATCAGCAAAACGCGCCAGGCGAAAGGGCTGCCACTGCCCCAGAAGACTTCGATAGCCATGGGATGATCCCTGTTTCGCTAGCCTCGGATTGTCGTCAAGCTGCCGCCTTGCCGCCGTGTTTCGCATTCGGCGTGGGCGGCATGGTGGCGGCGAAGCTTGGGCGGTTGCTGACATTTTTGTACCAGCGCTCAAGCGCAGGCAAGCCTGCGAGCAGTGTGTCGCCCTCGGGCACCAGGCCGAGATTGAAGATGATCGGAGACAGAAACATGTCCGCCAGGGTGAACTGCGCACCCGCCAGGAAGCATTGTGAGCCGAGCGCCTGATCGATGGTTTCCAGGCAATGCCGCGCATCGGGCAACGCGGCCGCTATTGACTGCTCGTCGGGCGTGCCGCCAAGCTCCGGAACGATGAAACGCTCGACGAGAATGCGTCGCGCGATATTGTGGAAGACGTAGTCGCTGGTCACGCTGATCCACTGGTCCATCAGCGCGACGGCATGGGCCTCCTTCGGCTGAAGAGCCGGCCCATCGAACGCGACATCGATATAGCGCGCGATGGCCAGGGTCTCGAACAGAAGCACCCCGCCATGGCGCATGGCGGGAATTCGCCCGAACGGATGGCGTGCCATGTGCGCCGGCGACCTCAGGTCATGGATGCCGACGCTTTCGAAGACATGGGGCACGCGCTTTTCTTCGCATACCAGCCGAACCGTACGAGCGTAGGAACTTTGCGGAACGCCGTAGATGATCACTGGATTCATGTAATATCAAATTCCGCAGGTAGGAATTGGGGGAGCGGCGCCGTCCTCAATTCCCTTTTTTCTCACGCTGAGCTTTTCGAAGGGTGGGGCGCTGCCACCTGAACGGACGCAACCTGGCTGGCACTTTCTGCT
>Ga0194128_10004707_pt1 | contig 19792 bp, 15 predicted proteins | sample TA2KigCa65mmetaG_FD_148650 | JGI IMG/M metagenome (GOLD analysis project Ga0194128, IMG submission 148650) | Freshwater microbial communities from Lake Tanganyika, Tanzania - TA2015037 Kigoma Deep Cast 65m | ecosystem: Environmental > Aquatic > Freshwater > Lake | place: Tanzania: Lake... | reverse complement strand
TGCGCTATCAGGAGGTGCCGAAGGCGGACGAGACGCCCTTACGTCATGGCGTGCTGGAGGTTGCCAACCTGTATGGTCGATACGGCTACAGAACCGTATTCGATCTCATGGTCGCCGCTGGCTGGCAGACGACGGAATCGGTGGTGCGTCGTATCTGGGGTGAGGAAGGCTTGAAGGTTCCGGCCAAGCAACCGCCGCGGGGTCGTCTGTGGCTGCATGATGGATCGTGCGTGCGCTTGCGCCCTGAGGCGCCCAACCATGTCTGGAGCTACGACTTTGTTCAGGGGCATACCTACTGTCCCTTGGGAAGGCGCTGGCACAAGTTCCGTGTGCTGGTCCTCATCGAGGAATACACCCGGGAGTGCCTGGCGCTGTATGTGGCCCGGCATATCAAGGCACTGGAGGTGATTGACGTGCTTTCGGACGTGATGCTCAAGCGTGGCATCCCGCGCTTCATTCGCAGCGACAACGGGCCTGAGTTCGTGGCCAAGATCTTGCGCAACTGGCTGCAAAGCATCGGCACCCAGACTGCGTATATCGAGCCCGGCAGCCCTTGGCAGAACGGTTACTGTGAGAGCTTCAACGGGAAATTCAGAGATCAATTCCTGAACGGCGAATTGTTCTACAGCCTGAACGAGGCAAGGATTCTGATCGAGCAGTGGCGCATTCATTACAACACCGTTCGGCCACACCGATCGATCGGGAGACGACCACCGGCACCTGCATCTTGGACTATCGATTCAACAACACATCATGCGTTGCATCAGAGCCTATTTCCACCAATCCCAACACCTCAGGAGGTGAGCCAACGATTGAACCTGCATTAGCTCTACGCTAGACTTAAAACTCCCACTGCAACTGGATCAGGATTCAACGCAGGTCACTCATGGTCGCCCCCGTCGGATGGTCCGGAAAAGATGTTTCTTGCGTGTCTTATAACAATATAGGACATTTGACGCGAACGCACGCCGCATTAAGGACGCCGGGCACTACGCTTCCGGGAAGCCGGAACCAGTCAATCAGGGGGAATGGACATTAACAAGATCACCGCGGCGACACTCGCGCGAAGCGGCATGACGACAGCGGGCGTGGCCTCCGCCGAGCAGTTCGCGGCCTATGTCAGTCAGGAGAGCGCACCCGGACCCGCCTTCCCCGGGGTCATCGGCAGGACGCTGGCGGACTCGCGGCCGCATTGGCCCGCGCCGACGCGCGCCGCGCCCGGCAGCCCGAACGTCGTCGTGATCCTGATGGACGACATGGGCTATTCGGACCTCGGCTGCTTCGGCGGGGACATCGACACGCCCCGCATCGACGCGCTGGCGGCAAACGGCGTGCGCTTCACCGGATACACCACCGTGCCGATGTGCACGCCGGCGCGCGCCGCCCTGCTCACGGGCAAAAACCCCCATAGCGTGGGATGCGGCTGGTTGTCGCAGAGCGATCCCGGCTACCCGGGTTACCGCGGCGAGATCTCGGCCGACGCGCCGACCATGGCGGAACTCCTGCGCGCGCGCGGCTACGCCACGTTGGCGGCCGGCAAGTGGCACAACACCTACGACCGCAACAACCTGCCTGGCGGCGACACCAGTTCCTGGCCGATCCAGCGCGGCTTCGACCAGTTCTACGGCTTCATGGGCCCGGAGACCAGCTACTTCCAGCCCGACAACATGATGGAGGGCAACCATCCCGCCAACGTCGTGCGCTACCCAGAAGGCTACTTCGCGCCCGATGATTACACCGGCCGCGCCGTCGAGTGGCTCGCCCACCATTTCACCAGCTCGCCCGACAAGCCGTTCTTCCTGTACCTCGCCTTCCAGACCCCGCACGGGCCGCTGCACGCGAAACCCGCAGACCTGGCCCGCTACCGCGGCCGGTTCGACGCCGGCTGGGACGCGATGCGCCGCGGCCGCTTCGACCGCCAGCTCGCCGCCGGTCTGATCGAGCCCAACGCCGGCTTCGCGCCGCGCAATCCCGGCGTGCCGGAGTGGGCGGCGCTTGGCGCGGACGAGCGCGCGCTGTACGCGCGCTACATGGAGGTCTACGCGGCGCTGCTCGACAACGCCGATCAGAACGTGGGCCGGCTGGTGGACTTCCTGCACGATGCCGGACAGCTGGACAACACGCTGATCCTGCTGACATCGGACAACGGCGCGAACGCCGTGGCGGGTCCGCGCGGGGTCATGAACCTCGTCGGGCGGCGCGTAGGCGCGGCGGACGACATGGCGCTCAACCTGCGCCTGCTCGCGGAAGACCGCGTCGGCGCCGAGGACACCTATGTCTGCTACCCGTCCGGATGGACCCAGCTCAGCAACACGCCCTACCGCTATTTCAAGCGCCTGCCGATGGCGGGCGGCATCCGGGTGCCGCTGGTGGCCCACTGGCCGGCCCGCATTGGCGGCGCGGGCGCCCTGCGGCGCCAGTGGGTGCACGTCACCGACCTCCTGCCGACGGTAATGGAATTCGCCGGCACATCCCTGCCCGCGGAATTCAAGGGCAGGCCCACGCGTGCGCTGGACGGCAAGAGCTTCGCGCGCATTCTCGAGGACGGCGAGGCACCCGCCCGGCGTGATCGCCAGTACTACGAGCTGCAGGGCAATCGCGCCTACATCTCGGGAAACTGGAAGATCGTCTCCCTGCAGACGCCCGACAGGGCGATCGACCTCGACAACTGGATGCTGTTCGACCTCGAGCGCGACCCTGCCGAAATCGACGATCTGGCGAAGGCGCACCCGGACACCGTGCGCCGGCTGGTGGAGGAATTCGACGCCGAGGCGGGCGCGAATTTCGTCTATCCGATCGACACGCGCGACGAGCGCCGCAATCCTCACGTACCGCCCCATGAGGTCGAGCGCATGCTCGCGCCGCGCGATTTCTACCGCGTCGGCCAGGCCATCCCCTCCCTGGTGGTCTCGCCTTTGGTGTGCGACCGCGACTACGTGCTCAAGGCCTGGTTCGAATGGACGCCCGGTGACGAGGGCATCATCTTCGCGCTGGGCGACCGGTTCTGCGGCCTGGTGCTCTACGTCGACGCCGGCGCGCTGCACTGCATCTACCAGTGGTGGCACGCGCCGACGGTCCTTAAGCCTGTCGCCCTGGCCGCCGGCCGGCAGGCATTCGAGCTGCGCTATCGGGCCACCGGCAAGCGCCAGGGCTGCGCGGACGTGGTGCTCAACGGCGAACCGCGCCTGACGGGCGCGGACCTGTCTCCGACGATGCTGCGCGTGCCGACCTGCGGCATGAGCATCGGCCTGTCGCGGCGCCTGTCGGTGAGCGAGCGCTACGCGCACAGGGGCGATTTCCGCTACGGCGGACACATCGAACGCGTGCGCATCGAGCCGGGGGCGCTTGCGCCGGGCAGCAGCCTCGAGCCGAGCGAGGAAGTGATGCAGGCGAGGATGCGCGCGCCGGCATAGCGGGTTTTGGCGCCAAGGCCGTCCTGATGAAGGAAGGGATGTCGTCTACTCCGAACTCGCGCGGGACCACATCCAGACCGGCGCCGAGTACATCGTCATGCGGCGCGACCGCAACTGGAAGCTCGTCTACTACCTGGGCGAGCCGGACGGGGAGCTCTACGATTTGCGTGCGGATCCCGGCGAGATCCGCAATCTCTGGGGCAGCGCCGAGCACGTTGCCCACAGGGATCGCCTGGTGAAGGACATGTTCGATTGGGCAATGCGTGGCGCGCTGCGCTCGCGCATGCCTGGCGCGCGAAAACCGCAGCAGCCGATGCTGATCTGATCGACCGGCCACCGCGCCGGAATATGCAACCACGAGGAGGCACGACGATGAAACCCTTTGTCCATGCAGCGACATTCGCGATTGCCCTGGTTGCGGCAGGCTTCGCACAACACGCGGGCGCGCAAGCCTATCCGGCCAAGCCGGTGCAGGTGGTCGTTCCCTGGCCGCCCGGCGGCGTGGTCGACATCGCCGGCCGCGTGATCGGGCCACAGCTTCAGGCGAGCCTGGGCCAGACGTTCCTGATCGACAACAAGCCCGGAGCCGGCGGCGTCATCGGCGCCGATCTCGTCGCCAGGGCAAGAGCCGACGGCTACACGATCGCGCTGACCACCAGCGCGCTGAACATGAATGCCGCCCTCGGACAGAAACTGCCGTTCGACGTCGCCAGGGATTTCGTGCCGATCGCGGCCGTGGCTTACGTGCCGTCCATCCTGGTGGTGCATCCGTCGCTGGGCGTGAAATCGGTGCGCGACCTGATTGCGACGGCGAAAGCGGGGCCGGGAAAGCTCACCTACGCGTCGGCGGGCCAGGGCACGCCCGCGCACTTTTCGGCCGAGCTCTTCAAGTCCATGCTCGGGCTGGACATCCTGCATGTCCCGTACAAGGGCGCGCCGCCGGCGATGACCGACCAGATCGCCGGGCGGGTGGATTTCCATTTCGCGAACGCGGCCGTTGCGCTGCCGCAGGTTGCGGCCGGCAAGGTGCGGGCGCTTGCGGTGACCAGTTCGGCGCGCTTCTCCGCGGTCCCGGATGTGCCGACCATGGCCGAGGCGGGTGTGCCGAACTTCGAAGCCGATCAGTGGATAGGATTCCTCGCCCCGCGCGGCACGCCCCCCGGCCTGCTTGAACGCCTGCATGCCGCGATCAACAAGGCGCTCGCCAGCGAGGAGGTCCGCGCGACCCTCGCCAAGAGCGGCATGAGCACCGCTGCGCCCGCGACCCCGGCCCAGTTCGCTGCCTACCTAGAGAAGGATCTCGCCAAGTGGGCTGGCGTGGTGAAGGCGGCGAACATCAAGCCCGACTGAGCCTCATGCGGACCATCTTCGTCCTCTTCGACTCGCTGGTTCGCAATGCGCTGGAGTGCTATGGCGGCGATTCGATCCATACGCCGAATTTCCGGCGTTTCGCCGAACGCGCCGTCACTTTCGAGACGCACTTCACCGGCAGCCTGCCCTGCATGCCCGCGCGGCGCGACATGCATACCGGCCGGATCAATTTCCTGCATCGCAGCTGGGGGCCTCTGGAGCCGTTCGACCAGTCGTTCCCCGAGATCCTCGCGGCCGCGGGGATCTACACGCACCTGGTCTCCGACCACTACCACTACTGGGAGGACGGCGGCGCGACGTACCACAACCGCTACTCATCCTGGGAATTCGTCCGCGGCCAGGAGTGGGACAAGTGGAAGGCGATGGTCGCGCCGCCGCTCGAACGGTTCCGTGCCATGTACCACCCGATGCAGCATCCGCAAGGCGCCGCCGACGGCCGCACCCAGGCGATGGTCAACCGCGAATTCATGCGCGAGGAAGCCGACTTCTGCTGCCCGCGCACCTTCGCCGCCGGCTTCGAATTCCTCGATGCCAACCGCGCCGCGGACGGATGGCTGCTGCATCTGGAGTGCTTCGATCCGCACGAACCCTTCCATGCGCCGGCCCGGTTCCGCGAACGCTATCCCACCGGCTACACCGGACCGATACTCGACTGGCCGCGCTACAAGCGCCTGGAGGAGAGCGGTCCCGAAGTCGCGGAACTGCGCGCCAACTACGCCGCGCTGCTGACGATGTGCGACCACTATTTCGGCAGCCTGCTCGACTATCTCGACCGCCACGGCATGTGGAAGGACACCGCGGTGGTGTTGACCACGGACCACGGCTTCCTGTTGGCCGAGCACGACTGGTGGGGCAAGAACCGCATGCCCTTTTACAACGAGATCGCGCACATTCCACTGCTCATCTACCACCCGTCGTGGATCAAGAGTGCCGGCAGCCGGCGCCGCGCGCTGACGCAAACCATCGACATCATGCCGACGCTGCTCGATCTGTACGGGATCGCGCCGCCCGCCGGCGTCGAGGGGCGATCATTGCTGCCGCTGCTGGAAGGCGACGCGAAGATTCGCGACGCCGCGCTTTATGGCATGTTCGGTGCCGGGACGAACATCACCGACGGCCGCTATACGTACTTTCGCTATCCGGAAGACATGACCGCGCAGATGCTTTATGAGTACACCTTGATGCCGATGCACCTGAAATCGCTTTTCCACGTCGACGAGCTGCGCGGGGCGCAGCTCGCGCCGCCGTTCGGATTCACCCGTGGCGTGCCCCTGCTGAAAGTGCCCGCGCGGCGGAACGTCAAGGGCCAGCCCACCGGTCACCAGGGCCAGGGCGGGGGCTACGAGGACACCACCACCGTGCTGTTCGATCTGGAGAACGACTATGCGCAGCACAAGCCGTTTCGCGACGCCGCGATCGAAGCCCGGCTGCTCAGGCTCATGTCGCAGCTTATGCACGAGAACGAAGCGCCGCCGGAGGCCTTTTCCCGGCTTGGGCTCGCGCGAGCAGGGCGGGCGCGCGCCGGCAATGACCACAGCACAGGAGCTCTGACATGAACCTGCTCTTTTACGTTGTACCGATTTTCGTCGCGCTCATTCTTCTCGAAGTGCTCGCGGCCAAGCTGATGCGCCGCGATGTCTACCGCATACACGACGCCGTGACCAGCATGAACGTGGGCATCATGAGCGAGGTCGTCCGTTCCACCGTCAAGCTGCTCACGGTGGTGATCTACGCCATTGTGGCGAGCAAGCTGGGCGCTTTCACCTGGGACGTGAAGAACCCCTGGGTGTGGATTCTGGCGTTCTTCATGTACGACTTCGGCTACTACTGGGCCCACCGCGCCGGCCACGAGGTGAGCCTGCTGTGGGGTGCGCACGTGGTGCACCACAACAGCGAGGAGTTCAACCTCTCCACCGCGTTGCGCCAGTCCTCCACCAACACCATCTTCTACTGGGTGTTTTACGCGCCGATGGCGCTGGTGGGCATACCAGTGCAGGTGTTCGTCATCACGGCGTTCGCCAGTGCGGTGTACCAGTTCTGGGTGCACACCCAGCTGATCGATCGCATGGGCTGGATGGAGAAGATCTTTACCACGCCGTCGAACCACCGCGTGCACCACGGCAAGAACGAGTACTGCCTGGACCACAACTACGGCGGCACGCTGATCATCTGGGACCGCATGTTCGGCACCTACGCGCGCGAGCGCGAGGATGAGCCGGTGATCTACGGCACGATCACGCCCGTCAACAGCTGGAACCCGGTGTGGACCAACTTCGTCCACTACGTCAGCATCGTGCGCAACGCGTTTCACTTCGGCGGTTGGAAGAACAAGCTGCAAAGCGTCTTCGCGCCGCCGGGCTGGACTCCGCAGGGCATGCTGCCGCATCCAGCGGTCGATCTGCGCAAGTTCCAGACGACGTGCGGGCCTTGGCAGCGCGCGTACTGCGTGCTCGGCTGCGGTGTCGTCTACGTGCTGGCGATGCATTGGCTGGCGGTGGCCAACACCCTGAGCGTGCCCGAGCGTGTGACCTATGGCCTGGTGAATGTGCTGGCCACCCTGGGCCTGAGCGGGCTGATGTCACACCAGCGTCTGGGCGTGCCGCTGGAGCTCGCGCGCGTGGTGGTGGTGTTCGGCGCGCTGGCAGCGAATTTCTGGTTTGCACCCATCGCGCCCGCCTTCCAGGCACTGGCGGTGCTGTGCCTGGCGGTGAGCGCGTTCTTGCTCTACAAGGTGCACGTCGAGCAACGCCAGGGGTCCCAATCCGCCGGCGGGGATGGCGGAGAGGTAACAGGGGTACCCGCATGAACCAGCAAGCGCTGCTGGACGGCGTGCTGGCCGGCGTCGCCCTGTGGGCAGCCTGGGGTCCCGGGCGTGCGCTGCCCGCGCTGCGCCTGGGAGCGGCCTTGCTGGCCGCGGCCGCGGTGCTGGGCACGCTGAAGTTTTCCGGGTTGCTGCCCTTGCCAGAGCTGCACCAGTCGATGTCGATGTTCGCCGCCGGCGTCGGCCTGCCGCTCTTGGGTGTGGCGATGGTCTGGCCCGACGGTGTGGTCGCGCGCGAACGGCGCTATGCCTGGATTTTCGGCGTCGCTGCGGCGGTGATGTGCGTACTCGTGGCGGTGGTGGGAGGAATCAAGCTGTGGCCCTCGGTGTGCGCGCTGCTGGCCGTGGTTGCGATGGGCTTGGCCAGTTCGCTGCGGCGGCAATGGTGGGGCGCCGCAGCGGCCGCGTGCATGCTGCTGGCGCTGGTCGGCTTCGCGGCCAAGCGAAACCTTGGACCGCTCGCCCCCGGCGATGTGCTGCATGTCGGACTGGCCCTGGGTTTGTGGCTGTACGCGGGTTGGGTGCGCCAGACAGTGGGCACCGGTGCCCTTGGATCCCAGGGTGCCCCTGGCGCGACCGCCGCCTCGGTGGCTGATCGATCATGAGCGGCCGCGATATGCGCATGATGCCGATCGCCGGTGCCGCCGGGCTGGTTGACCAGGTGTTTGACACGCCGCCCGAGCGACTCCAGGCCGCTTTCGAGGCACAAGGCGCCAAAGCGCTGGCCCTGCGCAGCTCCACGGCCGCGCAACGCGTCGCCCGCATCAAGGCCCTGCGCGAGGCCCTGCTGGCGCAGCGAGAAGCCTTGTATGGCGCTTTTGCGCAAGACATGCGAAAGAGCCAGGCGGAAGTGGAGGCCACCGAGCTGATACCCGTGCTGGACGAAATGCGCCATGTGATCGGAGACCTCAAGGCTTGGATGAAACCCAAGCGCGTGTGGCCGACCGTCACCACGCTGGGCCTGAAGGCGCGTATTCACTACCAGCCGCGTGGCCGTGTGTTGATTATCTCACCCTGGAACTATCCCTTGAACCTCTGCCTTGGCCCCTTGGTCTGCGCCATCGGCGCAGGCAATACGGCGATCCTCAAGCCCTCGGAGATGACCCCTGCCGTTTCCAAGCTGGTGGGGAAAATCATCGCCGCCGTATTTGACCCCACTGAAGTCACGCTTTTTGAGGGTGCCCAGGCCACTTCGCAGGCGCTCCTGGCCCTGCCTTTTGATCACATCTTCTTCACCGGCTCGCCCGCCGTGGGCAAGCTCGTGATGGCGGCGGCGGCGAAACATCTGACCAGCGTGACCCTGGAACTGGGCGGAAAATCGCCCTCGATCGTGGATGAGAGCGCGGACGTGGCCATGGCCGCCGAGAACCTGATGTGGGGGAAGTTCATCAACAGCGGGCAAACCTGCATCGCGCCCGACCACGTGTACGTGCATGCAGGCGTCAAAGCCGCCTTCGTGCAGGCGTGTCTCAAGGCCCTGGACAAACTCTATGGCCAGGCGAATGAGCGCGCGGGCAACCGGGATCTCACCCGAATCGTGAATGCCCGGCATACGCAGCGCCTCAAGCGGATTCTGGATGATGCCACCTCCCGCGGAGCAAGAGTGCTGGTGGGCGGGCAAGTCGACGAGACGTCGAATTTCGTAGCCCCCACGCTGCTTGAGGGCGTTGAATTTGATTCGCGCATCCTGCAAGAGGAGATCTTTGGGCCTTTGCTGCCCATCCTGGAGTTCACGGATCTCGATGCAGTGGTTCGCCAGATCAATGCCGGCCCCAAACCGCTTGCGCTCTACGTCTACAGCCGCGACAGCGCCCGCACAGAGCGCGTTCTGCGGCATACCAGCTCGGGAGGCGCCTGCGTGAACCATTGCGTCATCCACTACGCGCACGGCAATCTACCCTTCGGCGGCGTGAATAATTCGGGCATCGGCAATTGCCATGGCTATTTCGGCTTCAAGGCCTTCTCGCATGAGCGCAGCGTGCTCACGGGCGGCGCGATCCGCTCCGAGAAATTCTTCGCCCCGCCCTTTACGCCCCGGCGCCTGGCCTTCATCCGGCGCATCGCGAACATGCTTCGCTGGCCCAGTTTCTGATGAGCCAGGCTGGCGTGCGCCGGCAACCGAACATCCTTCTGGTGATGGCCGACCAGCTGGCCGCGCCGGCGCTGCCGGTGTACGGCCATCGCGTGGTCAAGGCGCCGCATCTCTCGCGCCTGGCGCAGGAGGGCGTGGTATTCGACAGTGCCTACTGCAACTTCCCGATCTGCGCGCCGTCGCGGTTCTCGATGCTGTCGGGCCGCCTGCCGCATGCCATCGAGGCGTACGACAATGGCGCGGAGTTTCCGGCGTCGATTCCCACCATGGCGCACTACCTGCGCCATGCCGGCTACCGAACCATCCTGTGCGGAAAGATGCATTTCATCGGCCCGGACCAGCTGCACGGCTACGAGGAGCGGCTGACCACCGACGTCTACCCGGCGGATTTCGGCTGGACTCCCGATTGGCGGAAGGGGCCGGAGTTCCGGCCCACGGGGGTGAGCATGCGCGGCGTGGTGGAGGCGGGTCCGTGCATTCGCAGCCTGCAGATCGACTACGACGACGAAGTCGAGTATCACGGCATACAGCGCCTCTACGATCTGGCGCGCGCGCCGGAGGCGCAGCCGTTTTTCCTGACGATTTCCTTTACCCACCCGCACCCTCCCTTCGTCGCCTCTCAGAAGCACTGGGATCTCTACGACAACACCACGATCGACCTGCCGCGGGTGGCGCCGATTCCGTACGACGCGCTCGACGAACACAGCCGCTGGCTGTACGTGGCCCATGCGCAGGACCGGCACGACATGAGCGAGAGCCGGGTGTTGAATGCGCGGCGCGCCTACTACGGCATGATCGGCTATGTCGACGATAAGGTCGGCCGCATCGTGCGCACGCTCGAAGAGACGGGGCTGCGCGACGACACGCTGGTGGTTTTTGCGGTGGACCACGGCGAGATGCTCGGTGAGCGCGGCATGTGGTACAAGCAGACGTTCTACGAGTGGTCGGCGCGCGTGCCGCTGATCGTTTCCATGCCGAAGCGGTTCGCGCCCCGCAGGGTCGCCGCGCACGTATCCCTGGTGGATCTGCTGCCCACGTTCCTTGAGGTGGCCGCCGAAGGAAGTCCGCCGACCCCGGTCGACCCGCTGGACGGCCACAGCCTGCTCCCCCTGCTTAGCGGTGCGGACGCCGGCTTGGACCGATGCGTGATCTCGGAGTACAGCTCGGAAGGTGTGTGCGCCGCTTCCCGCATGCTGAGGCAGGGGCGTTACAAGTACATCTACACGCGCGGGCTGGCGCCGATGCTGTTCGACCTCGCCGCCGATGCCGACGAGTTGCACGATCTTGCGGGCAGCGCCGATTTGGCGGCGGTGCAGCAGCGCATGCATGCGCGCCTCGTGCAGGACTGGGATCCCGACGAAGTGCATGCGCGTATCCTCGCCAGCCAGAAGCGCCGCCTGTTCATCGCCGAAGCGGCGGCACGTTCCGGCAGGTATCCCAACTGGGCGTACCAGCCGTTCGTCGATGAATCGAAGCGCTATGTCCGCGGTTCGGCCGGGACCGGGCCGACGCACACCAAGTCTAAGGCGCGCTTCCCGTACGTCGATCCCGTGGAGCCGGACCGCTAGACCGATGCGCGGCCTGGGCTTATTTGCCATAACGCCCCTGTTCGACGGCTCAAAACCAAGCGCATGACCAATTGTGGCACCCACGCTGCGCTCACCGGCCCAGATCCGGCCGCAAACGCCGGCATCGTGCGGCGCGGATGGGAAGGAAATTCTATCCCTAGGGATCTGCGCATAGGCGCCGCACTTTTCTCCAGCGGCTTCCGGCCGTTCTTCCTCCTCGGCGCGGCGTACGGGCCGGTCGCGCTCGCGCTCGGCTACCTCTGGCCGCAGCCGCACTGGCACCCCCACGAGATGCTGTTCGGATTCGCCGCCGCCCTGGTGTGCGGCGTCCTGCTCACCGCGCTGCCGAGCTGGGCGGGGGCGCGCGAGGTGAGCGGGGCGCGGCTCGCCGCGCTCGCGGCGCTGTGGCTCGCCGGACGCGTCGCGGTCATCAGCTCGCCGTGGCTGCCGCCCGCGCTCGTCGCGCTCATCGACTGCGCGCTCGTGCCGCTGCTCGGCTGGGTGATCGCGCGGACCGTCGCCCACGCGAGGCGCGAGCTATTCTATTGGACTTTCTTGCCGCTGGCGGCGCTTGCCATCGCCAACATCGCGTTCCATGTCGCACTGGCGCGTGGAGCGGACGCCGATGCGCGCTGGGCGCTGCGCCTGGCGCTGCATGCGCTCATGTTTCTGTTCACGCTCTACGGCGGGCTCTTCATCCCCGCCTTCACGCGCCGCTGGCTGCACGAGCGCGGCGAGCGCGCTGCGGCGATCCTGATGCCGCTCGAATACGCGACCGCGTTTGCGATGCTCGGATTCGCCTGCGCCGACCTGCTCGGCGCGCCCCCGGGACTGATGATCGCGGCCGCGCTCGCCGCGGCCGCAGTGCACGCCTGGCGCTTCGCGCGCTGGCGCGGCTGGAAGACGGGCAGCGAGCCGCTGCTCTGGTGCATCCACCTCGGCTATGTCTGGCTGATTGCCTCGCTGCTGGTGCGTGCGGTGGCGGAAATCCTGCCGTCGTTTCGCCGCGACGCGTGGATCCACGCCTTCACGCTCGGCGCCTACGGGATGCTGAAGATCGGGCTCCTCACTCGCGTCGCGCTCCGCCACACCGGCCGGCCGCTGCGCGCGTCCATCCCGATGCGGATCGCCTTTCTCGCCATCCTCGCTGCGGCGCTCCTCCGGCTCGCCTACTCCGTGCACGACCTCGGCGCCTGGGCCCTCATCGCCTCGGCCCTCGCCTGGTCGGCGGCCTTCCTCGCCCACCTCGCCGTCCACGGCCCCATGCTCCTCCGCCCCAGTCTCCCCCGCTGAAAACCGGGCTCTGACCCCGGTTTGGGGGCCTGGAGGCGCATCAACTTAGAATCACGGCAAATTTGAGGCTCCTCACTCATGGTCGCCGGAAAACGAAGAGCGGCTAAGACGGCGACGGCTTTGGCGGCCGTGTCCCTCGCCGATGTCGCCCGGCGCGCGAAAGTCGATCCGTCCACGGCTTCCCGCGCGCTCGCCGGGGGCACGGGGCATCGCATGCGGGAAGAGACGCGCAGGCGCGTCGTGGACGCTGCGCGCGCGCTCGGTTATCGCCCGAACCTGATGGCGCGCGCGCTGCGCACCGCCCGGTCCTGCTCGCTCGGCATCGTGGTGCCCCAGCTCGACAACCCGGTGTACGGGCAGATGATCATGGGCGCCGAGGCGGCGGCGCGCGAGCGTGGCTACGCGCTCCTGATCGTGCACGTGCGCCAGGCCGAGAGCGGCATCCAGGCCATCGAGCGGCTGGCGCGGATGAACCGCGTCGACGGAGTGCTCGTTTCCTCGCTCGACGACGAGGCGACGCTCGCGCCGGCGCTCAAGCGCGCGGGCATTCCTTCCGTGGTGCTCAACCGGCGCGCTGCCGGCGTGGCCAATTGCGTCCTCCTCGACACGCGCAAGGCGGCGGCGCTCGCGGTGCGGCATCTCGTGCAGCTAGGGCACCGCCGCATCGCGCACCTCGCCGGCCTGCCCGGCGGCGCGGGCGCCGAAGACCGCCTGGCAGGCTACCGCGACGTGCTCGCCGCGACCGGCATCCGGTTCGACAGCCGGCTGGTGCAGGTCGGCGGCTACAGCGCGGAGGGCGGCGAACGGGCGATGCGCGACGTGCTGCGTCGCGTCAGCCCGCCGCCGACCGCGGTGTTCGCCGCGACGATGATCTCGGCCGCGGGCGCGATGAAGGCCCTGCGCAGCAGCGGGCTGGCGGTGCCGCGCGACGTCTCGGTGATCGCGCTTCACGACAGCGTGCTCGCCGAGATGCTCGAGCCGCCGCTCACCACCGTGCGCCTGCCGACGCAGGACATGGGCTACGAGGCGGCGCGCGGGCTGGTCGACCTGATAGAAGGTCGCATCTCGAAGGTTTCGCGGATTCTGCCGCCGCTGGAGCTCGCGGTGCGCGGCTCGGTCGCGCCGCCGCGCGGGTAGCCCCACGCCTTGACACGCCCCGGCCCGCGGGGGAGGATGCGCAATCGTTTGCGCAGGCCCCGCGGCGGCCCGCGCGCTACCCCAAGGGAGGAGGTCGCCATGAAACTAATCGCCGGATTCCTTTCCGCAGCCCTGCTGGCGCTCGCGGCATGCGCCGCGCTCGCGCAGCCGTATCCGTCGCGGCCGGTGAGGCTCGTGATTCCGTTTCCCCCCGGTGGTAACACCGATGCCTCGGCGCGCGTGATCGCGCAGGCGCTGCAGGAGCGGCTCGGCCAGGCGGTGGTGCCCGAGAACCGCCCCGGCGCCGCCTCGCGCATCGCGATGGAGCACGTGGCGAAGAGCGCGCCCGACGGCTACACGCTCATGTACGCGAGCACTACCTTCGCGACCAACACCGCGCTGTTCGGCGAAGCCGGCCTGCCGTTCAACGTGCAGCGCGATTTCGCCCCGGTCGCGCACGTCGCCTACTACCCCTACACGATCATGGTGCGCAGCTCGCTCGGCGTGAACTCGCTGCAGGAGCTCATCGCGCGCGCGAAGCAGAATCCCGGCAAGATCGTCGCGGGCACGCTTCTCGGGGGCACCATGCCCAACCTCGCGCTCGAGCTGTTCAAGCGCCGCATGGGGGTGGATTTCCTCGCGGTGCCGTACAAGGGCACCGGTCCCGCGCTCACCGACCTGATCGCCGACCGGATCGACGTGTACTTCGAGGGCCGCATCGTCGCCGAGGGCCACATCAAGGCGGGCAAGGTGAAGGTGCTCGCCCTGGGATGGCCGGTGCGCTCGCCGAATTCGCCCGACATCCCCACCTTCGGCGAAGCGGGCTACCCGGGCTTCGAGGCCACGGCATGGTTCGGCGTCGCCGCTCCGGCGGGCACGCCGGCGGACATCGTCGCGCGCCTGAATCGCGAAGTCGTCGCGGTCGTCAAGGACGCGGCGATCCACCAGCGGCTGGTGCAGATGGACCTGATTCCCACGGGCACTTCGGCCGAGGAGTTCGCGAGGATCATCCGCGACGACACCGCCAAGTGGGCGCAGGTGATCCGGGAGGCCGGCATCAAGCCAGAATGACGCGCGACAAGGGAGGCGAATCAGGATGGCGAAGCGGCTGAAATTCTGGGGCTGGGGCTACGAGGACGACGTCGTCCCGGAAAGCGAGATCCGCTGGATGGAGTCGACCTGGTCGGCGCGCTTCGGCGTGCAGGGATTCGCGGTCACGCCGACGCCCAGGGCCGAGGAAATCGCACTGCCCGCGCCGCGCGTCTCGCCGCCGGCTTCGCTCGCGCAGCTGTGCACCACCGATCACTACGAGCGGGTGCTGCATTCCTACAGCAAGTCGTTCCCCGACATCATCCGCGTCTACCGCCGCGAATGTCCGGCGCCCGCCGACGTGGTCGCGCTGCCGCGCACCGAGCAGGACGTCGTCGACATCCTCGACTGGTGCTACCGCGCCAACGCCGCGGTGGTCCCCTTCGGCGGCGGCTCGAGCGTGGTCGGCGGCGTTACGCCGCCCGCCGGAGGAAGCCATGCCGCGGTGGTGAGCATCGACCTTCGCCACCTCGGACGCGTGCTAGAGATCGACCCGGTATCGCAGTCGGCGCGCATCCAGGCGGGCACTTTCGGGCCGGCGCTCGAAGCGCAGCTGAAAAGCGCCGGGCTCACGCTGCGACATTTCCCGCAGTCGTTCAAGTGCTCCACGCTCGGCGGCTGGATCGCGACGCGCGCCGGCGGGCATTTCGCGACGCTCTATACGCACATCGACGAGTTGGTGCAAAGCCTGCGCGTGGTGACGCCTTCCGGCGTGCTCGAATCGCGGCGGCTTCCCGGCTCGGGCGCGGGACCGAGCCCGGACCGGATGTTCATCGGCTCCGAGGGCACGCTCGGCATCATCACCGAGGCGTGGATGCGCGTGCGGCGCCGGCCGACCTTCCGCGCCACCGCATCGATTCGGTTCGCCGACTTCTACCGCGGCACGGACGCGGTGCGGGCGCTGGCGCAGTCGGGGCTCTATCCGACCAATTGCCGCATCCTCGACGCGGAAGAAGCCGAATACAACGGGCTCGCCGACGGGCGCTTCAGCGTGCTGGTGGTCGCATTCGAGTCCGCGGACCATCCGGTGGACGCCGCGCTGAAGCGCGCGCTCGAGCTGTGCGCCGATTACGGCGGCGAGCCCGACGCTTCGGGCGGCGACGACGCCCACCTCGAGGGCGCCGCGGGACGCTGGCGCGAGCGCTTCATGTTCCTGCCGTTCTTCAAGGAGCACATGGCGGCGCGCTGCATCTTCCGCGACGCCTACGAGACCGCGATTACTTGGGACCGGTTCAAGGACTTCCACGCCAACATCCGCGATGCCGGGCTGAACGCCCTGCGCAAGGCCACCGGCCGGCCCGGCTCGCTGAGCTGCCGCTTCACGCACGTCTATCCGGATGGCCCGGCGCCCTATCTCACCTTCCACGGACTGTCCTCGTCGCCGGCGCGGCTGATGGACGACTACTGGGCGGTGAAGTCGGCGGCCTCGGACGCGATCATCGCCGGCGGCGGCACGATCACGCACCATCACGCGGTCGGCCGCGAGCACCGGCCCTGGTACGACCGGCAGCGGCCCGAGCTTTTCGCGCGCGCGCTGCGCGCCGCGAAAGGGGCGCTCGATCCGAAATGGCTGCTCAACCCGGGGCTGCTGGTCGATCCGGAACCGAAGTGATGGCGCAGTGGGAGCTGCTGTTCCGGCCGCGCGGCGTGGCGATCGTCGGCGCCTCGGCGGACCTGCGCCGGATCGGCGGGCAGCCGGTGAAGTTCCTCTCCACGTACGGCTACCCGGGCCGCGTCTATCCGGTGAATCCGAACCGCGGCGAGATCGCCGGGCTGCGCTGCTATCGCGCCATTGAGGAGATCGACGGGCCCTGCGACGTGGCGGTCATCGCCGTCAACGCGATCGCGGCGGTCGAAGCGGTCCGCGCCTGCGGCCGCAAGGGCGTGCGCTTCGCGGTGATCCTGAGCTCCGGCTTCCGCGAGACCGGCGCGACGGGCGCGACGCTCGAGCGGGAGCTGCTTGCCGCGGCGGCCGATCACGGCGTGCGGGTGATCGGGCCCAACTGCCAAGGCTACCTGAACCTCGAGAACCGGCTCTACGCCACCTTCGGCGTGCTCGGCCTCGAGCCGCAGCTGAAGGAGGGCGCCGTTTCGTCGGTGTCGCAAAGCGGCGGCTTCGGCTTCAGCGTGGTGATGCAGTGCGAGGCGGCGGGCGTCGGCTTCCGGCGCATCGTCTCGTCGGGCAACGAAGCCGACGTGAGCGCGTCCGAGCTGCTCGGCGGCTACGTCGAAGACGAAGGCACGCGCCTCATGGTCGGCTACATCGAGGGCGTGAGCGACGGCCGCGCGCTGATGCGCAGCGCCGAGCGCGCGGTGCGCGCCGGCAAGCCGCTGCTCATGTGGAAGACCGGCAATTCCGAGTCCGGGAAGAAGGCCGCGCTCTCGCACACCGCCAACCTCACCGGCTCCTACGACGTCTACCGGGCGGCGTACCGGCAGTCCGGAATACTGGAAGTGCGCGACATCGACGAGATCGCGGACAAGGCGCGCGCGCTTCTGGCCGGAAAATTGCCGCGGAGCGGGCGCGTCGCCGCGATCGGATCCTCGGCCGGCTCGTGCATCCTGTTCGCCGACCGGTGCGCCGAGCTGGGCCTCGAGATGGCGGTGCTCGCGCCAGAGACCGAGGCCGCGCTCGCCAAAGTGGTGCCGGCCTTCGGCTCGCCGCGCAATCCGGTCGACGTCACGGCGGACGTCTTCAACGACATGGACGCGTTCACGCGCGCGGTGGAGCTGGTGCTCGAGGACCCGAATGTCGACCAGCTCGGCGTGCTCTACGCCGGGCTCTCGGGCGAGGTCGCGCTGGCGTGCAACCGCGCGGTGGCGGAGGCCGCGGCGCGCTCGCAAAAGCCGGTGATGCTCGGCTGGACCGCGCGCCGGCATCGCGCGGAAGCCGCGTACGAAGTGGTGGATCGCGCCGGCATTCCCTATTTCAGCTCGCCCGTGCGTTTGGCGAATGCCGCGGCCGCGCTGGTCGAATTCGCGCGCTATCGCGGGCGCGCCGAGACGCGCTCCCTGTTTCCCGAAGCGCAGTCACCGCTCCCGGCGCCGCCGGCGGGGCGAAGCGGGCTGCTCTCCGAGGCGGACAGCAAGACGCTGGTCGCCGATTGGGGAATACCCGTCACCGCTGACATCCGCATCGCGCCCGGAGAGGCGCTCGAGGCGGCCGCGAAAAAACTGCGATTCCCGCTCGCAGTGAAGATCGCGTCGGCGGACATCGCGCACAAGACCGAAGCGGGCGGCGTGATTCTCGGCGTGCGTACTTTGGAGGAGCTCGAGTCGGCGGCGGAGCGGGTGCGGCGCTCGGCACGGGCGTATGCGCCGGAGGCGCGCATCGACGGCGTGCTCGTCGCGGAAATGGTGACCGACGGCATCGAGATGCTGCTTGGCGTGGCCACCGACCCGGTGTTCGGCCCGACCGTCGCGCTCGGCCTGGGCGGGGTGCAGGCGGAGATCCTGCGCGACGTGACTTACCGGGTCGCGCCGTTCGACGAAGCCACTGCGCGCGAGATGCTCGACGAGCTCCGGGGCGCGCGGCTGCTGCATGGCTTTCGCGGCCGCCCCGCCGCCGACGTCGACGCGCTCGCGACCGCGATCGCGCGCCTCTCGCAGGCCGCCTGGGCGCACCGCGAGCGGCTCGCCGAACTCGACATCAACCCCCTCTTCGTCCGCCCGCGCGGCCTCGGCATCGCCGCCGCCGACGCCCTCGTCTGCCTGAAGTAGTTCCCCGCAAACCCGGGCTCTGACCCCGGTTTTCCGCAGAGCGAAATATGGGGTCCGAAATTTGGGGTCAGACCCCTTTTTCGGGTTCGGGGGCGGCGCGATCGAGGTGCAGCGACAGCCAGCCGAGGGCGAGCAGGATGACGAAGATAAAGGCGTTGGCGGGAATCGGCAGGCTGAAGTCCACGGCGCTGTGGATGCCGATCGCGACGATCGCCATGACCACGCCGAAGGCGACGCCGCGGGCGAGGGGATCGCGGCGGCGCGCCTGCGCCAGCACCGCGCAGGCGAGCGCGCTCCGCGCCAGCGCGCCCATCAGCGCCGCGCCGACTGCGCCGGTCTCCGTGAGGAACTGCACGTAGTCGTTGTGCACGTGATCGTAGGAGGCGTATTTGCCATAACGCCCCGTTCGACGGCTCCAAACCCAGGCGCATGACCAATCGTGGCACTAGCTGCCGCTCAGCAGCCCGGATCCGGCCGCAGACGCCGGCATCGTGCGGCGCGGACGGGAAGGAAAATTTCCTTCCCGTCCTTGCCGCACGATGCTCATGGCAGCGGCAGGATCGGGTCGCTAATCGGCGGCTTGGTGCCACAATCGACCATGCGCGCTAGTGGCTGCAGACTATAGGGACTTCAAAACCACCTTTGCCCTGATGCGCGACGCTATCGCCGTCCCGAGAGGCGGTCAAGCACGCGGTCTCTGGCGAAGATTCCCCGCTCTCGATGACGACTCGCCCACCTGAACACCGACCTGGACGAGGTGCTCGCCTCAAGCGACGCGGTAGTGTGCCTGCTCCCGCTCACGGCGCACACCCGGGGCATCCTCGACTCCGGCCACCTCGCGCAGGCCTACCTCGACCTCTTCGAGCCCGAGCCGCTGCCGGCGGACAGTCCCCTCTGGAAAGGCTAGGACAAACAATTCGGCCGCGACGACGCTCCAGCGCATGGACATCCCGTCTCCCCCACCCTTGCGCACGGCGAGCGCGCGCAATGCAGCTTATGTTGCCTCACGAGCCGCTATGGGTAAAGAGCGCGCCCCAGCGCGGCGGCCGGAGTTATTTCAGGAAGCCTGGTCCCCCGAGAGCCGGAACGGCCCTGCAACGGGGACGAGCATCCCGCACGGCCTGGGCTCCTGCGGCGGGGGGGGGGACAGCGTGCGTCGAAGGGCGGTAACTCGGGTCGCTTCAAGGGGCCCCCGGCGGCGCGCGGGCGATCAGGAGTGGCCATCGTGACAGGTATCGGACGCGTCGCCGTCGTGGCGGCGCTTTGCGCGGCAGCGCTCGGCGGCTGC
>Ga0194128_10004705_pt1 | contig 19794 bp, 16 predicted proteins | sample TA2KigCa65mmetaG_FD_148650 | JGI IMG/M metagenome (GOLD analysis project Ga0194128, IMG submission 148650) | Freshwater microbial communities from Lake Tanganyika, Tanzania - TA2015037 Kigoma Deep Cast 65m | ecosystem: Environmental > Aquatic > Freshwater > Lake | place: Tanzania: Lake... | reverse complement strand
CCAAACCTCGTTCTGATTCGCCTGATCAGGCGAGGGTGCACCCCAACCCTTTTCCCAGCAACTTTAGGACTTCACCCGCCAGGCCGGTGGATTTGTGGATAACGCTCCGCGTTACCCACAACCCCACCGGCCCAACATCATCAGCAGTGGACATATGATGTGCTACAAGACGCGGACATCTTCACGCGCTACCGACAGTCTTTCTGCTCATGCGACGGAATCGCAGCGGCGTTGTGCGGTCCGGCGAGCCCCGTCGGCAGGGACTTCGACGCAGCAGCGAGCATAGGGGTGGAGCACAACTATACCATGGGAATCTTTGACCTTTTTCGCCGAAGCCCGCCCATTCGCGATGCCGCGGCGTTGGCCGATTTCATCGACCAGAATGCGGCGTTCGTGGCGCAGAAGGGCATCTACGAGTATTCCCGGGCACGCGCAGGGCACTATGCCAAGGTTTTGTTCAGCGAGTCGGAGTTCCGGGATGCCTGTGACCGGGCGCGCTGGCGCGCGTACCCACTTGGACTTGCCATGGTGGCCGAACTGGTCGAGGGCGTCTTGTGCCCGGCGCGCAGCGCGGGCCGCCTGGCTCAGACCGACGCAATTCGAGCGCTGGTTCTGTCGGTGTTCGATCGGCAGCCAGTGCACGAGGTGCTGGGCACGCCGACTACGATCGACCTTCGTGCCGAACTCGAACGCCGGCTCATGCTCATCGGTCTGCATGCCCCCAAGATGGCAAAGGACGTGGCGGAGCCTTTTGCCGAGGAATATTTCAACCTGATGCCGATCCACGAGAAGCTGCGCGGGCGGGATGCGCCGACCATCCGCAACTATCTGCGCGTGACGATGTGCAACATTCACGATGAGCTGACCAAAAGGATCGATCTCGCGGCTTTTACATTGACGTGACGGACGCTGGGCGGGCGCAGCGTTCACGCGCGGAACCGCCCGGACCTGGTTCTGGAAAGGCATCCATGAGGCAAGCAGAAGCTATCAAGACCGCAGCGCAGACATCTGTCGGACGCGCTTGCATGTTTGGAGCGCTCGGCATCTGGGTCATGTCGTTCGGGCTCATCACCTGGCCGGTCGTGGCACTGCGCATGGCCGCCATCCTGACCACGCTTGCCGTGGTGATCCTGGTCTACAAGGCGATCGAGGCGCCAAATCGTCCCTATCGCCGGACCGAGGTGTGGATCATGTTGCGCGAATCGCTCGACCTGCCCGATGTCATGTTGCAAAAGCTGATTTCAGAGGCGCTGGCCGACATTTTCCGGCGTTACTCGATCTATGGCGCCACCCTCGCCAGCGGGCTGTGGATCACAGCCGGCGTGCTTTGGCTGCTGGGCGCGGGAGCGACGATCGAGTACTCCGCCTGGTAGGCGTGCGCGTCGGATGTCGGCGTAAAACGAAAGTTTGAATTTGGGGGCTGCCGTAGAACCATGACACGCCCAAGAAACTTGGCGCTGCGAGCGGACCTGCGATCAGCAAAAGGTCCAGTTGCGTCACGGGCGACGCGGTCGTTCGCCGCTGACAGCCCGCGCGCGAAGCTGAAGGTTGCGCGGAGTAGTTGGTAGGCCCGGCAGGACTTGAACCTGCGACCACACCGTTATGAGCGGCGCGCTCTAACCAACTGAGCTACGGGCCCAAGGTCAGGGATCAGACGACAGGAATCAGGTATCAGGAACGCAGTCACTGATACCCGATATCCGATCCCTGGCGTCTGACTTAGGTATCGAGGAAGCTGCGCAGCTTGCGCGAGCGGCTGGGATGCTTGAGCTTGCGCAGCGCCTTGGCCTCGATCTGGCGTATGCGCTCGCGCGTGACGGAGAACTGCTGGCCGACCTCCTCCAGCGTGTGGTCGGTGTTCATGCCGATGCCGAAGCGCATGCGCAGCACGCGCTCCTCGCGCGGTGTCAGCGAGGCGAGAACGCGGGTCGTCGTCTCGCGCAGATTGGCCTGGATCGCCGCGTCGAGCGGCAGCACCGCATTCTTGTCCTCGATGAAATCGCCGAGATGGCTGTCCTCTTCGTCGCCGATCGGCGTCTCGAGGCTGATCGGCTCCTTGGCGATCTTGAGCACCTTGCGCACCTTCTCGAGCGGCATGGCGAGCTTCTCGGCCAGCTCCTCCGGCATCGGCTCGCGGCCGATCTCATGCAGCATCTGGCGCGAGGTGCGCACCAGCTTGTTGATCGTCTCGATCATGTGCACGGGGATGCGGATGGTGCGCGCCTGGTCGGCGATCGAGCGCGTGATCGCCTGCCGGATCCACCAAGTGGCGTAGGTCGAGAACTTGTAGCCGCGACGGTACTCGAACTTGTCGACCGCCTTCATCAGGCCGATGTTGCCTTCCTGGATCAGATCGAGGAACTGCAGGCCGCGGTTGGTGTACTTCTTGGCGATCGAGATGACGAGACGCAGATTGGCCTCGACCATCTCTTTCTTGGCGCGGCTCGCCTCGCGCTCGCCGCGCTGCACCGTCTGGACGATGCGGCGGAATTCGCCGATCGGCAGGCCGGCTTCCGTCGACACGCCCCCGATGCTTTCGCGGATCGGCACGATGTCCTTGGCATGCTTCTCGCCAAACCGCTTCCAGCCCTTGCCCGGCAGGTCGCTGACGCGCTCGAGCCAGTTCGGGTCGAGCTCGTGGCCGAAATACTCCTTGAGGAAATGGTCGCGCGCGACGTGCGCGCCTTCGGCCAGGCGCAGCAACTTGCCCTCGAGTCCGGTCAGCCGGCGGTTCAGGCCGTAGAGCTGGTCGACGAGCTGCTCGATACGCTGGTTGTTGAGCCGCACCTTCTGCATGAAGGCCACCAGCTCGTCGCGCATCTTCTCGTAGCGCCGCTCGGTGGCACGGCTGAGGTTCTCGCCGCGCACGAGCTTGCCGAGCCGCCGGTTCTGCATCTTGTGCAGCTTGTTGTATGTCGTCGCGATGCGGTCGAAATTCTCGAGCACCTCGGGCTTGAGCGCCATCTCCATGGCGGCGAGCGACATGGCGTTCTCGTCGCCGTCGGCGTCGCCTTCGAGCCCCGGCGCGCCTTCGCCCTGCGCCTCGTCGCCCTCGCGCGCCTCGGCGCCCTCCTCGCCCTCGCCGGCCTCGAGATCCGCCAGCTCCTTGCCGTCGGCTCCGGGACCGCCGCCGAAGGTGGCGTCGAGGTCGATCACGTCGCGCAGCAGGATGCGCCCGTCCTTGAGCGCATCGCGCCATTCAATCAGCGCGCGGATGGTCAGCGGGCTCTCGCAGATGCCGCCGATCATCATGTCGCGGCCGGCCTCGATGCGCTTGGCGATGGCGATTTCGCCTTCGCGCGACAGCAGCTCGACCGAGCCCATCTCGCGCAGATACATGCGCACCGGATCGTCGGTGCGGCCGATGTCGTCATCGTCGAGATTGCCGCGGGCAACCTCGGTCTCTTCCGTCTCTTCCGTCGCGGCGTCGGCCTGCGCCGGCGGCGCCTCCTCGGGCTCCTCGCTGTCGACCACGTTGATGCCCATCTCGGACAGATTGGTCATCACGTCCTCGATCTGCTCGGAGGACATCTGTTCCGGCGGCAGCGCCGTGTTCAGCTCGTCATAGGTGATGTAGCCGCGCTCCTTGCCCTTCGCGATCATGCGCTTGACCTGGGGCGGCAGGTTGTCGGTGAAGGCGGCTTCGACCGTCTCTTCGCGGGCGGCCGGGGTCTGCTCTCGTTGCGCTGCCGGTTTACTTGCCATCGGCGTCTTGCCTTCCAACTCAATGTGTCACAATTCAATAACGCCGGATGTGCCGGCTTCGCGGCAACGCCAGGCTAGCCTTCTGCCTCCAGATCGGCGGCCCTGGCGTTGAGCGCCTGCAGCGATCGGCGCAGGGCGTCGGCCCGGGCCCAATTGCTCTCGGTCGTCTCTGCCGCGGCGAGCCGCTCGGCCTCGGCCAGCTGGGCCTCGAGCTGGGGCCGGCCGAACCAATTGATCAAGTGCGTCAACCCGCTGCGCGCTGCCTCGGGTGCGGCTTCGCGCTGGGCAAAATCCGCGTGTTTCATCACCTGTACGTTCAGGACCATTTCGAGAACCGCGGACTCCCCCTTTGCCGAGAAGTGGCGCTCTATCACCCCCCCGTCAAGGTCCTGATGGGAAGCCGAAAGATGTAGGATTTCCGCCCTCAGATTGTCAAGGTCGCGGTCGGGAAGGGTGAGTTGGGCCAAGCTCTCGCGTAGCTCCTCGATGAGCTTGGGATGATTGACCAAAGTCGCGATCAGGATCTGCTGCCGGCGCAGTTCGGTGGTCTGCTCCAGGGCGGGACCGCGGGCGACCCGGCTGCCCGGCGGCTCGAACAACGGCATGGCCGGCCCGCCCGGCCCCCGGGGTGACCAGCGCGCCCGCGGGCCGGGGTCCGCTCGCTGCGCCCATGATCGCGGCCCTGCCTGGGCCTGGCCACCGCCGAAGGCGCCCCGCAGCTCCGCGGAGAAGTGACGGCGGTAGAACTCGCGCACCGTCGGGTCGAGGATCTGGCCGACGCGGCGCCGCAGCCTGGCATGCAGGTCGGCGCGCCGCTCCGGCGTGTCGAGCGGCTTGGCCTGGATCTCGAGCCGCCAGAGAGCCACGGCCATCGGTTCGGCCTGCTTGAGCAGGACCGCCATCGCCTCGCGCCCGCGGCGGCGCACCAGTGTGTCCGGATCCTCGCCCGCCGGCAGCGACACGAAGCGCAGCGAATGTCCGGGCTTGAGCAGCGGTAGCGCGCGCTCGATGGCGCGTGCCGCCGCACGTTGCCCGGCCGCGTCGCCGTCGAAGCACAGCACCGGTTCGGGCGCCAGGCGCCACAGTTCGACGATCTGGTCCTCGGTCAGCGCCGTGCCCAACGGGGCGACCGCAGCCCTGAATCCCGCCTGCGCCAGCGCGATGACGTCCATGTAGCCCTCGACGACGATGACGTCGCCGGCCTCGCGCGCGGCCGCGCGCGCCTGGGCGAAGCCGTAGAGCATGCGTCCCTTGTGGAAGAGTTCGCTGTCCGGCGAATTGAGGTATTTGGGCTGGCCATCTCCGAGCACGCGCCCGCCGAAGGCGACGATGCGGCCGCGCCGATCAGCAATGGGGAACATCAAACGGTGGCGGAAATACTCGAAGGGTGCGCGACCTTCCTGCTCCGGCTGCTTGGCGAGGCCGGCGGCCACGATTTGCGCATCCTCGAAGCCGGCGCGCTTGAGTGCCGCGCGCAGCCCGCCCTCGGCATCGCCGGCATAACCCAGTCGGAATTGGCGGATCGTCGCCTCGTCGAGGCCGCGGCCGCGGACATATTCCATGGCGGCTTTGCCCGCCGGCATGCGCAGCTGGGATTCGAAGTGCGCGGCTGCCGCCTCGATCAACACATGCAGCGTCTTGTTCTCGGCGGACCGCTCGCGATCGCGCGGATCGCGCGACGGCATGTCCAGTCCGGCGATGCCGGCCAGCTTTTCGACCGCCTCGGGAAAACTCAGGGCTTCCGTGCGCATGACGAAGCCGATGACGTCGCCATGCTGCCCGCAGCCGAAGCAATGAAAGAAGCCCTTGTCCTCGCTGACCGTGAAGGACGGGGTTTTCTCGTTGTGGAATGGGCACAGCCCCGAGAACTCACGGCCTTTGCGCGTGAGGCGGACGCGCTTGCCGACGATTTCGGCCAGCGGCACGCGGGCGCGAATCTCGTCGAGGAATTCGGGCGAAAAGCTCATGCCACGGCCGACCCGCCCCGTTTGCCTGCCCCTCGACTGCCGGTCCCGACGTGCCGGTCCCGGGTCTCCTCGATGCCGCGTTTGCCGCCGCGGCGTCCGTGAGCCGTCAGCTCAGATGCTGACGCACCATTCCGCTTGCGCGGGCGAAATCCATCTGCCCGGCATAGCGCTGCTTCAGGAGCGCCATGGTGCGGCCCATGTCCTTGACGCCGCAACAGCCGAGCTCCTGGATCGCCGCCGTGATGGCGCTCTTGGTCTCATCCTCGCTCAACTGGCGCGGCATGAAGCTTTCGATGATCCGAATCTCGTCCTGCTCCTGCTGGGCGAGCTCGAGTCGGCCGCCTTGCTCGTAGAGCTGGATCGCTTCCTTGCGCTGCTTGATCATGGTCTGCAGCATGGCGAGGATCTCGTCCTCGCCGATTCCGTCGTCATTGCCCTTACCGCGCGCGCAGATATCGCGGTCCTTGAGCGCCGCCAGGATCAACCGCAAGGTCGAAACTGCGCGCTCCTCGCGTGCCTTCATGGCCTGCTTCAGGGCGTCATTGAGACGCGTACGCAGCATGGCGTCGATGTCCTCACAGGAATTCTGGAAAGTCGTGACAATACCGCAACTCGACCGGTCTGGCAAACCCAAATAAATTGACAAACTATTGATTTGATTGGCGTTTCCTGACTCGATCAGGCTTGACGGCCTGTCGCGGATTGCTTATGTAGGCCCCGCCTTGCCCCAGGACAAGCCCTTCTTGGCGCCCGCCCGGTGACGATGTCGTCCGCCCGGGACGGTTGTCTCGACGCGCGCCGCGACCGGGGGACAACGCCTGGATCGGATGCGCCGATGTGACGACGATTTCCTCCGCCCCACCTCAGCTGCACGCGGCACCACCCGGCACCACCGCCGCGCTGGTGCTGGCCGACGGCACGGTGTTCTGGGGCCGCGGCCTCGGCGAGCCGGGCGTCAAAGTCGGCGAGGTCTGCTTCAACACCTCGATCACGGGCTATCAGGAGATCATGACCGATCCGTCCTACGCCGGGCAGATCATCACGTTCACCTTCCCGCACATCGGCAATGTCGGCGCCAACCCGCACGATGTCGAAACCACGACGCCGGCCGCGCGCGGCTGCGTGCTGGCGGTCGACGTCACGGATCCCGCCAACTACCGCGCGTCACGCCACTTCGCCGACTGGCTGACGAGCCACGGCCTGCCGGGCATCGCCGGCGTCGACACGCGCCGCCTCACGCGCTGTATCCGCGACGGCGGCGCGCCCAATGGCGCGCTCGCCTTCACGCCCGACGGGAGACTCGATGTCGCCGCCCTGCAACGCCAGGCGATGGAGTGGCCCGGCCTCGAGGGCATGGACCTCGCGCTCGAGGTCAGCTGCCGGCAGACCTATCAGTGGAACGAGACGGTGTGGGACTTCCAACGCGCCGCGCAGCATGGCTCGGGCTACGGACAGCTCGACGCTGCGCGCTTCCACGTCGTTGCCGTCGACTATGGCGCCAAGCGCAACATCCTGCGCTGTCTGGCCAGCGCCGGCTGCCGCGTCACCGTCGTGCCGGCGACGGCGACGACGGAGGACATCATGCGTCACAACCCGGACGGCGTGTTCCTGTCGAACGGGCCGGGCGATCCCGCCGCCACGGGCAAATATGCGGTGCCCGTCATCCGCGATCTCGTGCAGTCGGGCAAGCCCGTGTTCGGCATCTGCCTCGGCCACCAGATGCTGGCGCTGGCACTCGGCGGACGCACGGCCAAGATGCCGCGCGGCCACCGCGGCGCCAACCATCCGGTCAAGGATCTCGCCACGGGCAAGGTCGAGATCACCAGCCAGAATCACGGCTTCTGTGTCCTGCCAGACAGCCTGCCCGCCGACGTCGAGGTCACGCATGTCTCGCTGTTCGACGGCACCAACGAAGGCATCCGGCTCAAGAGCAAGCCCGTGTTCTCCGTGCAATACCACCCGGAGGCCTCGCCCGGCCCGCAGGACAGCCACTATCTGTTCCAGCGCTTCGTCGGGCTGATGGAGAAGACCAAGTGAGGAGGCGATCCTCCTATTTCACCCTCCCCCCTCTGTGGGGGAGGGTCAGGGTGGGGGGCGCATCCGATTGACTGTCGCCCGCGCAAGACAGCTTCGCCGCAACACCACCGAAGCCGAAAAGCGGTTGTGGTCGAAGCTTCGTCTCGGACAACTCCAGGGCCACAAGTTTCGACGACAGGCACCTATCGGTCGCTATATCGCGGACTTTGTCAGCTACGCGCCGCGCCTCGTGCTCGAGACCGATGGCGGTCAACATGCTGAACGAGTTGCCATCGACTCGAAGCGCACCGCGTGGCTGGCGTCTCAGGGCTTCACAGTGATTCGATTCTGGAACAACGAGGTGCTGCAGAACACCGATGGCGTCGTCGAATCCATTCGACAGACGCTGCTCCGTCTGGCATCTCCCTCGGCCGAAGCCGCACCCCCCACCCTGCCCTCCCCCACAAGGGGGGAGGGATCGCGGAGAGTGGTCGAGTAACCTTCCATGCCCAAGCGCACCGACATCAACTCCATCTGCATCATCGGCGCGGGGCCGATCGTGATCGGGCAGGCCTGCGAGTTCGACTATTCGGGGGCGCAGGCGTGCAAGGCGCTGCGTGAGGAGGGCTACCGGATCATCCTGGTCAACTCCAACCCGGCGACCATCATGACCGATCCGGGGCTGGCGCACGCGACCTATGTCGAGCCGATCACGCCCGACATGGTCATCAAGGTGCTCGAGCGCGAGAAGCCCGATGCGCTGCTCCCGACCATGGGCGGCCAGACCGCGCTCAACACCGCCATGGCGTTGGCCAAGAACGGCACGCTCGAGCGGCTCGGCATCGAGCTGATCGGCGCCAAGCGCGAGGCCATCGAGAAGGCCGAGGATCGCCTCAAGTTTCGCGAGGCGATGGACCGCATCGGCCTCGAATCGCCGAAGAGCCGCCTGGTGCGCGACATGGCCGAGGCGACGGCCGCGATGGAGCAGATCGGCCTGCCGCTGATCATCCGGCCGTCCTTCACCTTGGGCGGGCAGGGCGGCGGCATCGCTTACAACCGCGCCGAATACGAGAAGGTCGTCGAGAACGGACTTCGCCTGTCGCCCGTGCACGAGGTGCTGGTCGAGGAATCCGTGCTCGGCTGGAAGGAATTCGAGATGGAGGTCGTGCGCGACCGCGCCGACAACTGCATCATCGTGTGCTCGATCGAGAACGTCGATCCGATGGGCGTGCACACCGGCGACTCGATCACCGTGGCGCCGGCGCTGACCTTGACCGACAAGGAATACCAGCGCATGCGCAACGCCTCGATCGCGGTGCTGCGTGAGATCGGCGTCGACACGGGCGGCTCGAACGTGCAGTTCGCGGTCAATCCGGCCGACGGCAGGCTGGTCATCATCGAGATGAACCCGCGTGTATCGCGCTCGTCGGCACTCGCGTCGAAGGCGACCGGATTCCCGATCGCCAAGGTTGCGGCCAAGCTCGCGGTCGGCTACACGCTCGACGAGCTCGCCAATGACATCACCGGCGTCACGCCGGCGTCGTTCGAACCGACCATCGACTACGTCGTCACGAAGATGCCGCGCTTCACCTTCGAGAAGTTCAAGGGTGCGAAGGCGCTGCTGACCACCTCGATGAAGTCGGTCGGCGAAGCGATGTCGATCGGCCGCAGCTTTGCCGAATCGGTACAGAAGGCGCTGCGCTCGATGGAGACCGGACTGACCGGCTTCAACGAAGTCGAATTGTCCGGCGTCGTCGGCGACGGCGAGAGCGACCGGCGCGCCGTCGTCGCCGCGCTGGCCGAACCGGCGCCTGACCGGCTTTTGCGCATCGCCCAGGCGTTCCGCCACGGCCTGACCGTCGATGAGATTGCGCTGGCCTGCAAGTACGAGCCCTGGTTTCTGCGCGAGATCGAGAAAATCGTCGCCGCCGAGACCAAGCTGCGGCGCGACGGACTGCCGGCCGAGCGACCGGGACTGCTGGCCCTCAAGCGGCTCGGCTTCTCCGATGCGCGGCTCGCCGAGCTGACCGGCCAGGAGGAAGCGCAGGTTGCCGAGCGCCGGCGCGTGCTCGGCGTGACGCCGGTCTACAAGCGCATCGATACCTGCGCCGCCGAATTCGCGTCGCGCACGCCCTACATGTATTCCTGCTACGAGGGCGACGGGATCGGCCCGGGCGAGTGCGAGGCGGAGCCGAGCGACCGGCGCAAGGTGATCATCCTCGGCGGCGGACCCAACCGGATCGGTCAGGGCATCGAGTTCGACTATTGCTGCGTTCACGCCGCCTACGCCATGCGCGACGCCGGCATCGAAAGCATCATGGTCAACTGCAATCCGGAGACCGTGTCGACAGACTACGATACGTCGGACCGGCTCTATTTCGAGCCGCTGACCGCCGAGGACGTCATCGAACTGGTGCGAGTCGAGCAGCGGCGCGGCAACGTGCTGGGCGTGATCGTCCAGTTCGGCGGCCAGACGCCGCTCAAGCTTGCCGCCGCGCTGGAGTCGGCGGGCATCCCCATCCTCGGCACCTCACCCGATGCGATCGATCTCGCCGAGGACCGCAAGCGCTTTCAGGAGCTGCTGCACCGGCTGGCCTTGAAGCAGCCTGAGAACGGCACGGCATTTTCGGCCGAGGAAGCCGAGGCGGTGGCTCAGCGCATCGGCTATCCGTTGGTCATCCGGCCGTCCTATGTGCTGGGCGGCCGCGCCATGGAGATCGTGCACGACACGGCGCAGCTGCGCCGCTACATGCGCGAAGCCGTCGTGGTCACGGGCAAGAATCCGGTGCTCATCGACTCCTTCCTCAGCAACGCGATCGAGGTCGACGTCGACGCGATCGCCGACCGGCGTTCGGTCTACATCGCCGGCATCATGGAGCACATCGAGGAGGCCGGCATCCATTCCGGCGACAGCGCCTGCTCGTTGCCGCCGCAATCGCTGCCCGCCGAGGTCGTCAGCGAAATCCGCCGCCAGACCGAGGCGATGGCGCGAGCGCTCGACGTGTGCGGCCTGATGAACGTCCAGTTCGCGGTCAAGTCGGGCGTGGTCTTCGTGCTCGAGGTCAACCCGCGCGCCAGCCGCACCGTGCCCTTCGTCGCCAAGGCGACCGGCGTCGCCGTGGCCAAGGTCGCCGCGCGCGTCATGGCGGGCGAGCGGCTCGACGACTTCAAGCTGCCGACCGGGCAGCCGGACCACGTCGCGGTCAAGGAGGCGGTGTTTCCGTTCGCGCGCTTCCCGGGCACCGATGTCATCCTCGGTCCGGAGATGAAGTCGACCGGCGAGGTCATGGGCATCGACCGCGACTTCGCGCGCGCCTTCGCCAAGTCGCAGCTCGGCGCCGGCACCGACCTGCCGCTGAGCGGTACCGTGTTCGTCTCGGTCAAGGACGCGGACAAGGCGGCCGTCACTCCGCTGGCGCGCGATCTCGCGTCGATCGGCTTCCGCATCCTCGCGACGCGCGGCACGGCCAAGCACCTGGCCGCTGAGGGGCTCACGGTCGTCACGGTCAACAAGGTGCTCGAAGGACGCCCGCACGTCGTCGACGACATGATCAGCGGCGAGGTTCATCTGGTGTTCAACACCACGGCCGGCGCCCAGGCCATCGCCGACAGTTTCAGCTTGCGCGAGACCGCCCTGACTTACAATATTCCCTATTACACGACCGTCGAAGGCGCCCGCGCCGCGGTCCAGGCCATCCAAGCGCTGCGGAACGGCCGTCTTGAAGTCGCGCCTCTGCAATCCTACGTCAGCGGCTCATTCTAAGACGTCACAAGGCTTGTTCCCCCGGTTTGATGGTGCGAACCCAGGCACGGGCGGGGCGGGCTTTTGCGTCTCTAGGGGCAGCCCAGGGAACGAGCGCGATGGAAAAGATCCCGATGACAGCTGCAGGCCTCACGCGCCTGCAGGACGAGCTCCGCAATCTCAAAGTCGTGGAACGGCCGGCGATCATCAAGGCGATTGCCGAAGCGCGCCAGCACGGCGATCTGTCCGAGAACGCCGAGTACCACGCCGCGCGCGAGCGTCAGAGCTTCATCGAGGGCCGCATCGTCGAGCTCGAGGACAAGATCAGCCGCACCGAAGTGATCGACGTGTCGAAGCTGTCCGGCAAGAACGTGACGTTCGGCGCCACCGTGACGCTCGCCGACGAGGACACCGACGAGAAGTCGGTCTATCAGATCGTCGGCACCGACGAGGCCGACATCGCCCAGGGTCGTCTCTCGGTCACCTCGCCGCTGGCGCGCGCGCTGATCGGCAAGAAGGTCGGCGATTCCGTCGAGGTCTCCACGCCGCGCGGCGGCACCAAGTCGTACGAGGTCGTCAAGCTCGAGTTTCGCTGAGGCGAGGTTCCCCGCGCTTCAGGATTGGGCGCTTCAGGATTGGGCGCTTCAGGATTGCGGAGCCGGCTCGTCGTCGATCGGCACGCCCGGCAGCTGCTTGGCCGAGCGGATCGCGAGCGCCGATTTGACATGGCTGACATTCTTCGCGGCGGTCAGCTTGGTCGTCAGAAAGCGCTGATAGGCGTCCCAATTCTCGGCGACGATGCGCAGCAGGAAGTCGGCTTCGCCGGCCAGCATGTGGCACTCGCGCACCTGCGGCCATGAGCCGACCAGTTCCTCGAACGCCTTCAGATCGGCTTCGGCCTGGCTCGCCAGTCCGACATGGGCAAACACGGTCACCTCGTAGCCGAGCAGCTTGGCATTGACGTCAGCGTGGTAGCCGAGGATGAAGCCCGCCTCCTCGAGGGCGCGCACGCGGCGTAGGCAGGGGGGCGCCGAGATTCCGACATGGCGCGCCAGGTCGACATTCGTGATGCGTCCGTCGGCCTGCAAATCCTTCAGAATCTTCCGATCGATCCGGTCGAGCTTGACTCGGCGCATCGGCGCTGCCTCCCCAGGTTTGCAGCAAGATTAGTACGAGGTCGGGCCGCCGCGCAACAATATTACCCGAATCGGCGGCTCACGCGGCGCAGGATTGCCGACCTTGCGACGCCGCGCGGACGCATGCGACTGTCGCGCCGCTTCGTCCGACCACACGCCGCCGGACCTCACGCGCAGAGCCTCACACCGATGGACATGAGCCGCCTCGACTGCTGGGTCGTGACCGACGGCAAGGTCGGCATGGAGGTGCAATGCCTCGGCCTTGCCGAGGCGCTCGGCTGCACGCCCAAGGTCAAACGCGTGATGACGCGCGGTCCGTGGCGCTGGCTGCCGCCGCAACTGTGGTTCAACGCGCTCGCCGCGCAGAAGCCGCGCGCCGATGTGCTGGCGCCGCCGTGGCCCGATCTGATGATCGCAACGGGGCGCCAGACCGTCGCGCTGTCGATCGCGGTGCGACGCGCCAGCGCGGCGCGCGCGGGCGGCCCCACCTTCACCGTGCAGATTCAGGATCCCAAGGTCGATCCCGCCTCGTTCGACGTCGTCGTGGTGCCTGCCCATGACGAGCTGGAAGGCCGCAATGTGGTGGTCACCGCGGGTTCAATCCACCGCGTGACCCACGAGCGGCTGGCGGCCGACGCCGAGCGCTTCCGCGCTCGCCTGGCCCATTTGCCGCGACCCCTGGTCGCCGTGCTGCTCGGCGGCAGCAACGGCCATTACGTGCTCGACGACGGCGTCGCCCGCAGGCTCGGCGCACAGCTGGCCGCCTTGTCACGCCAGGGTTTTGGGCTCGCGGTGACGCCGTCGCGGCGCACCGGCGAGGCCAACACCGCCGCGCTCCGTGCCGAGCTCGCGGGTTGCCCGGTCGAAATCTGGGATTTCACCGGCGACAATCCGTATTTCGGCATTCTCGGCCTCGCCGACGCCATCATCGTCACGCCCGACTCGGTCAACATGGTGTCGGAAGCGCTGGCGACCGGCAAACCCGTGCACGTGGTTCCGCTCGACTGCAAACGCGACGGCAAATTTGCCGCGTTCCACCGGCGCCTCGAGGAGAGCGGCCTGACGCGGCCCTTTGTCGGCCGGATCGAGTCCTGGAGCTATCCGCCACCCGATGACACGGCACGCGTCGCGGCCGAGATCATCGCACGGCTCGCGGCACGCCGGGGCGGCGCGAGTTGAACTTTGTTGCCACGCGCCGTAAACAGATCGCAGTGATCGCGAATGTCCGGGCCACCGTTTGACATGACCGACTCGTCGGTTTTCGACCTGGAGCGCCTGCGCGCCGCGCCGCTGGTGCGCGCGCCATTCGACCACATCGTCGTGCCCGATTTCATCAGGCCCGTGCGGCATGGCGCGGTCGCCGGCGATTTTCCGCGCATCGAGCGCGGCGGCAGCTTTCCGCTGTCCACGCTCGACTATGGCCCGGCCTTCGCCGCGGCCATCGCCGAGTTGCACGGCCCGGCCGTGCGAAGCGCCTTCGAGGACAAGTTCGCAGTCGACCTGTCGAGCCGGCCGATCATGATCACCGCGCGCGGCATGGCGCGCGCCAAGGACGGGCAGATCCACGTCGACAGCCGGACCAAGATCCTGACCGTGCTGATCTACATGAATCTGGATTGGCAAACCGAGGGTGCATCGGGATCGGGCCATCTGCGCCTGCTGCGCTCGGCCGACGACATCGATGACTTCGCCGTCGAGGTGCCGCCAGCCATGGGCACGATGCTCGCCTTCCGTTGCGGCCCCAACGCCTGGCACGGCCACCTGCCGTTCGAAGGCGCCCGGCGATCGATCCAGCTCAACTGGGTGACCGATGACGGCGTGGTCAGGCGGGAGGAATGGCGCCATCGGCTGTCGGCTCTGACCAAGCGCCTGCTTCCCCAGCGGCGCGCCAGCGGCTATTAGGTCTCCACAATGACGCTCAAGATCGAAACCTTCGACGCGCAGCGCGGTGGTCACAGCCTGTTCAAGGCGGTCGGCCATCCGCAGGCGGCGCGCGCGATGTCGGAACTGATCGGCCGGCTTTCGTCGGCCGGGCGGATCGGCGTCTACGATCCCTTCGGCTACGCCGAAACGGTCGGTCAGCTCCATGACCTTCGTGGTCTCGCCATCGCCGGCAGCTACGTCCAGGACCTCGGCGATCTCGGCAAGTCCGTGCTCGGCCGGCCGGCCCAGCCCGTCACCGATCTGCGCACCGCTGAAATCGATGCGCTTTTCGTCACGGCATTCGATGCCGAACGCGTGGTCGCGCAGATCCGGCACCTCGTGCCGGCGCGCGCCACGCTCTTCACGCTCGACGCCATCCGCCTCCCGGCCGAACGCCTGAGCAATGCACGCCACTATCTCGATCCGCTGAACTTTGCGACCAACCTCGCGTTTTTCCGCGACGCCGACGGCCACCACACGCGCGTGGTGACCGCCAATTACTGGTCCGGCTATGGCGCACGCGGGGTCAAGCTCTGGCAGATGCTGTTCGACGCCGACGGGCGGCTGCTCGCCGAGTGGACGGATGCGTTGCCGGACGCCGCAGCGAGCATCACGATCGACAGTGCCGCAGTGCGCCGGCGCTTCGGCCTCGGCCCGTTCACCGGGCAGCTCTTCCTGCACGCAACCGGCGTCGCCGGCCACGACGTCGTGAAATACGCGCTCGACACCTATGGCGACGATCCCCGGGTGCTGTCGTGCAGCCACGACGCCAATGATTGGCCGGCCGATTTCTATGCCGGCCTGCCAGCGCCGGCCGAGGGCGAGCGCGTCATCCTGTGGCTGCAGAACCATCATCCGTGCCCGATCCCAGCCGGCGCCATCGGTCTCAATCTGATGGGCGACGGTGCCATCGCCTCGACCACGGCGGCGGTTGCGCCCTATGGAACGGCAGCGCTCGACGTCGCCTCGCTGCTGCCTGCCGCGCGCTGGCCGCAGCAGATCGAGATCCGCGCCGGCAAGCATCTGGTCCGGCCGCGCTACGAGGTCGTCCAGGCGAGCGGGCGATTGCTCATCGCCCACGCCAATGTCGAGCGCGTCGATCTCAAGCCCGATCCGCGCATTCCCGAGATCGCCAACCTGATGGGCAAAGGCTACCTCCTGCCGGCGCCGATCCTGCCGATCAAGCGCTGGCGCAGCCTGGCCCTGCCGACCCCGATGGCGACCGGTCAGGACGATCTGCCGGTTGCCGCCTTGGTCTACGACTGCGACGGACGCGAGCGGGCACGCCACCCCTTTGGTCTTCTGCTACGCCAGGACAGCGTGGCGCTCGATCTCAACGGCCTGCTCCAGCATGGCGGCGCCGATCTGCCCGTCGATGGCTGGGCCGCCGAGGATGGCGGCTATGGCCATGTCGAGCTGGTCTACGATTTTGCCGAGGGCGGCAGCGCCGATGGCTGGCTGCACGGCCTGTTCCGGTACCACGATCGCAAGAGCGGCCAGCGCGCCGACACGAGTTTCGGCGCGCACATGTTCAACACCGTGCTGACCTACCGGAACGAGCCGCAATCCTATTCCGGCCGCGCGCCGGGGCTGAGCACGCGCATCTTCCTTCGCCTCGGCGCGCATCCCGTCGACACGCTGTGCCATCTGATCTATCCGGCGTCGACGCCTTGGCACGCGCACTCGTCGACCGAGCTAGTCCTGACGCGCGCCGACGGCACCGCCGTCGCGACCCGGCAGCTCGCGATCCCGTGCGGCGGATCCAGGCTGTGGCGCTACAGCGAGACCTTCGATACGACGGAACGCTCGACCGCCGGCGCCGATGCGTATGTGCTCGTCCGTGACGGCACCTGCCGGCTGTTCGGCTATCACGGCCTGATCCGCGACGGCGAGGCGTTCTGCCTCGACCACATGTTCGGCTTTTAAGCCCAACCCCGCGGCCGCCCGCCGGGTCAGGGCGGACGCCGCGCCAGACTCACGACCTGATCCGGCCCAGCACGGGGCGACGATCGCAGATGCTATTGAGTGTCATTTGCAAATCATTGATCGATAATAATAATCGATTTCAAAGACTCGACAGGCCTGATGGCGCTCGACATGTCAGCGCGTCCCGGCGCACGGCGTCGCTGCCCCATAATCGCCGGAACATGGGTTCGTGCGCGCGCAGCCTCGACGGCCAGCGCGGCGGCGTGTTCGGGCACACGTCGAGCGCCATGGCGCGCGCTTCAGATCTTGTTCGATCCAGTGTCGTTCGGCCGAGCGACCTATCGAGATCGGCTACGCGACCGGCGACCACGCGATCACGCCGTGGGCGGGCTCATGCGGTCTCCTCGCAGCTGCCGGCAGCGGCGTTCCGCCCGAGCGGTGCGCGCGCCGGCCGCACCATCTTGCGCGCCGCCCATCAGGATGAGCCGCCGTCTGATGGCGTCCGGATGCCTGCGGCGCGGCGGCGGTCAGCAATCGATCCCTTGTCACGGGTCGGCTTGGCGATGCCGCCCGCTTTCCACGGCAGGGCTTTCGTTCGGAGTCGCAGGAGCGTTGCGCGAAAATCGCGCACCAGCCGCCGACCGACCCGCGCCATTGCCTGTGTGCCCGGCCGTTGTTGCGCCTAGGCACACCGCTCACTATGTTTAGAATGCTTAGACATGCACGCCGGCCATGCCCGGCCTGACCCAGCGGGATCCCATGGCTGGCCAATCTGCCCTTCAGCACCACAAGCTCTTGATCATCGGCGGCGGCCCCGCCGGGTACACGGCGGCGATCTATGCCGCCCGTGCAAACCTCAAACCCGTACTGGTCGAGGGGCTGCAACCCGGCGGCCAGATGACCATCACCACGGATGTCGAGAATTACCCAGGCTTCGCCGACGTCATCCAGGGTCCCTGGCTGATGGAGCAGATGAAGAAGCAGGCCGAGCATGTCGGCACCCGCATGGTGCAGGACGTCATCGTCGACGTCGATTTCACCAAGCGTCCGTTCACGGCGCGCGGCGATTCGGGCGATGTCTACGCGGCCGATGCGGTCATTATCGCGACCGGCGCGCAGGCGCGCTGGCTCGGTCTGCCGAGCGAGGAACGCCTGCGCGGCTTCGGCGTGTCGGCCTGCGCGACATGCGACGGCTTTTTCTTCCGCGGCAAGGAGATTGCCGTGGTTGGCGGCGGCAACAGCGCGGTCGAAGAGGCGTTGTTCCTGACGAATTTCGCAACCAAGGTCACGCTGATCCACCGGCGCGACACGCTGCGCGCCGAGAAGATCGGGCAGGACCGGCTGTTCAAGCATCCGAAGATCAACGTGGTGTGGAACAGCGTGGTCGAAGAGGTCCTCGGCAAGGAGAGCACGCCGGGCGGGCCGCCCGGCGTGACCGGCATCCGTATCCGCAACATCAAGACCGGCGAGCACCGCGACCTCGCGCTCGACGGCTTGTTCATCGCGATCGGGCACGACCCGGCGACGGCGCTGTTCCGCGGCAAGGTCGAGATGGATGCGGAGGGCTACATCGTGACGCGAGCCGATTCGACCGCCACCAACATTCCCGGCGTGTTCGCCGCCGGCGACGTCAAGGACAAGGTGTTCCGTCAAGCCGTCACGGCGGCGGGTATGGGCTGCATGGCAGCCCTCGAAGCCGACAAGTTTCTCGCTCATCGCGAGGCGAGCGAACTGCAGACGGCAGCCCAATGAACGAGGGCGCCGCATGAACGAGGGAGACCGACCTAGTCGGCCGCGTCGCCTGGCGGCCGAATCGTCGAGGACGACTCCCGCTGAACGTGCCGACGATCAGCCAGTCGCCGGTGCCAAGAGCGGCGTCGGCCGCGTCCGCCCGGGCCGATCGGCCGATGGGCGCCATGCCGGACATGCCGCCAATCCTTACGCGCCGGGGGGACGCCACATGGACTGGGACAAGCTGCGCGTGTTCCATGCGGTCGCCGAGGCCGGCAGTTTCACTCATGCCGGAGAGACGCTGAACCTCAGCCAGTCGGCCGTCAGCCGGCAGATCAGCGGGCTCGAGGAATCGCTCAGCGTGCCGCTGTTCCATCGTCACGCGCGCGGCCTGATCCTGACCGAGCAGGGCGAGCTGCTCTATCACACGGCAAAAGAGATTTTCGGCAAGCTTGCCATGGCCGAGGCCATGCTGAGCGAGAACCGCGAGAGCCCGAAGGGACCGCTCAAGATCACGACCACCGTCGCGTTCGGCTCGAACTGGCTGACGCCGCGCATGAACGAGTTCGTCGAGCGTTATCCCGAGATCGCGGTCACGCTGATCTTCGACGACAACGAGCTCGACCTGTCGATGCGCCAGGCCGACGTCGCGATCCGCATGTCGCCGCCGCGCCAACCCGACCTGGTGCAGCGTCACCTCATCACGGTCAATTTCCACATCTACGCGACGCGCGGCTACATCAGCAAGCATGGCCAACCGGAGTCGCTCGCGGACCTGACCAAGCATCGCCTGATCGTCTACGGCGACAGCCCGCACCCGCCCTTCCCGCAGGTCAATTGGCTCGCCAACCTGGCAACCGCCGCGGGCGGGCAGCCGCAGGTGCCGGTCATGAACATCAACAACTACTACGCCATCTTCCGGGCGGTTCAGAGCGGCACCGGCCTCGCCGCGCTGCCCGACTTCATGGCCCGCGAGGTGCCCGACATGGTCCGCCTGCTGCCCGAGGTCGACGGTCCGAAGGTGCAGGCCTACTTCCTCTATCCCGAGGAACTGCGGCATTCGAAGCGGATCGCCGTGCTGCGCGACTTTCTTCTGCAGAAAGTCGCCCAATCCCAGTTCTGACATGGGCACCAGTCGCCGCGCCCGGCCTTCCGCGGCGTTGTCAGGACGCGCAGAACCGACGACTCGTGTTCAAATCATTCCAATGAACCTGACATCGACGACGGGCTGTCGCTTGCGTTAATCGATCAAGTTGACGGCCTTTCCCTCGGGGGAACTTGGCTGTTTTTTGGCTGTTTGCTGCGAGTTTTGGCAGATATGCGTAGAGCGCATGGCGGATTTGTTAATTTACTGATGGTTATTTAGGCGGGAGACATTATGCATCCATGGTGATTGTTGCATCGCAACATCACGGGGCCCTTCGGGGTCCTACGTCTCCCAGACGTGAAGCCTCCCTGTTCAACTTGCCGGCAATCGACAGATTGCCGGCATTTTTTTGCCTCCCGCCGACGCCTGTCCCAGGCGGCGTCTGCCGCCAGCGACGTCCCCTCTGTCGGTAGCGCGTGAAGATGTCCGCGTCTTGTAGCACATCATATGTCCACTGCTGATGATGTTGGGCCGGTGGGGTTGTGGGTAACGCGGAGCGTT
>Ga0194128_10004698_pt1 | contig 19800 bp, 14 predicted proteins | sample TA2KigCa65mmetaG_FD_148650 | JGI IMG/M metagenome (GOLD analysis project Ga0194128, IMG submission 148650) | Freshwater microbial communities from Lake Tanganyika, Tanzania - TA2015037 Kigoma Deep Cast 65m | ecosystem: Environmental > Aquatic > Freshwater > Lake | place: Tanzania: Lake... | reverse complement strand
TGATGAAGCCGAGATCGAGCGGCACGCCCTCGTTCGGGTTGTACTTCTGCGTCTTGCTCTTGCGAAGCCACGGATCCCAGTCGCGAATCAGGTCCTCGGTCATGTCGACGACGCCGCTCTTCGGGAAAATGTCGAGGCCTACCGGGCGGCCCCAGTTCGGCAGCGGCTGGCCGGTCTCGGCGTCGAGTGCCACGAGGAAGAAGCCCGGCGTGGCGATGTAGATCACGCCCTTGCCATTGATCTCACCGTAGGTGACGCCCTTGCCGTACGACGCGCGCATCGAGTACTTCGAGCGATACGTCTCGGGCTCGACCCACGACCACAGCAGCTTGCCGTTGGTGGGATCGATCGACACGACGTGGCGGCGCGGTCCGGCAACGCTGTACAGCTTGCCCTTGATGTAGCTGGGTGTGGCGCGGGCCGTCATGGGTCCGACGACTTCGAGCGGACGGAATGTCCAGGCTTCCTTCAACTGTTCGAAGTTGGCCGGGGTGATCTGATCGAGCGGAGAGTAACGGGTGTGGCCGTAATCGCCACCGAGTGTCCGCCACTCGCCGTTTTCAGTACCTCGTTGTGTGCCCGGAGTTGACTGGGCGGTGGGGACGAGTGTGGCTGCCCCGACGAGCGCGAGGACGAGCACTGTCGCGAAAGTACGTGGATGACTGCGCATCGTGTGAGAGTAAGGTCACCGGCCCAATGGCGTCAAGACGTTGGCGCCCGCCGGTATCGGCGGTTCGGCATCGGGTTGAAGTCTGCCAAGGGTTGGCGTTTTGGCGCAGTGTTGCTATAGTCACTCTTTGCCCGCCATCGTGCCTCGTCAACAGGGGCGCGACAGCGAGGCCAGCCAGTCGCGCCGAGATTTGGTCTGGGCGTGACCACTCAAGTGGGCCCGTAGCTCAACTGGCAGAGCAGCAGACTCTTAATCTGTTGGTTGAAGGTTCGATTCCTTCCGGGCTCACCACTAAATCACACATAAATAAGAACTTACAGACACTATCCAGCGCGGCTCTTTGTGATGGCGGCGAACAGCTACCACATAGCTACCACGACGCGGTGAGAGCCGTTTCCTAGTGACTTAGAATCTCGTAGCCCCCTTGGTCGGCCGCTCTGCGATACCACGCCACCAATTGCGTGTCGTCCTGCGGCACACTGTCGGGTGGTCCTTGAATTGCGGCGCGGCGTTGACCATCCATGGGGACGCAGCGGACGCAGCGGACGCAGCAATTCCCAGTCAATCTGGGGGCGCGGCAGTCGAGCGGTGCTGTGACGGCTCACAGTTAAAGTTGTCCTGCAAGTTGTGCCCGCAGAGTGCCATCTACTGGCGCAACGCCCGTGACCAGTAAGGAACTACTTCCCTGCCGGGGCCGGCGGCGCGGCCGGGTCCGGGCACGCGGCAACGTTCACCGTGCCGCCGATGACCGGATCGAATCCGCCGTAATACGCCAGCAGCGTGCCGTCCGCGCGGCGGATCAAATCCGGATCGTTGCCGAAGACGACAGCGAGCTGCTCGGTCGCGAAGGTCAGGCCGTCGGCCGACGTGGACTGATAGAGCCCTTCGGCGGCCCCGGTGGCCGACGGTCCGAACTTGCCCCAGTAGAGCGTCACCTGACCGTCGGGGTGCGGCAGCGCGAAGGGGTGCTCGGCGGAGTCGGTCAGCAGCTCGGCCCCGGGACCCATGCGCACGCCGGCCTCCATCGTCCAATTCACCATGTCGGGAGACACCGCGCTCTTGACGCGATGACCGCCGGGGGGCTCGCCGGGACGCGGCAGGTCGGAGAAGTACATGCGGTAACCGCCAGTCGGCACGGCGACGACGGTCGCGCCGCTGAGCGCCTGCAGCGTGCCGGTCGCATCCAGGAACCCGGCCTGCTCCTTCGAGATCCGAAATCCGGCTTCCTCCGCGAACGTGAGACCGTCGGCGCTCAGGGCCGACTTGATGCCGTCGCCCGAGATGAAGAACAACCGATAGCCGCCAACCGGGTCGCCCATGATGCGCGGCATGCCGCTGCCATCGGGCAGGCGTGAGCCTGCCTCCGGCACGAAGCTCAGCCCATCCGGACTGACCGACACGGCACTGACCACGCCCAGGCCCTGCCCGAAGGCATACAGGCGGATGCGTCCGTCGGCGAGGGTCGTCGTGCTGACATCGGCCAGCGGTAAGCCAGCGGCAATCCCGAAGTCGGCAGGCGTCAGAACGGGGCCCGAGATGGTGCAGATGCCCACCGCCGTCACACGGGGCGTGCCCGGGGGCGTGCCCAGCGGAGGTGCCCCGGTGGCAGGAGGCGGCGTCTGCGCAACAACGGACCCCGCGAACGCGAGAACGAGGCTGGCAATGGCAACGAGTTTCACTGGGGTCAGCACCTCTTCAATTTTAGGCAAAGAGGCCCCGGGGCGTAAACTCCCCCGTCAAGTAGACAGTCTTTTTATCGACTGTCGACCCATTGGGGGTGCTTACGTTGGCAGTGCTTTGACTTCTTCGTTTAATTTGGCTTGAGTGGCTTTGCTGCTTTGATCTCTTCGAGCCGCGCCAAGGACTCTAACCGCTCCTTGGCGTGGTCAACGATTGGTTCTGGATAACCCTTAGACAGTCCATCAATTCCCGTCCAGGGCTCATGAATGTCATCACCACTTAAGTGAGCTAACTCGGGAATGTAGCGTTTTATATAGACGCCATCTGGATCAAAACGTCTTCCCTGTTCAATCGGATTAAATACTCGGTAATAAGGCGAGGCATCGGTACCGCAGCCTGCGGTCCATTGCCAACCATGTGAATTAGAGGCGACATCATTATCTGTCAGGTACTTCATGAAGAAGTTTGCGCCATGTTGCCACTCAATATGCAGATCTTTTACCAGAAAAGATGCCACAACCATACGCGTTCGGTTGTGCATCCAGCCCTCTTTTACTAGCTGGCGCATTGCGGCGTCTACGAATGGATAACCAGTGCGGCCCTCACACCAGGCGTCAAATTTCTTACCGGGCTGGTCATAACGCATCTGTTTGAATTTCACATCGTAATAATCGCGAGATGTATGAGGGTTGTGATGGAGCACATCAGCGTAGAACTCACGCCAGGCAATTTCTTTTCGGTAGACCTCATGGCCTTTGCTCTGACCTAGAGCGTTGAGCATCGTACGTGGATGTATCTCGCCCCAACGGAGGTGAGGGCTCATTCGACTTGTTCCTTCAATTCCGGGAATGTTTCGCGCATCGCCATACTCATCTGATGCACTATTTATGAACTCCTTGTAACGCTTCACAGCCGCAGCTTCGCCTGCTTCTTGAATCTCAACTTTCTCACTCTTATCCCAATCTGGCAGTTGGTGATCAGCTTTAGTTGGAATGATCCATTTTGAATCTTTCGGCGCTGCCACCGGTTGGCGCCAACCATGCGCGCTCCATGCTCTATAGAAAGGTGTGTAAACCCGATACGGAGTCCCGTCATCCTTAAGCACTCTTCCAGGAGCAACTGCGTAACCACTGCCTAGTTGAGTCAATTCAATTCCCGCTTTCCTCAGCCGCTCATCAAGGGCGTTGCCATATGGCGCAAATGGGAAAGCGCAGTGGATTGAATCGGCATCGTATTTCTCTTTTAAGCGCGTTAATTCTTCTACCGGATCGCCTGACGTGATGTGCAGTGCGCCCTTCAAGGAGTCATCAAGAGCTCGAAGTGATGCAGCTACATATGCACGGCGATGTGCACCCGCTCGCTCGGCAATTTCATCATCCATTATGAATAGCGGCACAACTTCATCGGCTTCATCACAGGCTGCGAGTAGCGCAGGATTATCGCTAAGTCTTAAATCTCTTCGGTACCAGAAGATTGCTCGCTTGCTCATGGCAGGATTCAATTATTATGGCGTAAGCTTCCCCATCAAGTAGACAGTCTCCTGATCGACTGTCTACCTGCCTCCCCCCCCCGTGGGGGGGGGAGGGGGGCTTACGAATCGGCGTGGATAAGAGACTCGCGCTAGCGTTGCCTGATCAAGCGCAGTCTTGCCGACAATGCCGGTACAGCAGTAGCGATGACGTTGCGGGTCACCATGTGGTCCTCGCCGGTCAGCCTCGGCGTTGCACCGCGATGAAGTAGTGAACTTTATCGCCAAGCACAACGGGTGCTACCCGCCAATGCATCGTAAAAGGCGTGCCGTCCTTGCGGTAATTGATGGCAGTACCTTCAAAGTTCCGCCCAGCGTCCAGGCCTTTGCGGAGTTGATCGAGTACGGCGGGATCGGTGTCAGTGCCCTGCAAGAGAGAAGGCGACTTGCCTAACACTTCCTCAGAGCTATACCCTGTCAGCTGCGTAAACGCCTCATTGACGTACACAATTGGTATTTTCGGGGTGGCTTCAGTCACCATCACCGAATCGAAGCTATTGGAACTGATTAAGTCGGCGATGTGTCCCAGATAATTGCCGGGAACGGTCTTACTGAGTTTCATCATTTACACTCCTTGAGCTAGACGTCATGCTCTGAAACAGATGTTGCGAGAGATCCACTAGCAGACGCCGTGGTTCGCCGGGCTACTTAAGGCCGATTCCCGACACTTCCGAATGATTCCGGATACCGCATCTGGTGACGACGGCTTCCACGAAAAGAGTTTCGCCCCCGTGCGATCCCAGTTCACCAATGGGCCCCTCCCCAGCACGACGAGGCGGTAAGGGCGCGGACTCACAACCTCAGAATTGCATTTCTAACTCGAAATCCGAAGCTCCAACGGTGACGAGTCCTAAATGACCGTCAACGGTCACCAGGTCGCCGTTCCTGAGAATCTCCGTCGCCTCGCGAACACCGTTGACGCAGGGAATCCCCAGTTCACGAGCAATGATAGCGCCGTGAATCAGCATGCCACCTCGTCGTTCGATGATACCACTGGCAAGTGGCACGAGGTGGGTCATCGTCGGCTGAATCGCATCGCAGACGAGAATCTCACCCCGTCTGAACTTGCCCAAGTCGTCGCGCCCGCAGATGCAGCGAACCACGCCAGTCGTGAGGCCTGGTGACGCGGGCTGTCCGATCAATTGCCGAGGTGCCTGGCCTTGCGGCGTCACAGAAGGCTTTGGTTCTTCGAACTCCAGACGGTCCTCGACTGTGATTAAACCAGTCGACGGCTCGCGAAGCCCGCGAACGAGCAGCGCGAGATGTGAGTCCTTAAGGTGTCCGCCACCAGTCAATCTACCCAACTCTCGAAGGCGTTTCGCAGCCACTTTTAAAGCACGGAGACACTGGCTGTCTAATCTGGCAACAAGCAGATTATCATCGTCGCGAAGCCGCCAACTCACACGCCCAGTTTCAACAACATCCATCGCTTCGGCACGTCGCTCAGGGCCGACAGCCGAGAGCAGCTTCTCCTGCAACGCGAAAGAAGAATTGCTCGGCGACACGCGATGGCTTTCGGCTAAGCTCGCATGTTGGGATAGCTCGATAAGGTTGCGTAACAGAGGTCCAGGACGGTCGCGTAGCCGCTCGTTGTCGAACGTCACATCAAGAAATCGATCCTGCAGGTCGTCGAATCTCCGGACGAACTCCTCCGACGCTCCCTCTCTTTCCCGAAGCTGATCGCGGAATGTTGACCACTGGATTGAGTTGGCATGTTTCGCCAGGAGCTGTTCGACTGCGGTTCGGACGGCACTATTCGATCGGAGCTGCTCAGCGAGTTCGCTGATGACGCTGTTTCGTTGGGCCGCCAACAACGGCTGGTCACGAAGCAGGCCGACAAACTCGTAGGGATCATCCGGCTGGACGGCGTCGTTATAATAAGTTGCGAGCCGACGGACCCCGTGTGCGAACGGAATAAACTCGTCCCAGTAGATCTTCTTCCATTTGGCGAGTGATTGACTCCGTTTCTCAATCGAATCCGCCAACTGCAGATTATCGAGCCCTTCCAGTTGCTCGGCCGCAAAGGCCTCGCCCGCCGCTGCCAACTCAGGGATAAGTTGTCCGGCGATACGCTGGCGCAGTTCCTTCAGGCGAGCATCGCCAGGCCGTAACGTAAGATACCAGCTTCGTTTCTCATCGTCGTCGGGCACGGTCGTCGCGATGGGACGAGCCTGTAAGACCGTGAGTGAATCAGAGCGGCCCGTCCACTCCATGTCAGGCGACCAGCTAAACAATTGCTCGATCGACAGCACAGTCTGCAAAATCGCTTGTAGATCCTGAGGCTCCAAGAGGGGTTTGTTGTCCGAGTCTTCACGCTGGCCTGGAAGCCAGCTGACGACGCTGCGGGTTTCGCGATTCATGACCCAACGATCGGGATCCACTAAGCCGTCAACAAGCAAACGGCATGGTCCGGGAACGGACTCGATGATGGCGTGGTCTTTCCGCGTGTCTCGAGGATCACGCGCAAAGGCGACGCCGGAACAGTCGGCATCGACCATCGCTTGAACAACCACCGCCATACGGCTTCGCGCTGGGTCCAGACCAAGTTCCTGACGATAGAGCAAGGCTGCGTCGGACCATAGCGAAGCCCACACGAGACGCACGGCATCGTCCACGGCTCGCTGGCCGCGGACCCCAATAATCGACTCGTGTATACCGGCAAAACTGTGCCCGGCGGAGTCTTCACCGACCGCCGATGAACGAATTGCGAGCGGCGTAGAAGGGTCAAACAGCTTGAGGCCCTCAGCGACGGCCGCACGCAGCTGCTTGGAAAGTGGCTGCGACAGAAACACCGATCGGATGCGTAAAGCCGCATCCCAGATTTCCTCCCACCGCATATCGTCCAGCGATTTTCGGCCGAGTTCCATGCGAATCGCCGTCATGATCTCCGCATCGCTCACGAAGGCTTCGTAGGCCCAAGTGGTCAGGCAGAACCCCTTTGGCACTGTAAAACCAGCGCGTGTGAGTTGCGCCAGCTTTGACGCCTTACCGCCGGCGATCTGATCGTCAGCTCCCCGTAATGCGTCGAGTGGTATCAGGAGTGGGCGGTCGGGATCCACTGGCGGACCTCCTGGAATCGCGTGACGTGCAGAAATCGTACAATCTCGACGCGAAACAACGCACAGGTGTCCGCCAGTACAAATGACTTCAGGTAAGGATGCCGCGAAATTAGTAATTCAGACATCTGGTCGAATTCGCGTCCACGGGAAATCAATTGCGAACGGCCCGTAGCGGTTACGGCTTCAACCTCCATTAGCTCGCCTGCCTTCGTTGGCCGATTGTCGATGACCAGGGAGACACGATCACACTCTCGCAGCAAACGGTATTTCCGAGTGGTGACCGGGGTGGCAAACACCGCATGTCCCAGATCCCCTGAAAACGCGAATGCCACTAGCGCGCCATACGGCTGCCCTCCCCCCTGCACACACAGCACCGCATAAGATTGTTCGTTCACCAGGGACTCAATCAGCGATCGAACAGCCGGATTCGACGCTCCACCTGAATCCGTGTTGGAATTGCTGTCAAAGAGTGGCTCGTCGGCGTTCATCATCACCCCTCTGCTAACAGCATACTTGCGCCAATGGATGTTTGAGCTACTGGACCATCCGGCGGACTTTCGCCTACGTCGCCATGGTGTGCACCTGCTATCCCTCGCAGGCCTCCACGCCGGCCGGGATGCTCAGAACACTCTGGTCAATTTTCAGTGAGCAGAAACGCGATTCCCTGGTCAGTTTTCAACGAGCGGCAACATCCGCGATATCACAGGGGTGAGTAAGCTGATGGGATCGGCACTCCTACTCGGCATTGGGGAGGGAATGGCTGTGGTTGGAGCAGGTATAATTACTGTCTTTATGATCTGCGCCGTTATGATGCACCTGGGCGTGAATAATTCAATGAGGAAGATGATGCCCTCCCTTGGATTGGGCGCTACGTCGCTGCTTATCGTGTGGCAGCACCTGCGCTGAGATTCGTTTCGGCGCGGATGGACACTACTTATTTCGGGGAGTCGTACGTATGCCGTCTGCGCCGCTTCTCCTGCTCGCTTTCCTTACCGCTGTTTCAATTCCCCGCCCGACATCCTCCACTATGCCCGTCACTCTCTTTACGTTTGACCGCGTCGACGAGACTGACTGGCAAGTAGTCAACGATGGCGTGATGGGCGGTCGCTCGTCCGGTGCAGTCGCAGTATTAGACGGCCGCCTGCGATTCAGCGGTACGCTTGTCACACAGGGTGGCGGGTTTACCTCAGTACGTGCACCACTTTCGGTAGACCTCCGCGGTGCAGAGGGGCTGGAGCTCCGCGTGCGCGGTAATGGACGGCCATTCGAGGTGGAGATCGGCGACGGTGCTCGGAGTTTTGGGCGCAACGTATCACGACGCGCCATGTTTCCAACGACGGAAAATTGGACCGTCGTTTCTGTGCCTATAACAGCGTTACGCAGCACCATCTTTGGCCGCGCCGTGAACGCACCACCGCTTGACCTCGCCCGCATCCGAAGTCTTGGGCTTTACATCATCGACGGGCGTGACGGGCCGTTCTGGCTTGAGCTTGACTACATCAAAGCATATGGCCCCCAGAAGTAGTCTAGGACGCTTCTATGCGGGCCGCAGGAGCTCAGGACCGCAGTACTGACGAGGTGCCGTATCTCCAGGGGCTCAATCGTCGCGTAAGCTTCCCCGTTAAGTAGACAGTCTCCTTATCGACTGTCGACCCATTGGGGGTGCTTACGATAGCCGGGTAACCCATCCGCCCATCCGCCCATCAGCCCATCAAGGCCGACAATTCCGCCGTGATCGATCTCGTTCCGGCGGGTGGCCTTTCACCCCCGTGCCTGCACAGTGCTCATCCCGCCATCGACGCCGATGACCTGTCCGGTGACCCAGGACTGGGCGCGATCCAGCAGCCAGCAGATGGCCGAAGCCACCTCGGCCGGCTGCCCGATGTGGCCCAGCGGGTGCAGCGCGGCGGATGCCTTGGCGATGGCTTCGTTTTGGGTCAGGGCGGCGGTCAGCCCGGTGCGCGTCAATCCCGGTGCGACGCCGTTCACCCGCACTTGGTAGCGCGCGTAGGAGGCCGCCGCCGCGAGCGCCAGTCCCTCCACGCCTGCCTTGGCGGCGGCGATGGCTTCGTGGTTCAGCAGGCCACGCCGCGCCGCCACCGACGAACAGAGCACAATGCTACCGCCGCCGGCTTGACGCATCAGGACACGCGCGGAGGCACGCAGCACGTTGAAAGCGGTTGTCAGATTCAAGGCCACGGTTGCCGCGAATTCCTCATCCGTAATCAGGTGCGCCGGCTTGAGCAGGATCGAGCCGGCGCAGTTCACCACGCCGTCAAGGCGGCCGTGCCTGGCCAGAATCTGCTGCACGGCCTCCTCCACCGCACGGCTGTCCCGCGCTTCCAACGCCAAGGTCGTCGCCCCGGTCTCCGAGCCGATCGCCGCCAAGCGTCCGGCATCTCGGCCGGTGACAACCACACGCGCGCCTTTGGCGACCGATTGCCGCACGACCTCCGCCCCGATGCCGCCCGAGCCGCCCACCACCAGATAAACCGCGTCGCCATCCGTGCTCATCGCCTATCCTCCTGCATACGTTCCGGGTCCTTCGCGCTTCGCCGTCAGCCGTGCCGCTCATCCCAGGATATCGAGTAGTGCCGCGCCGGTAGCCCCATCGTCGACAATACCGCGCTTTCGATACGCGGACCGCCGAACGCATCGCCGGCAAAAACGAGGGGATCCGGCTCGCGCACAACTACACACCGTTCACGATACCCGCGCGAGCTGACGCAGTTGCCGTTGCCGATATTCGTTCCTGGGCTCGTTTCCAGATGGCCCCAGCACCGGCGACAGCCTGGCTGGGAGTCCTAGTCAATTTTCAACGAGCACGGCTGGTCAGTTTTCGGTGAGCGTCAACACCCATCAAGACAATCCGAGACATTCCCATCCATTTTTGACACATCTTGCCGTTGAACATCTGGCGACGACCATGTGAGAATATGCCGACATACTGGCGCCGCGGGCTGCGCAGACCCGCAGTTCTGCATCGGTGCGCCTCGTGGGATCTCGCAAAGGGGGCGCCTGCATGACATGGAGCCCCATGGTTGGTGCAACTGGCGGCCGCGCTCGCTCGAATACGCGCTAGGCCTCTTGGCCGCGCATGACCAGCGAGCCACCGGTCAATGAGGATTGAGACGTTCGTCGGGGCCGGATTCCGAGTGGAGGAGCCATGACAAGGACGCGTGTGTGGATCGCAGGAACCGTGCTCATCGGCCTGACCGCCTCGTGGACCTCGATCGACGCCCAGGCCCCACAGGTGCTCGTCAAGGCCAGGCGGATCTACACAGCTGGCCCGGCCGGCACGATCGAGAACGGCCAGATTCTTATCGAGGGTACCAGGATCGTCGCCGTCGGCACCAACCTGAGCGCTCGTCCCGACGCCACCGTGTACACGGCCGAGAGCGCCATGCCCGGCCTCATCGACACGCATGCGCACGTCGCGCTCCAGCGCGGCGGCACCGCCGTTCGCGAAGATCGGCGGCCGGCAAGCAGCGCCGAGCACCGCACGCTCTCGCAGTTCAACCCGAGCGACCCCGTGCTCCGGTCGATTGTCGAAGGAGGGATGACCACCGTCGTCACGCGCGGCAGCGGCAGCGGTCAGGTGTTCCTGAGTCAGACGCTGGCCGTGAAGCTCAAGAACGCGCCGCTCGACCAGATGATCCTGAAGCCGTACGCCGACATGAAGATGTACGTCCGCGCCGGCATTGGCGGCTCGTTTCTCACCCTCATGGGCTGGCGCTCGGTCGCCCGCGCCGAGATGATCGCCGCGCAAGAGTACATGCGGCGCTGGAGCGAGTTCGAGAAGGGGCTGGTCAGGGAGGCGCCGGCCCGAGACCCCCGTATGGAAGCCTATGCCGTACTGCTCCGGCGTGAATCGCCGATTCACGTCCACACGAACTACCCGGCCGAGATCCTGATGGCGCTCGACTTCGCCCGCGAGTTCAATCTCCGCATTTCGCTGGGCCATGGGAACTACGCCTACCGGGTCGCTCGCGAGATCAAGGATGCGGGCGTGGTGCCGGTCATCGGCCCGACGTTCATCGTGCAGTCCTACGACGAGTCCACTTGGCACAACGGGCCGGCGGAGCTCGCCGAGGCCGGCGTCGGCGTCGCGCTGCAGATGGACATGAGCGCCAATCACAACAAGGTGTTCCTCGAGGTCGGGTCGCTGCTCGTGCGGCACGGCATGCGCGAGGCCGATGCCGTTCAGGCGCTCACCATCAACGGCGCAAGAGCCATCATGATGGAAGACCGCATCGGCAGCCTCGAGCCCGGCAAGGACGCGGACCTCGTCCTGCTTGACGGCCATCCTTTCGAACTGCAAACGTACGTGACTCATACCTTCATCGACGGCAAGCTTGAATTCGCGCTTGCCGCCAAACCGCAGACCGCGTCGCTGACGCCTGTGGCCGTCACCGGTCCGATCGCCTCCAAGGCCGGACCTGCCTCGACGCGCATCGCCATCGTCAACGGGACGGTCTTCCCGGTGAGCGGCAACGTCATCGCCAAGGGCACCGTGCTCGTCGACGGGGGGAAGATCGTCCAGCTTGGAGCGGGCGCGTCGGTTCCTGCCGGCTACGACGTCATCGACGCTGGCGGCCGGGCCGTGACGCCGGGCCTGGTGGCGGCTCGAGCCTACCCGGTCTTCGTCTGGGTGCCGTGGTGGGGCAACACCGCCGGGACCGATCTGTCCGACGAGCGCACCGAACCCGTGACGCCCGACGCCGATGCGCGATTCAACCTCGATCCGGCCATGCCAGGGTGGAGGGTCATGCGCGAGCTGGGCCTGACGACCTACCTCGTGACGCCCGGCAACGCTAACGTCATCGGCGGCAGGGGCGTCGTGATTCGCGGCATCGGGAGCTCGTACCACGAGATGCTCCGCGACACCGAACCGAAGGCCATGGTCTTCTCGATTGGCGAGACCGCGCGCCAGGCCTGGGGCGACGATCGGTTCGAGAATGGTGGCATCGTGACGCTGCTCCGCGAAGCGCTCGATCGCGCCAAGGCCTATGCGGCGCGCAAGGCGAAGGGCGAACCGATCGCCCGCGACGTGAAGTCGGAGGCGCTGCTTCCCGTGCTCGAGAGGAAACACCTCGCCATCTTCGCTGCAGACCGGGAGGCCGACCTTCGCACCGCGATGCGGCTCGCTGACGAGTACGGGCTGCGCATCGCGGTCAGCGGCGGCATCGATGCGCTCAAAGTGGCCGACGATCTGAAGGCTCGCGGCATTCCTGTCATCCTCGGACTCTCCGGGTCCGGCTGGACGGCGTTCGAGGGCATTCGCGGCGGACCGGGGTTCGACGAACAGCGTCCAGCGAAGCTGGCGCAGACCGGCATCAAGGTGGCGCTGTTCGGACCGGGCGGGCACCGCGGCAGCCTGCCGCACGGCCGCATCGGCGGCGAGCCAATCCTGAACGCCGCCTGGTGCTTCAAGAACGGCATGAGCGAACAGGATGCCCTGCGGATGATCACGCTGAACGGCGCAGAGGTCATCGGCGTCGGCGATCGTCTCGGCAGCCTGGAGCCAGGGAAGATCGCGGATATCGTGATCTGGAACGGCCACCCGCTGACGTATCGAGCACTACCGGACATGGTGCTCATCGACGGCCGCGTTGTGTTCCAGCGACCGGCGGCGGCGGCCCGGCCGACGGCGGCCAGTCAGTCTCACTGACGGACGGTCGCGGGCCAGGAGAATGTCGATGCGTACAGCCACATTCGCGGCAACGTGTTCCCAGGCTCCCTGGTCGGGCGTGAGCCGAGCGATCGCGCTCATGGCCGCAACGCTAGCCGCAGGAATGGCCATCTCGGTGGTCGACCTCGCCAGCCAGGGGAAGACCGCAGTCGTCCGCGCCGAACGGATCTACACCGTAACAGCGGGTGTTCTGCAGAACGCGGCGATCGTGATCGAGGGCGGAAAGATCAAGGAGGTCGGCGCGCGAGTCACCGTGCCCGCCGGCGCTGAGGAGCACCGAGCAGCCGTCGTCATTCCCGGAATGATCGACGCGCACACCCACATCGCCCTGCGCAGCCTTGGCGGTGGCGGCAGCGGGCCGGTCACCGCGGAATGGAAGGCCGTCGAGAACCTCGTGCCCGACGACCCCATGATACCGATTGCGGTCTCGGGTGGCCTGACCAGCCTCATCACGCGTTCGGGAAGCGGCATCGTGTCGAGCGGGCAGTCGGTGGCGGTCAAGCTTCGCGGCACGGACCGCGGATTGACCGTGATCAAGCCCTACGTCGACTTGAAGATGGCGGTACGACCGTTGATCAACTTGCGGCCCGGTCAGTCGCCGGCAACCGTCATGGGCTGGTACGCCGTGGCGAGCGAGTACTTCCGCCGCGCCAAGGCGTACCTGCAGGCTCAGCAGGACCACGCGGCTGGCCGGATACCGCATGCGCCGGCGAAGGACGAGCGCCTTGAGGCGTTCGCGGCGGTGTTGCGGGGCGACGTCATGGTGCACGCGCACTCGCACTATCCGTCGGAGCTCACCACGGTGATGGACCTGGCCAGGGAGTTTGGCTTCACTGACCGTCTCGCCTTCGGCCACGCCAGCGAGAGCTACCCGATTGCGGACGTCATCGCCAGGACGACCGGCGGCAAGGCCGTGCCGGTCATCGGTCCCGTGTTCATCGTGAAGTTCTACGGCGACGATCGACCGCACAACATCGTCAAGGAACTGATGGACGCGGGCGTGCCGGCCAGCGTCCAGACCGACAAAGGGCAGGAGCAGCTGCGCTCGTTCCGTGAGTACGGCTCGTTCCTGATCCGTCACGGACTGAGTGAAGCACGGGCACTCGAGGCCCTGACCATCAACGGAGCTAGGGCCATGATGCTCGCCGACCGGATCGGCAGTATCGAGCCGGGCAAGGATGCCGACCTCGTGCTGATGGATGGACCACCGTTCGATCTCCATGCCGAGCGGGTCGTCAAGGTGCTGGTGGACGGGGTGGTCGAGTACGAACGGACGACGACGGCGCAGACCGCCGCTCCAACGGCTGTGGGCCCGTTCGAGCCGACGACGGTCCGCCTCGCGCCTGGTGATCGCGCTTACGCGCTGACCAACGCGACTCTCTTCACCGTGAGCCGGGGGGTGATTCGCGGAGGAGCGTTGGTGGTTCAGGACGGCAAGATCGTGAGCGCTCAGGCGGGAGCTCCGGTGCCGGCGGGGCTGCGCGTCATCGATGTCGGCGGGCGCGTCGTCATGCCCGGTTGGGTGACCGCACGGGCGTTCCCCAACGAGTGGGTCGGCGACCTGAAGTTCCAGGTGCAGAACGACGAAGTCATCGAGCCGGTCATGCCGGAGATGCGGGCGCGATTTGCGATCGACCCGTGGTTCCCGTCGTTCCAGGTTCTGCGCGAGATCGGCATCACGTCGCAGAACATCACGCCCGGCCACGTGAATCTCGTCGGCGGGAGCGGCGCGTTCATCAAGACGCGCGGCATGGACCGCAACGTCATGTTGCGCAAGGAGCCGACCTCGCTGGTGCTGTCGCTCAGCGCCGACTCTGCGCGCTACTGGAGCCGCGACTCTCAGATTCCCGCTACGGTGGCTGGTGCCGATGCGCTGGTCCGCGCCAGCCTGGAGGCGGCCCGCGCCTATCGCGCGAAGGGACCGACCCGCGAGTACCGGCAGCGGCTCGAGGCCTGGCTGCCGGTTCTCGAACGCCAGGTGCCGGCGATCATCCATGCCGATGCTGCCGACGAGATCCGGGCAGCGCTACGGTTGGCCAGTGATTTCGGTCTGCGCGTCATCATCAGCGGCGCGCGCGAGGCCCACGCCCTGGCCGGCGAGCTGGCGAAAGCCGGAGCGGGGGTCATCCTTGGCGATTCGGCGACCAACCTCGAGGACATCCGCGGCGGCGGACGAGGCTACAGCGAACAGGCTGCCGCCATCCTGCAACGCGCCGGCGTGAAGGTCTCGTTCTTCGGACCCAGCGGATCGCGACGGGGCATGACGACGGGCCGGCTTGGCGGAGAGCCGGCCTTGAACGCCGCCTGGGTCTTCCGCAATGGCGTCGACGAAGAGGACGCCTTGCGGATGTTCACGCTCAACGCCGCGGAGATGTTCGACCTTGGCGATCGCGTGGGCAGCCTCGACGCCGGCAAGGACGCCGACTTCCTGATCCTCGAGGGCCACCCCTTCGACTACCGCGTGCTGCCATCCATCGTGGTCATTGATGGGGAGGTCGTGTTTCAGGCAGGTGCCAGGTCGGGATCATGAGCCGCCTCGACCCTGACGCACCGCCTGACTTGGCGCCTGGAATAGCGCCGCTCGAGCCCTAGGAGGCGGTCCGAGTAATCGTTGTTGACGGTTGACACCTCGCGCTGCGCGCCGGTACTACAGATGTAATACGCTGCGGGCGATGGCCAAGACGTATCCCCCCTACGTACGCGAGCAGGATCTCCTGCTGCCGCTGAGCCTGAGGGATTGACTGACGGAGAATCATCTGGCGTATTTCGTGAGCGACTTGGCCGATCACTTGGACCTGTCGGCGATCACGGCCGCATACGAGGACGAGGAGCGGGGCTACCCGCCCTATCATCCGCTGATGCTGACCAAGGTGCTGATCTATGCCTACTACGTCGGCGTGTTTAGGTCGCGGAAGATTGAGCGTCGTCTGATCGAATACGTAGCCTGTCGCGTGCTGGCGGCCGGTAGCGAGCCGGACTTCCGCGCGATTGCCGATTTTCGGAAACGGCATCTGGCTGTGCTGCAAGGGTTTTTCGAGCAGGTCCTGGACGTGGCGCGTGACCTCGGGATCCTTCGAGTGGGGCGCGTCGCCATCGATGGCAGCAAGGCGAAGGCGAATGCCTCGAAGCACAAGGCGATGAGCTTCAGCCGCATGAAGGAAAAGGCCAAGCAACTCCGCGACGAGGTCGCCGACTTGTTGGCCCAGGCAGAGGCGACGGATGCCGCCCAGGATGCGGAGTATCGCGCGGGCGTGCATGGTGACGAGTTGCCCGCGGAGTTGCGGCGGCGCGAGAGTCGGTTGACGCGGATTCGTGAAGCCACGCGCGCGCTGAAGGCGCGCGCCAAAGAAGAGGCGGCCGAGGCGTGGCAGCCCGTCGACACGGCCACCCCGAATGCCAAGATGTAATACAACTTCACCGCTCCCGAGTCGCGGATCATGAAGAGCCCGGATGGTTTTGTGCAGGCCTACAACGTCCAGGTGGCGGTCAACGACGACCATTTAATCGTCGGGCAGGCGGTGACACAGGAGACCAACGACAAGCAGCAACTGATGCCGATGATCACGGTGATCGAACAGCAGACCGGCGAGACGCCACGGCAGGTCATCGCCGACGCAGGCTACTGGTCCGAGGAGAGTCTCAACGTCCCCCACGGCGAACGCCCTGGCCCCTGTTCGCTTGGGCCGCTGCCGACGGACGCCACGCGCGTCGACCCGATGGAGCGCAAGCTCCAGACGAAGACGGGCGCCACGGTGTATGCCGCGCGCAAGGCAATCGTGGAACCGCTGATTGGGCAGATCAAGCAGGCGCGCGGCTTCCGGCAATTCTTGCTGCGCGGCGTCGAGAAAGTCCGCGGTGAATGGGCGCTGGTGGTCGCGAAGCACAACGTCCTGAGGCTGTATCGTCTCTACAGTTGCTGAACGGGGCCCGAGCGGCCCCCCCCAAAGCGCCGGCAAGGGCGAGGCAAACGCTACGCGGCCCTCGCCCACTGCAATTCGGCAGTCGGCAGATGCCGACGGCGCGAGGTGCGGCGATGAACACAACGATTACTCGGACTGGCTCCTATGGTGGACTGCCGAAAGGTGCTAGAGTTCATCCTCCACCCAACCGCAAGAGCGAGAGGAGCAGGTCATGACGCGCGTCGTTTCGGATGTCGTAGTCGGATTGGTTCTCGGCGTGCTGGTGATGGCGCCCTACCCGCTCTCGGCACAAACGGTGTCCGGAACCATCGAAGGCATCGTCACCGACGAAAGCGGTGGCATCCTGCCCGGGGTCAGCGTGCAGGTGACGTCGCCCGCGCTCATCGAGCGGATGCGTGAGACCGTGACCGACGAGTACGGCGCCTACCGTTTCCTTCGGTTGCCGGTAGGCGAGTACAGCGTCCTGCTCGTGCTGTCCGGGTTCAACCGGGTCCAGCGCGAGAACGTGATCGTGAACTCCAACTTCACAGCCACGATCAACATCGCGATGCAGGTGGGCACCTTGCAGGAGACGATGACGGTCGTCGCCGACTCGCCGGTGGTCGACGTGCGAAACACCACGGCACAGACCGTACTGACGTCCGAGATCATCGAGGCGCTGCCCAGTGCACGCAATGTGTTCGACATGACAAAGTTCGTCATCGGCATGTCGACGAGGACCCCGGATATCGGCGGATCGACCTCGCATCTCTACACGGCCACCTCGATTCATGGTTCGCGCGGCAACGACCGGGGCTACTACCGCGATGGAATCCGCATCGCCGCCTACTTCGGCGACGGCGACGCGCCGCGCGCCTACGGATCCACCGGAGCACAGCAGGAAGTCAACTACGAGACGGCGGCGATTCCGGCGGCGGTGGCACACGGCGGCATCGTCATCAACATGGTGTCGAAGGATGGCAGCAACCAGCTGAGCGGCAGCGTGTTCGCGTCGGGCACGAGCGACGCGCTCCAGTCGAGCAACTTGACCCAGGCCCTGCGGGATCGTGGCGTCCGCTCGACCAGCGGCGCCAAGAAGGCGTACGACATCGATACCACACTCGGCGGCCCTCTCCGACCCAACAAGGTATGGCTGTTCGGCTCGGCGCGCGTGCTCTCGTTCACTTCCCTGCTGGCCAACCAGGTCAACCTCGAGGGCAAGCAGGCCACCGACTTCATCCGTCGCTTCGAGTACTTCGTCAAGACTACGTCGCAGTTGAACCCCGCCAACAAGCTGACTCTCTCGATGGCTTATGACGGGTCGTACCGACCGTTCCGGCGTGAGAGCGCAACGTTCGTCCAGCCCGAGGCTGCGGGCTTCAACACCAGCGGCCGCGATCCCTACAACCGCATCATCGTCGGCAACTGGATCGCCACCCTGGGATCGTCGTGGCTGCTCGAGGTGGGATGGGGCCATACGCGCGTCGGTGCGAGCACGCTCCTCCGGCCCGAAGTGAAGCCAGACGATTTCGCGCGGCTCGACCTCGTGACCTCGACCCTTTCGGGCGCACCCATCCGCTATCGCGCCGACCAGACCCACCGCGACGACTACGCGGCCACGGTGACCCATACGGGCAACTGGCTCGGCTCACACGAAGTGAGATTCGGCAGCCAGGGCGACTTCGGCAAGTTCCCGGATCAGCAGTACGCGCACAACCACACGATCCTCAATTATCGGCAGGGGGTGCCCGACTCGGTCGATCTCGTCAACAGTCCGGTGCTGTCGGTGACGACCATTCGTGAGTTCGGTTTCTACGCACAGGATTCGTGGAGAATCGGCAACCGTCTGACGGTGAACGCCGGAGCCCGCTACGACTACCTCAACGTCTACATTCCCGAGCAGCACGCTCCGGCCGGACGATGGGTCGCCGAGCGCAACTTCGCGAAGATCCCGGTCGTGACCTGGAACAACGTCGTGCCTCGTATCGGCCTCGCCTACAATCTCTTCGGCAACGGGCGCACGGTCGTCAAAGGCAGCTTCAGCAAGTACATGGGCGTCGAGGCCGCCGGCGTGGCGCAGAGCGTCAACCCGATGTTCCGCAGCACCAACCGCTGCACCTGGGTCGACACCAACGGCGACAACAACCCGCAGGACACCGAGATCAGCCGATGCCAGGGTTGGTCGGGCGGGATCACCACGACGTACGATCCCGACCTGCGCCGGCCGTTCAACCGCGAGTACAGCGCCGGCGTGCAGCACGAGCTGTTTCCCAACGTCGGGATGACGGTGATGTTCTTCCGCCGCGAGAACCGCGACCTGCGTGGCACGATGAACCGTGCCGTGCCGCCCGAGAGCTACATCCCCGTGAGCATCACCAACCCGGCCGACGGATCGGCGTTGACGATCTACAACCAGAACCCGTCGCTCGCCGGCCGTCAGGACAACCTGCTCACCAACTCTTCGAAACTCGATACCGTCTACAATGGAGTCGAGATCGCGGTGCAGCGCCGGTTCTCGCAGAAAGGGTCGTTCCTGGCCGGATATCACTACGGCAAAAACCTGGGTCGCATCACGACCGGCGGTGATCTGAACGACCCGAACAACGACATCTTCGTGGAGGGCGCACCCGACACCGACGAACCGCACCAGTTCAAGCTGTCCGGCAACTACCTGCTGCCGGGCAAGATCACGGTGAGCGGGTTCTTCGTCACCCGGTCGGGACAGCCGCGTCAGCGGCAGCTCGTGGTCAGTCGAGCCATGGTGCCAAGCCTGACTCGCGCGTCGCAGAACGTCCGGCTCGAGCGCAATGACGTGAACCGATACGACGGCGTCACGCTGCTTGATTTGCGGTTCGGCCGGCCGTTCCGCGTCTCGACGGTCAGCTTCGAGCCGTTCCTCGACCTCTACAACCTGACCAATGCAAACACCGTCCTCTCGGACGTAACGACCATCGGCACGAGCTTGGGACGCGTTTCCTCGACCATCAACCCGCGGATCATCCGCATAGGCGTCAAGCTGGATTTCTAGATTCTAGAGACGGGCGATTCTGGCTGGGCTTGTGGTCGCGGGCTGGAGACCTCCAGCCCGCGACACGTCAGCGAGGGCTGAGCGACGGCCTCAGGACCTGGACGATTGCACGATGAAACAGATGCTCGTGCGCTCGAACGGCTCTCTGGTGTATAACGGGTCCATCTGAAATTGGCCAATTGGAAATCCGGGATTAAAGCGGCCTCTGGTGCACTAAACGGCGGTTCGCAGACCCAAGAAATCC
>Ga0194128_10004694_pt1 | contig 19814 bp, 17 predicted proteins | sample TA2KigCa65mmetaG_FD_148650 | JGI IMG/M metagenome (GOLD analysis project Ga0194128, IMG submission 148650) | Freshwater microbial communities from Lake Tanganyika, Tanzania - TA2015037 Kigoma Deep Cast 65m | ecosystem: Environmental > Aquatic > Freshwater > Lake | place: Tanzania: Lake... | reverse complement strand
ATATATTTCTTGATATTTGTTTCTTCACCAGTAAATGGATCGATATCATCATCATCATAATTTGCGGTAAAGTTTATGTTGAATGATGGAGTTGTATTAACTTTATATCTATCAGCAATTGTAACATCACTATCTTTCACTCTTAACGTGGCAAATGGAATAACATAAAATGTTGCGGTATAAGTTCCCTCAGATGTATCAGAAGTATCTTCAACGTAATATGTCAATGTGAATTTGCCATAGTATCCATCAGTAGGATCTAACATAATTAATCCTTCTGTAACGGTATCGTCCGATACCCAATAAGTTTTATCTTGTTCATCACCTGATAGTTCGGCGTAAGTTGCCGAGTTTACGCGAAGTGCCAATAATGAATCTTTTGATGTTCCTCCGATTGAAGAAGTTAAATTGCTAAATTTAATAACAACGTTTGAAGCACTAGCATATCTCAAAATATTCAAATTAGCAGTTGTAGTGTTTGTTTTGGCTCTGTAGTAGTGGGCCATATATCCCGTTCCTTCATCTGGTTTGATTTGGGATGAATTATACCATTCATATAGACCTTTATCAGATCCGCTATTATCAGCAGACGGATTATCTTCGTTTGTAGTATTAAGTATTGTTTTGTGTTTATTCGTTACATATACTCTTACATCAGTTGCAGTTGGTAAAACCATTATAATCTATGTATCTATATTTTTGTTTTCATAATATTTTTTTCAAATTATGTGGTTTTTAATTTAAAAACTCTATATTATATTGACTTTCATCATAAATTTTCGCACTATAATTGGGAGGTGAATAAATGTGAAGAGATATAGAATTATTATCTTTATTTATGATTTTATGAATTCCCGCATTACCTTCTTGATAACGTATATCATTTTGTTTAACGGTATATATTTTTCGTAAACTTCTTCCATCAATATTATAAATATGTTCTTCAAACTCACCATCTAATAAACGCATGAGGCATCCATTTTCTGGATGATCATGAATTTTACTTTGTTGTTTTTTTAACCAACATATGATTAACATTTCAATAGCATCACCTCTTTTAACTATATTTCTCGTATAATTATTAGTATTAAAGGTCACATATTTCATCCAATCATCTCCATTATAACGTTCAACTACATTTTTCGAATTTAGAAGACAATTTCCTTTTTTTACAGATTCATCAATTTTATCATAAAGTGTATCCAAATCTGCTATCATCCGTATGATATATTATTAGAGATAATTATGACATTACAAATTATATAATGTGTGGCATTTCGGGTTATATAGGTAATGGATCAGCTTTTTCATTTCTTTATCGTGCATTAGTTCAATTACAAAATAGAGGTTATGATTCTGCCGGTATATGCACTGTCCATCATTCAAATATGACATTATCAAAATACGCATCTTCAGATATTTTAGCATTAGATAAATTAAAACACGATGAACAAATACATTTAGGATCAGTAGGATGTGGACATACTAGATGGAAAACTCATGGTGATGCTACTGATATTAATGCGCATCCTCATATAGATTATTATGGGAGATTCGCATTAGTGCATAATGGTATTATTGAAAATTATGAAAGTCTAAAAAAATTTCTTATCAGTAATGGATTTCAATTTGTTTCGGAAACCGATACAGAAGTAATAGTAAATCTCATATCATATTATTATAATCTCCATCAAAATGTTAAAACAGCAATTATGGAAACAATAAAAGAATTAGAGGGTACATATGCATTATGTATTGTTCATAAAGATGATGATTCGTCGATATATTGTATTAAAAGAGGTAGTCCACTTTTAGTAAGTGTAACAAATAATTTTGCATTGATAGTTTCTGAAACTGCCGGATTTTGCAATTTAGTGAATGGTTATATATGTCTCAATAGTGATGATTTATGTATATTGAAAAAAGATAAAAATACAATTAAAATGGAAACTTTACACAAATATGATATTAGAAAATTAGATAAAAATAATGATGCAACAAGTCCACATCCATATCAGCATTGGACTATTAGAGAAATTAATGAGCAGGCTTTTTCTTGTATTAGAGCCATTACAATGGGAGGACGAGTACCGACCGATATAACAGTTAAATTAGGAGGTTTGAATAGTATTAGGGATGAATTGATTGATATTGAACATATAATAATTTTAGGTTGCGGTACATCTTATCATTCGTCATTGATTGGAATGTATATTATGAAAGAGATGTGTAATTTTATTACAGTTCAGGCGATGGATGGAGGAGAATTTACTTTAAATGATCTCCCAACACGAGGTAAAACAGGAGTCATTTTTGTTACACAATCTGGAGAAACAAAAGATTTACATCGTTGTATTGAATTATGTAAACAAGTCAAAAATATTCCTTTAAAAACAATAGGTGTTGTTAATGCGATAGATTCATTAATAGCAAGAGAAGTAGATTGTGGTGCATATTTACACGCTGGTAGAGAAGTAGGCGTTGCATCAACAAAAGCATTTTCATCACAGATGATAGTATTGGCATTGATAGCAATATGGTTCGCGCAAAATCAAAATATTAGTACAAGTAAAAGAAGGGATTATATTGAATCAATAAGAAGATTGCAATTTGATGTTCAAACAACTATTGATAATAATAATGAAAAATGTAAAGAGTTAGCTAAATATCTATTAGATCAATCAACTTTATTTATATTGGGAAAAGAGCGATTAGAAGCAGTCGCAAAAGAAGGATCATTAAAAATAAAAGAAATAGGATATTTGCATGCGGAAGGTTATAGTTCATCCGCATTGAAACACGGACCGTATGCATTATTAACTCCAAATACACCGGTGATATTATTAACACCGAATGATGAGAACTTTCAAAGAAATCAGGGTGTGATGGAAGAGTTAAAAGCGAGAAATGCGTATATTATTGGCATATCTGATGTCGAACTTTCTGCTAAATATAATATTAAAATATTAATACCAAATAATAAAAAAATGTTTTCGCTATTATCTACAATTATGATACAATTGATAGCGTATTATTTAGCAGTATTGAAAGGTCATAATCCTGATTTACCAAGAAACTTAGCCAAATGTGTTACTGTTTTTTAATTAAATTCATTTGATTTAAAATGTTCATCCATAATTTGTTTTTCTGCTTTAAACCAGAAATATAAATCTCGTCCTCTAGGTTTTCCGGATAATTCCCACATAAAATATGCTCTTTTATTTACGTCCGGTTGTATTGTTGTTTTTGGAATATAATCGATATATACTTCATTTATCGATATTTTTTCTTCACCATTGTCTTCGATATAATAAGAATGATCCATTAAAAATTGCAAAATACCGTTATGAACTTTTTTTACTCCTCTTTGAAGGAATTCTCCATATGATACATATATACCAGTAATAATATGATTCGAAATATGATTTTTAAATTTATCAAAAATTTCTCTCATAGCCCAAACAGACTTAGTATTTAAAAGATCGTCATTATGTCCGAATAGATATACTCTTTTTGTCATTATCAATAATTATAATTTATTTGATACATAAAATAATAAAAAATTGATTATTCAATTTTTAATAAAGACATAATTATCATTATAGATACTATTATGAATGCATCATTATCTTTCGATGACGTTTTAATTGAACCTCGATTATCGGATATAAAATCGAGAAGGGATGTTTCACTCCGAACCAGATTAACCAAAAATATTTATCTGAATACACCTCTCATTTCGAGTCCGATGGATACGATTACAGAAGATAAAATGGCTATTAGTATGGCTTTACACGGAGGATTAGGTATTATTCATCGTTATAATAAAATTGAGGAACAAGCAGAAATGATAAGAAACGTTAAAAGATATATTGGATTCATTATTCGCAGTCCATACGTCATTAATGAATCGTCTGATATTCTTACATTAGAAAAGTATATTAGATTATACAATGTTCATAGTTTTTTAGTTGTTAATTTTACCAATAACTTAGTTGGGTTGATAACACGAAGAGATATTGCGAGTTATGAATTGTTAAACAATAATAATGATAATTATAAAATGACAAAAGTAAGCAATATTATGACTCCGAGAAAAAATCTTATCGTTGTTACTGAAAATGTAAGTCGTGATGAAGCAATCGAACTCATGGTTAGAAATAAAATAGAAAAATTACCAGTCATCGATCAAAATGATAATATTTTAGGGCTTATTACGTTTAAAAATTTATATGATTATTCTAAAAATAACAAATATTATTCATTAGATGATAAAAAAGAAAGATTATTAGTTGGTGGTGCTGTTGGAATTGTTGGAGATTATTTAGACAGAGCGGATGCATTGGTAAAGGAAGGTGTTGATATTATTTGTATCGATGTTGCAAATGGCCATAATACTCATGTTAAAAAATGTATTACAGAATTAAAAGAAAGATATCCAACGTTACCGATTTTGGCGGGAAATGTTTGTACTGCTGAAGGATGTAAATTTTTATGTGAGGCTGGCGCTGATTGTATCAGAATTGGAATTGGAAATGGAAGCATATGTACAACAAGATTGGTAACGGGTTGTGGAAAAGGTCAATTTAGTGCTGTAAAAGAGTGTAGAGAATTTATTAATAATAGTAAATATTCGCATGTTGGATTAGTTAGTGATGGAGGTAATTGTGGAAAGGATGGAAATATAGGAAAGGCAATAGCTGTAGGAGCGGATTGTGTTATGTTAGGCAGAACATTATCCGCGACAGATGAGACACCGGGAAGAATAATTATGCGAAATGGCAAACGTGTTAAATATTATCGTGGTATGGCGTCTGATTTTGCAATGATATCTAAGAGTGAAAAAATGGATTTAGAATTTTTAGGGGAACAAGTATCAGCAGAAGGGGTCGATACTGAAATAGAGATAAAAGGACCTGTTAGAGAAATTTTATTGAGAATAATCACAAGTTTGAAGAGCATGATGAGTTACATAGGCTGTAAAAATATGGATGTATTAAGATCATCTATTATTGCATTTGTCCAACAAACTCCGATTGGTGCAAACAATGAAACTGGTATTAGAGTACATATTTAAAGATTTTGTTTATATTGTATCGTATAATGAGTTATAATTTTGTTAAAAGCGACAAACCGAGTAAACATTTACCTTCATCTATGGTAGTACCTTTAACGATACCATTACAAAACAATGTTGGCAATGTTGGATATAGCAATATGATTGGAAATATTTATAAACCAAAAGTGTGGGGAAAAGATATTGGACCAAAATCTTCATATACTACAGATTTTATGTCAATGAATTATTTGAGTAAAATGGGGTATCAAAATAAATCTGTTTTACCTGAAAATCATGATAATAATAATAAATATGTATGGAAAAACAATTTAGGTGAACAAATATGTAATTGTATTGATAATGATGATGTAAGCAAAATACATAATAATTCTCATATGGAGCAAGTTATCGAAGATATTAAAGAAGCTAATTTTGAAGATATTTATAATGATGTGAGTTTATTTAATTCTGTATTTTCCGCTCATAATCAAAGTAAAAGTTGCATAACAAAAGATAAATTATCTAAAGTTAATACACAAGTAATCAATAATGAAACGATATATACATATAATGGAGAATTACAAGGACAAATGATTAAAAATATTATAATATGTTATGCATTTGATTTAATATATAAAATTAAAGAGATCGGGGTAATATATTCAAATAATATACATGATAAACATAAAATATCTATGGATGGAAATCATTTAAAATGGGAATTATTAATGAATAATGAAAATATTTATATGGGAATGTCACCAGAAGATAGAGTATTTAAATTTCCGATTGATTTTCTTTTTCCGGATGGTGTAATATTAAAATTAAGTCACACACAGACAATTAATTTTTTTATTGAAACGACACATAATATGGGTGATGAGATAAAAATATATTATAATGCGATTCAACCATCAGTATTCCAACCATCAATGCATTTATCGATAAGAAATATTCAAGCTGTAACTGTACCGTTTCAAAATAAAATCACATTGAAATTAGAAGGATTAACACAGTATTTATTATTTCATATTACTCCCAGTTTAGATATGAATCATATGAGTGGAGTACAATTAAATAGATGTGTTATGAAAGACTATAATGGAAATATTATTTTTGATTATACAGGTTATGAAATGTCGAAAATAATCCCAACTATGATGTTTCCAAATTGTAAGAGTCCATCATGGCCTCATTATTATTTAGCGTATTTTGGTGATTCGAATCGCAATCCTATAAAATCAATATCTTCTAGTACCAATAATGGTTTATATATACCACATGGAGACAATATCGAACACATTCATATTAATAATAAAGTGACTAGTTTTGAATTTGAAGGAACAAATATTGGTACAATTACAATATATAATTGTACAATTGGAAGAAGTGGTATATGGAATATGTTTCTAACAAATGAATTAACATCTATGTATAATACAACATTCACTAAAATGGAAGACACACCAAATATATCAAAAGAGATACAAATATGTGATGATCCTGAATATATGGAGGAGATTAACGATGTGGATGATTTCGATATTGATCAAATTAATGGAGTGGATGAATTGATATTATAAATTTCGCATAAATAATAAAATTTATTCTATTAACTTTTCATTAATTTGATAAATTAATAAAAAGTTGAAATAAATAGAATAATTAATTCTATTACAAAATAGATATTATAAATGGAGTATACCAGTAAGGTTGTTGGATTACCAGACAATTCGTTTGTATACCATGACAGGGTATATATGAAAGAGATCAAGACTCCATATATTAATATTGATGGATCCATATATCGATGTTTCGCTGAATCAAAAATTACAAATGATGCGATAAGTATGAGTGGGGTTCAGAGAGATTATCATCATGTTAATATTACTACAAATCCAAGTGCAACGATTAAATGGAAAGAATTTATTGGTGAACCTTCTGTTATAAAAACATTAGCATTATCATTATCGGCACGAACGCATGTACAGATTAATTGTGAGGAGTTAATAGGAAATTTGATCAATATGGATGACAAAATATTAGTTCAAGAAGGTCGTGGAGAGATTATTGAAAAATTCAATGGAGTGTTTATATACATTAAGGTATTATCTGCATTGTCTACTGATAATTCTAAATTTGGTTTAATAACAACAAATACAAATATTGATTTCACAGCAGGAAATAATGTTAAATTGACCAATCAAGTTTTTGCAAAAACGGTTTTTAAGGCCGATATCAATCTCGAAAAACTTGGAATTGGTGGATTAGACGAAGAGTTTAAATCTATTTTACGTAAAGTTTTTGCCAGTAGATTACAACCCAAAAAATACACTCAAGAAATGGGTATTAATCCAGTTAGAGGTCTCGTATTATACGGTCCGCCCGGTTGTGGTAAAACATTAATAGCTAAACAGTTAGGTACAATGTTAAATTGTAAATCGGAAAATATGCAGATTGTCAATGGGCCATCATTGTTGAATAAATATGTTGGTCAATCGGAAGAAAATGTGAGAAATCTTTTCGCGAGAGCTATTAAAGATCAAGATAGTGGGGAATTGCATGTTATTATATGCGATGAATTTGATGCATTATGTAAAACGAGAGGAATTCACCAAAGTGGAAGTGGTGTTGGTGATAACGTTGTTAATCAATTTCTAAGTATGATTGATGGTCCAAAAAGTCTCAATAATATTTTGTTAATTTGTATGACTAATCGGTTGGATTTAATAGATGATGCAATATTACGACCGGGAAGATTGGAAGTTCATGTTTGTATCGGATTGCCAGATGAAAAAGGTAGAAGACAAATTCTAAAAATTCATACATCAAATATGGAAAAATACGGATATTTAAACAATGATGTTAGTATTGATGAATTAGCTAAAATTACAAATAATTATACTGGCGCAGAATTAGAAGGTATTGTAAGAGACGCCGCATCATTTGCAATATCAAGAGAGATGGATTTAACAATGCAAACTGCTCAAACGAGTAATAAACCCATTTTAACTATGGATGATTTTCGTAGATCTTTATGTGAAATTATTCCAATGTTCGGAAATATATCTAATGAAATAGAAAAAATAGTACAGACAAAATTAATATTATGGTCACCCTCGATTAAAGAAATATATGATAATGTAATTCGAGATATACAAACCGCGAAGAACGGTTTTGTTAGTATTATCGCAATTATTGGAGTTCCTTATACAGGCAAAACAGTATTGACATGTCATTGTGCTAAAGATTCAAATGTGAACTGTATTAAAATGATTAGGGGCAGTCAATTAATTTCTGTGAGTGATAGAGGAAAATTTATTCAAACAGTTTATGAACAGTGTGAACGAACACATGAAAGTATTTTAATTCTCGATTCGATTGAAAGAATTATTGATTGGTCAAATGTTGGTTCTATTTATGACAATAGAACATTGCAAGCTTTATTATCAACATTAGATGAAAAAATAGATCAGAAGAAAAAAATGGTTATTATAATGACATCGGGAAATAAACATATGATGGAACGATTGGGATTATTAGATTATGTAGATAACATTTATGAAACTCCAGAATTTGTAACAGATCCAATTGGAGAATATGCGCATGAAATGAATAATAAAGTAAGCGATATGTTTAAGAGAATGAAATATTCATAAAATAAGTTCATTTAAATCATCATTTATTTCCCTTACATACATAATTGTTATATTTTGTTTATCATCATTTTCATTATTATTTTTATCATCAATATGAATAATAATATCTTCTATATCATCATTCTGTTTTAATTTATAAAGTGGATTGACACATTCATAAATTTCATCTGTTGTACTTAACGTTGTTGGATTATCATGAAATTCTTCATATGGAATACTTGGTGGTGTGAATACCATAATTTTATCATATTTGGGATCATTCATTTTCTGACATACATCCATCATAACATTATTAATAAACTCTTCACCGTATGTTGCTAATTCTGGTGGAATATATACTAATGGTGCATTCATAGGATTTGGAGGTGAATATATTTTGACTATGTTATTTTTTGTTGGCATATAATTGTTAAATTTTATATTTTGCATCATAATATACCTCACAAAAAAATGAAAAATATACTAATGAAGGTATATATTATGATATTACTTAGATATATCATTTTGTGATGGTAAAAGAAAGCGAAGAACTGAGGAGATATATTAGTATAGCAGATAATGTCAATACTATTTTTCAAGATACTGAGCGCGACAGAGTTTTTATGCCTGAGATTGTTATGATAGGTACACAGAGTTCTGGAAAAAGTTCATTAATCAATAAGATTATTGGATTTGATATTTTACCTACTGGTGATAGTATGGTTACAAGATTACCAATTAAAATTAAACTTCACAATACAGAAGATACAACAGAGTTTAAATGGAAACTGTCTCGTATCGAAAATGGAGAAGTTAAAGTAGTCGGAGGAGGATCATTTGATATTAATGAACCAAGTGTTGAACATATTAGAGTAAAAATATCAGAGGAGACGAAAAATATTGCGAAAGTTAACAATATTTCTAATACACCGATTTATCTCGATATTACTTATGCCGGAGCATGTGAATTATCATTTGTTGATCTTCCCGGTTTAGTTACAATTGCAAAAACTGATCATGGTCAATCTGCAACCATTGTGGAAGATATTAAAGACTTGTAAAATCGTATATTAGACGACCGAATACAATTGTATTAACAGTTTTAGAATCAAATATCGATCTTGAAGCGAATCTGGCATTGTCTATCGTTAAAGAGTTACAATATGAAGGACAAGTTTATAAATCTGTTGGTGTATTAACAAAACCCGATTTAGTGGCAAGAAAAGAAAAAGTAATAAATGTTATTTCTGATGAACATTCTGTTCAAAGAAACATATCCGAAAGAGTTATGTTAGATCTTGGATATTTTGTTGTAAACAGTATATCTGATAATGAAGAGGAATATTTCAATAATTATAGTAAGGGCATAAATTTGAATCGCTGCGGATCAAAAAGATTAAGAGGAAAATTAAGCGAAATTCTTGTTGAAGCTATTAAAAAGGAGCTACCAAATATTGTTAAAGAGTTGAAAGGATTAAAGGAACGTACTAATCATTCATTAACTAATATGGGTGATGATTTGGTTGATAATAATTCAAAAATGAGATACATTAGAAATATGATTACTACAATTAGTGAAATGTTTAATTCGTCGTTAGATTCTATGGGTATACAACCTAATATTGGTGCAGATATTAGATCTATTTTTGATAGTTATATGACTGAAATGGATAAATTAAGACCGTTTAATGAACAGTGTACTGATGTTTATTTTGAAAATATAATTAATAGTTTCAAAGGATATCGTATGTCCAATGTTATTAGTCAACACGTTATTTTGGAGAGATTTATGCAAGATCCCATGATAAAACCGTTAACGAAACTAACGACAGAATCTACGAGATGTTTAGATCTTATCGAAGATACATTGGTAAGAGGTTTTCATGCGATAATACAATCCGTTCAAGGAGTAAATCAACATAGATTATTTGTAGATAATATGAAAAGCTTTTATGTAGAAACTGTTAAAGAGTTAAAAAGAGTTGCAAGTTCAATGATAATGGATTTTATGAAAATAGAGGAGGGGTACGTTTTTACAACCGAAAAAAGATTTGTCAATGCGCTTAAAAAGGAAAAGACGATTAGTGAATATGATGATTCCAAAAATAGTGTGATTGATGATATTATGGTATCAAAAGATCCATTAGTAGGTATCAATGGACAGACAAATACGAAATATAAAATTAGTGCGTTAAGAAAATTAGGAGATATGTATTTCGCATCCGTAAGAACTCGAATATTGGAAACGGTATTGAAAACTATTGTGACAAATTTGATCAATGCGCTTAAGAAGGAAATTCCAAATAGATTTTTCCAAAAATTCCTCAATGAAGAATCGACGGATCTATTACGTGAAGATAGAGAATTATTAAATGAAAAATTGCGCTTGAAGAATCTTATTGAAAAAATAGATTTATCAGTAGGAGAAATTAACAATATGTGATTTGATAATATAAATAAAATTTAACCATTTTTTGAAAAATATTTATACGCTATTCCAATCGATGCTGTGATAGCCACGAATAGTCCACCACTCAATAAATATCCCCAACCTTTCGCTTTTTTCTTTTGTGGAATTCGTTTCATTGTATTTGATGCATCATCTTTTACTACTTTTAGAGATGAATTAAATTCGATTTTATCTTTAGTTTTCAACATTCCCATAACTAAATTAAATACCTTTACTTTATCATCGAAACTAGAAGGACATAAGGTAATAGCATGAAGGATACTATAACACGTTATGATAAAGTCATTTCCTTCTAACCATGTTTCATTTGGAGAATAATTATCAACTGTTCGTTGAACATGGAGCAATAATTGTGTAACGATTAGATCAATTCTAGCTTTATTATTTTCATAGTAATTTTGTGCCGTTTCCGTTATTTCATCTATTAATTTTGTTGGATCGGAATTACATAATTTGGCTAGGTACTTATTCAATATCGATGAATGTAAAACAGATAACTCTAGTTTTTGATTGTTATCAGACATCATATACCTATATGTATATTAATAATTATACATACAGAATAAACAAAAGTTAAAATTTCAATTTTATTATACAAAAAATTGTATTAAAAATACATTCCAATAAATAAAAAAATTGAAATATTAACCCTTATATTAGGTAATTTATGATATTATTTTATTTACTAATATGGCAGAGAAACATATCGATTTTGGTGATGATAGCGAGGAATACGAGGAACAGGAAGAGGAAGAAATTGACATGTCTAATTATCAACAGGATGCATTGCAAGTTCAACAGGAAATAGAAGAGTTCGAAAAAAAGAAAAAACTTCTTTTGACAACTGAAGGAGTTTCTGAATTAGATGTTATAAAATTATCTCATCAAACACAAACAGGTTTAAGACAATGCGAATGTTGTATTAAATTTTTCGAACCAAATATGATTTGTAATCAAATTGAAAAAGATGCTATGGTTCAATGTCATCACTGTTATTTTTGGATGAATTATTCTAATAAAGAAATGTGTGATAGTGGTGTTTATGGACCATCTATTGTAGAATATATTTTGAATTGTCAAGATGCGCATAAAACTGAGACTTGTACAAGATTGACTGATGCAGGAGGTTGCTTCTTATGTGAATTTAAACTCGGATTACCGATGGATGGTATTAAGAATATTCATTTACTCAGATCCGAAGACGGACAAATGGAAGAAAATGAATCGGATTGTAGTATAGATGATATTAAAGATGTTGATGATTTAAATTCAATTGTTCTGTGAATAAATTAAGCAATCCAATTTGTTTTTGTTTATTATGTAAATGAGATATAAAAAATTGGATAACGTGCAAGGTGCAGTAAAAATATTTGAACAAAAATTATACGATAAATTTGATGAAAGTGCACGAAATATAGTAAAGAGACAATTAAAAGAATTTGTAAAAGATAATCCCAATAAATACGGTGAAGATTTAGTTTATGATGATCCATTAATACAAAATGAATGTAAGTTTATCGAAGTACAAGTTTATGGAAAATGGGATGATGTATTATTTCCGTACTCTTTTCCCTTTGTCTACGCACGTAAAATGAGATTTTCACCAGAAACTTTATTTATCGGTTTTAATAAATCATTGACATCTGCTGTTTTATTCAGTAGAAAAAGTATCATTGAAAAACCAACCAGATTAAAAAAATATGCAAGGGAGCTTGTTAATATCGTTCAATGGAAAAATGTAATGAAAATACCCGCAATACGATTGAATATTGATGCTATTAGAAGTTATTATGGAATTGAAATTGAACGTGAAATTCCCGAAATTATCAAAATAGTTGATGAATTAGAACTATTATATTTAGATGATGATGATGATTACACAATTGTAAAAGGAGTAGAAAAATTGATTAATAATCTGACATAATATCTAAAATAATAATATTATTGTATTCCAATGCAACATTTTGAAACATTCACTCAATATGATCATAGATATGATCAATTATGGAAAGATCATCCAGATGCTAAAAAAGGATTTAGTTGTCCACATTTTGCTATAATTACTGCTTATCAATTTATGAAGGATGGGGATGTTACTCAAAAAAGGCATGAAGAAAATATAGAACATGCAAATACGTATTGTGCGTTGACATGTGCAAATCAACGATTAGGATTTATTGAAATGATTGAGTTAACTGATATGAAAAAAGATAATATTATGTGCACAACTGTTGATTTAATTGCCACGGGAGATTTTGGTTTTGATAAAATTTTCCCCCAAATATCTTCCGGTAGAAATGCAGTTATATTCCTTAAGAATGAAAATTTCTTTGTTGTTTTACAAGATGAAAAGGGTTATCATGTTCGCGATTCACATGAACCTTATCAGTATTTTTTCCCAGATATGTATGCATTAATTGCTCATATGGATACTATATATCATTTTACAGATGCAATTAATGTTGATGGAATATCTTTTGATGATTATTCATCAATAGAGTTTATCCAAATATCAAATAAATTTACGACCGAATTATTAACGTTTTTAGGTGTCGATTCTTCACAGAAACAACTTCATCAAATGGAATACGTAAATGATGGAGAGGAAGGATATATTGAAACGGATGATAATATTCTCAAATATAATAGCACGGGTGATGAATCTATTTTCGGAGATAAGACGTATGATTATGTTGACTTTAGTTAAAATTTACTTTAGTTAAAAAATTGATTTATTATTATTCTGGGCTTCCTATTTGTTTTGTAAATTACTCATCATCTCAGAATGGATTCTGAGGATTCCTCTTGCGCTTCGGTCATTTCTGGCATTCCTGATATCGAAGGCATTGTGAAGCCTATCGATGGACTGCAACAGTATGAAATCGCATTTAAGATCATTCAAGAGATGATTTCGGAAAAGATTACTAACATTGATGATATGATGGAATTTTTGAAGCTCATGCGTAGGAAATATCATAAGCAGTTTTCGAATCCACAGTTGCTTTACGCTTATAAGGTGTATTGTCATCAGAATGATATTGCATTTGATAATGATTTGGCATCACTTTTGCAGAAAAAGACTTCTCGAGATGCATCTGGTGTTATTGTAATTGCTATTGTGACATCCCCCAATCCGAATGGACAAAAGTTTACTTGTCAGAATGATTGTTACTATTGTCCCAATGAACCCGGACAACCACGGAGCTATCTTAAGAAGGAACCAGGAGTTCTTCGTGCTAACCGTATGAATTTTGATGCGCTGGCACAATTTAGAAATCGCGCTGACTCTTATATTGCGACAGGACATATTGTTGATAAGATCGAAATTATTATTCTTGGTGGTACTTGGTCATCATATCCTGTTGAGTATCAGGAAGAGTTCATTCGCGATATTTATTATGCTGCGAACACGTATATGGATAAGAATTTTGACACAAATCCACGCGAGAAGCTCGGAATTATCGAAGAGCGTAAGCTTAATGAGAATTCGTTGTGCCATATTATTGGAATGTCAGTCGAAACTCGTCCCGATCGCATCAATATGAATGAACTAATGCGTTATCGTCGGTATGGTGTTACACGTGTTCAAATTGGCATTCAGATGCTTAACGATCGGTTTATGCAACGTGTTAATCGGCAATGTTCGGTTGAACAAGTACGTAGGGCGATTAAGTTGCTCAAGGATATGTGCTTTAAGATTGATGGTCATATGATGTTGAATCTTCCACAACCGTTGAAGGCGGGAGTTCATCCACGCAATCCTGTTTTCTCTCTTGATGACATTGATACTAGTGTTGATGTAGTTGAAGCGGATAAGCAATCAATGGATCTTTCTGTTGATCATCCAGATTTTCAACTTGATGATATGAAGGTTTATCCTACAATGATTACGCAATACACTCGTATCAAGGATGAATTTGAACGCGGTGTATATAAGCCCTATAGTGATGAAGTTCTATTGGATGTTATCATGTATTTCTTGAAGAAGGTCAAACCGTGGACTCGCATCAATCGTATCATTCGAGATATTCCTGTGAAGGATTATGTTGTTGGTGGCGCGATGAATGGACATATGCGTCAAGATATTGATCGTATTCTTAAGGAAAAGGGAATTAAGTGCATGGATATTCGTTATCGTGAAGTTAAGAAGAAGAGTGTTGATTCCAATATGGCTGTGCTTATGGAGAGGACTTATGAAAGTTCAGGAGGAGATGAATATTTCTTGTCTTATGAAACGGAGGATGAGAAGCATTTGTTTGGATTTCTCCGTTTGCGAATTTCTCCGATGTCTGGTAAGTACCTTATTGCAGGAACCCCGAAAGTTGGTTTTCCGGAACTTGTTGATACAGCAATGATTCGAGAACTTCATGTGTACGGTAAGGTAGCTCAAGTTACGACTGTAACAGAAGTTAGTGATAAGACTGTAAAGCAACATCGCGGATTTGGTACAAGACTAATTGAACGAGCAATTCAAATTGCTCAACAGAAGGGTTTTCATCGCATTGCTGTTATTTCTGGAGATGGTGTGAAAAATTACTATCGTAAGTTTAATTTTGAGGATGATGGCAACTTTATGATCAAGCATATCTAATTTGTTTATTGAAAATATTGAATCTAAAATATTGATTTAAAAATGTTTATATGACTACATAATTAATTATTTATTAAGATCAAACGAGTTCAATGAGTACTGGCTTCGTAAATTCATTGATGGATAAATATAGGAAAAAATATTATGATAGCGATGATGATCACAAATCGGATGATTCTGGCGAATCCGATTCGGGTTCTAATTCTGCCTTTTCTATCGAAACGTATAATTCGGATAATGATAGTTTAGATAGTGATGATTCTGAAAAAATTAATAAAGATATTGTCTTTTTTAAATCATCTTACGGTTTAAAAATGAAAAATAAAATAAATGACAAAGGAGAAAAGAAAATTAATCAAGGTTGTGAACATTATATATCAAATTGTGATTTGATATTTCCCTGTTGTAAAAAATTATTTCGTTGTGTGAGATGTCACGATGAATATTATAAATCAAAAAATATCGATCATGAAACAAATCGAAATATCGAAATAATAATTTGTCGTTATTGTGGTAATAATCAAGAACCTTCAAATAAATGTACCGAATGTAAAAAATCTTTTGGTAAATACGTGTGTCTGAAATGTCATATATACGATTTTTCAGATAAAGTGAAATATCATTGCGACAAATGTAAAAAATGTCGCGCTGGGTATAAAGAAGATGCGAAACATTGTAATACGTGTGAATGTTGTTATCTTGTAAATGCATTTAATACTCATAACTGTAAAAAAGATAAACTAAAACATCAATGTTGTATCTGTTTAGATGAATTAGAAAATTATTCTTCACTGAAAGAACTTCATTGTGGTCATATATTACATTCAGAGTGTTATAATGAGTTTATCAAAACATCATATAAATGTCCAATATGTAGTAAAACCATAAAGGATATGACGCAAGAGTTCGCCCAAATGGATATTGATGTGAATAATAATGTTATGCCACCGTCAATGCAACAACAAGTCAAAATAGGGTGTAATGATTGTTTAGAAGACTCAACAGTTCAAAATCATTATGTGGGATTAAAATGTTCAACGTGTGGGTCGTATAATACGTATAAAAAATGAAAAATAGATATATTATACTTGAATATCAAACTTAATTATCATGCGATCAAATAGAATTATTAATTCATATGATAATTTAGGTAATATAGTTGATTTAGATAAGGCAACTTACGTTCAAATCGAACTATTGGGTGGTCATGCAGATACAGAAGATGCATCTATGTTGGTATCAAAAAATGTATTAGAAAATGTGATAAATTTTTCGTGGTATATGGGTAAAGATGGTTATCCAATAACGCATTCATCACTTGATGGAACAATTAAATTCGGAAAAGGATTGAAAATGCATAGATTTTTAATGGGAAAACAACAAAAAGGTATGGTGATCGATCATATAAATCGAAATCGATTGGATAATAGAATTGAGAATCTAAGAGTGTGTACCGCGAAAGAAAATTCGTATAATAAAACTAAATATTCAAATAATAAATACAAAGGAGTAGTTAAAAATGGTAACACTTATTCCGCAGTAGTAACAAAAGATGGTGTAAAAAGAATTATCGATAATCTTTCTGATGAAAAAACGGCTGCACAAATGTATGATTTGATGGTGGAAGAATTATTTGGTGAATTCGCAAATAAAAATAATCCAATCTAAATATTTTTCATTTATAAATATATCCTCTGTATTTTAGTTATTTTTGTCGTACATAATGGACATCTTAATAATGTATTACCACATGTTGTACAGCACGCAACATGATTACAAGGAATAAATATAACATCTCTAATTCTTTGTAAGCATATTTGACAACTTCTTTTTTCTTGTAATTCATCAGTTATTGATGCTAAACATTTTACCAATATATTTTCACAATGAACAATATCATTATAATCCATAGAAGAAAGTTTATCGAGTGATAATTTTGCTTCTAATACTTTACATAATGCAGGTGGTGTTTCTTTTACTATATTTGTTATAATGCTTGTTAATTCTCTATTTTCGAGTGATAATGCTTTATTTGCCAATTCTAATTCATGAACGGTATTGTTTAATTTTGAATCATCAAATTTGCGAATATGTTTTACACATAGATAAACATTTTCGAAATCCTTATCGGTTTTTATCAATCTTGCAACATTTGTAGGATCGGGAGTAAATACGATTGTAACATTCGATGTTCGAATTAATGACAAATCTATCATTTTTTTTGTTCTGTATGTATTTGCTTCAACATCATTACCGTAATTATACGTTCTAATTAATGGTTTATTGTTACATTTTAACGTTATTTTAAATTGTAACATAATTTCTCTGTTTGGTAAAATAATTTTTAATGAACATTCTGTTATATTCGCTTTGACATAAATAAATTCTGCTATAATACTAAGAATATCGACTTCTTGAAATATTTTGGCTTGTGTTCTATGAAAACTTTTTTTTAATGTTGATACTGGAAAAGTCCACTCGTAACTCATTTATTCTATATCAATGATGCGATAAATATAAATATAAATCTAAACGTATATATATGGAAGAATTATTAAGATTAGAACCGATAATAAATAAAACTAATAAAAAATATGCATATGTTGTTATATTATTTGGCGGAGATGGATATCTCCCTGGTGCTTTGACAGCAGGTTATTGTTTAAAGAGTTTTGGTGATGATAAAGTTGCCGATATTATTTTATTACATACAAATGATGTTCCCAATCATGCTAGAAAAATGTTAAGTTATTATTATAATCATGTTATTGAAGTACCTTATATCGAGTGTAATGGTGCAATTCATGATGTTATTTTAGGTGATACTAAAAAGCAACATTATAGAAAGGTATGGACAAAATTTCATTTATTTCGTTTAGTTCAATATGAGAAAATTTGTTTGGTTGATGCTGATTATTTACCTTATAAATCTATGTTAGAATTATTCGAATTATCTACACCTGCAGGTGTATCGGAGGTTCCGACAGGAATAAATGCTGACGGAACTCCAATAATACACAGTGATGAGAGATATAATCCAGAATGGGAGAAAATTTTTAAACAGTGTTGTTCTCATGGTAAAACAATTCCGGGAATAATACTCTTGATTTTCTTGTATTCAAATAATTTACCAACTGGCACGCCGAAAGATGGACCGAGTGGAAATATGTATTATGGTGGGGTTAATGCATCAGTCATGGTTTTACAACCATCGATATATGAATTTAGATCTATTGTCGAAGATTTATATACTTATGGTAAAAATGATCAAAATAGATTGAAATTCTTTTATCCCGAACAACAATATTTGACGCTAAGATATGCATTCGGAGAAACGTTATATAATACAAAAGTTTTAAATATAATTGATGATTTTGTGCACTTTATGGAGAGTAATTTTATTGAATATTATAATAAACTGAGTAAATTTATCAATATATTTGACAAAAAAATATTAGGATTTGTAAAAAAGAATATTGCATCTGATAATAAATTATTAAAAGAGAAAATAGAGTATAAAATAACAACATTAAACGTCATCAATATTATCAATAACGTTTTGAGAATTTATTTGGAATCGGATGGTGCAAAAATTAACAGTAATATCGGTCCATGGAAGAGTATTGGTTTAGAGTATTATATTACGGAATACTATAAAAAGAAGCCGAATATCAAAATCGGTTATCCAATGTTAATGCAAACGAAGGCATGGAATAAGAATCAAATGGAAAATTTATCCAATGGAAAAAAGGTAACAAATTTATCTGACGGTTTTGATGAATGGTATGAAATGTTCGAAAAGATGATCGATAATATTAATATGGAGCAGTTTAAAGCTCTTTCTGATAAAGGAGAATTTAATATGTATGTATTACAAAAACTAGTCGATTGGAGAGAATTGATACAATTATATAAAAAATATAAAAGCATAATACCACAAATTGGTGGTAAAATATACAAACTAGATGATAATTTACTTTTGTAATAAAGAATTTATCGCACCACTATATTTGAATGTCAATTTAGAAATAATTTTGTTTCCATCCTGTTTATCTT
>Ga0194128_10004689_pt1 | contig 19835 bp, 19 predicted proteins | sample TA2KigCa65mmetaG_FD_148650 | JGI IMG/M metagenome (GOLD analysis project Ga0194128, IMG submission 148650) | Freshwater microbial communities from Lake Tanganyika, Tanzania - TA2015037 Kigoma Deep Cast 65m | ecosystem: Environmental > Aquatic > Freshwater > Lake | place: Tanzania: Lake... | reverse complement strand
CCAGGCCGCAGCAAGCGCCGCCGGCCGCGCCGGCGCCGATCCTGCAAGCCGCCCCGCCTCCGCCGCCAGTCGAGGCGCCGCCACTGCCGCCCGTGTTCGCGCCCGAAGCGCCCAAGCGGGATATGGAAGCGCTCATTGGCGGCAATTGGCTGAGCAAACTCGGCGTGCTGATCCTGCTGATCGGCCTCGCGCTTTTCGTCGCCTTCGCGCTGGCCGGCTTCGGGCCCGCCGGCCGCATCGCGATCGGCGCGCTGACGAGCTTATCGCTGCTCGGCGCGGGCATCGCGTTCGAGCGCAAGCCCGACTACCGAACGCTTGGCGTCGCGCTGATCGGCGGCGGATGGGCCGGTCTCTACTTCACCGCGTTCGCCGCGCATGGCATCGACGCGGCTCGCGTCATCGACAACCCCGGCGCCGGCTTCCTGCTTCTGTTCGCCGTCGCCGCGGGCATGATTCTCCACTCGCTCAAATACAAGAGCCAAACCGTCACCGGGCTCGCCTACACCGCGGCGTTTCTCACCATCGCGGTATCCTCGCTGACACAGTTTTCGGGAATCGCGGCGATCCCGCTGTTGATCAGCCTGCTCACGATCTCGTGGAAATTCGGCTGGCAGCGGCTCGCCGCGCTCGGCGCGTCGTTCACCTATCTGGCCTACGGCTTCGACCTCGCCACGGGCGACAAAGACCGGTACTTCATCGCCATCGGCGAACCATTGTTGTGGTCGTATTGGGTCATCCTCGAGATCTTCGATCTCGCCGTGCTGCGCAAGTTCCGCGACGGCGAGTTAAAGACCTACCTGCCCGTTTCGCCGTTCAACCTCACTGGTTTCCTTCTGGCGACGTTAGCCGTCTGGCCGCGCTCCGGCTGGACTCCGGGCGCGATGCTGATCACGATGGCGGCCGCTCAGTTGATCAGCGCCGTGCTGCGCGGCCACCGCAACGCGAACGGTGATATCGAGGACGTGTCGGTCTTCGGCGGTTATCGCGCTTCACTAACGTTTTCGGCCTGCTTCGCCGCCGCACAAATTCTCGACCGCTTCAGCGGCCTGCAGCAGGCGCTCGCGCTGACGCTGCTCGCGCAGATCGTCGCGTTGACCGGCTGGATGCTGCGCTCGTCCTACATCCGCGGTTTGGGCGCGGCCCTGTTCTTGTTGCCGCTCGGAACAGTCGGCCGGGGTTGGTGGCCCAAGTCGTACGCGCTGCTGGGCACGCTCGGCGTTATCAACCGCGCCGTCTTCGGCGGAGGTCCCTGGTACACCGCCGGGGCCGTTATCACGCTCGGCGCGGTGCTGCTGGATTTCAAGCCCGCGCATTTTCGACCGGCGTTCCTCACTCTCGCCGCTGGCGTGGTGGGCCTCGTGTTGCGATGGCGGGAGAAGGCGGAAGCCAAGTGGGCTGGCCTGGCGCTGGCGCTGCTGTCGCTCGCCGCGTTGGTCATCGATACGCCGAACCAACTGATCGCGTAACCATCGCGCTGCCGGCCGCGCTGTACGGCGCGTTCGGCTTTGCGATCGTCGAGGGCGCGCCACGCTTCGCCACGTTCGCTCTGATGCAGTTCTTCACGGCGGCGTTACTCTACCGGCTGATCGGCGATTCCCCGTGGCTGATCGCGGCTTTCGCGGCGCAGGCGCTCGCGTCGTCGGTACGCGGAGCGCCAAGCCTGAAGGCCAGCGCGCTTTTGCCCGAAGCGATGGCCGCCGCGTACTGGTTCGGAACGGCGCTCGGGCACGAGGACAACTTCGCGGCCAAGGCGCTCGGCGCGGCAGCGATCTTTGCAATGTACCTGCTCGCGGTCGAGATCGAAGACCAGATGGCGCAGATCGCCGCGACATGCCACGCGCTGCTGGCGCTGCTGCTTTTCACCATCGTGATCGGCGAGTTCGTCGCGGGCCGGCGCCTCACGCTCGCCTGGACCGGCGAAGCGGCGGTCACCCTGGTGCTGGGCTTTGTCCTTCGGCGGAGGCTGCTGCGTCTCAGCGGCCTCGCGCTTTTCGCGTTCTGCCTCGCCAAGCTCTTTTTCTACGACTTCTCGCAGCTGGATGTGCTCAGCCGCATCGCGTCGTTCATCGTGCTCGGCGTGTTGATGATCGCGGCCTCTTGGGCATACACGCGATTCCGAGGACAGATTCAGCGCTATCTCTGACTTCGCTTGTGGGGCGACCGCGACTGCAGCCACATGCGCACGCTCTCCGGCAGCCGTGGGAAAACGCAGACGAACCATCGATACCGCCAATCGGGTACAACGGTCATTCGCCCGTCGGCAAGCGCCTCCAGCGATTCGCGCACCACGCGTTCAGCAGGTAGCCACAACGACTTGGCGATCGCCGAGCGATCCATCGCCATCACGTCGTGGAACTCGCTGTAGGTGAAGCCCGGGCACAACGCCTGCACGACGACATTCGGCGCGACGGCGCGCATTTCCAGGTTCAGGCCCTCGGTGAACGCGACCATCCACGCCTTGGTCGCGCAGTAGCTCACGTTGCCTGCCGATCGCGAGAAACCCGCCACCGACGCGACGTTGATGATCGCCCCCGTGTTGGCCGTCACCATCCCGACAAGCGCCGCGCGCGTCAGCCGCGTAGCGGCCATCACGTGCAACTGGTGCATCTCGATCTGCTTCGAAAAATCGGTCTCGTGAAACAGCCCGCGCGTTCCGAACCCAGCATTGTTGACGAGCATCGAAGGCCGGCGCTGTTCGATCAGCTCGACGCAGCGGGCGCAATCGAAGTCATCCGTAAGATCGGCCGCGACGATTTCCGCGCCTCCGAGTTCCTCGGCCAGCGCGCGCAGACGATCCTCACGCCGCGCAATCAACACAAGCGAGTACCCACGCGCTTTCAACTGCCGCGCGAACTCGGCGCCGATTCCCGCCGACGCCCCGGTCACTACCGCAAGTTTTTCGATGACGCCTCCCGTTTCGAATCCTACTCGCCGGCAATCAAGTCCGCGAACTTCTCCCGCTTCCGGGCAACGCGCCACTCGGCGCCGTCAACCAGCACTTCCGCCGCGCGCGGCCGCGTGTTGTAGTTCGAGGACAAGACAAATCCATACGCGCCGGCTGTCATCAGCGCGACGTAGTCGCCCGGCAGCACGTTCGCCATTCGCCGGTCGCGCGCGAAGAAGTCCCCCGTTTCGCAGACCGGCCCGACAACATCGGCGACGATCGCGGGCGCGGCCGATTGGCGTAACGGCACTATCTCGTGATGGGCTTGATAGAGCGCGGGGCGGATCAAATCGTTCATCGCCGCGTCGACCACGACGAACTCTTTCGACGCGGTTGGCTTGCGGTACAACACGCGCGTGACCAGCGCGCCGGCCGGTCCGACGATCGATCGTCCGGGTTCGGTCATCAGCGTCAGCGAACGGCCCTGGCAGCGCGCACACATCGACTGAATATGCGCCGTGACATCCGGCTCTTGTTGCTCCGGTTTGTATGGCACGCCGAGCCCGCCGCCCAAGTCCAGATGCGTAATCGCAACGCCACGCGCACGAAGGCGGTCGACCAACAACAGCACCGCATCGAACGCTTCGATCAGCGGCGCGGTGTCCAGCAACTGCGATCCGATGTGACAACTGACGCCGTCGGGCCGCAGATTCGTCATCGCCGCCGCGCGCGCGTACACTTCTTCGGCCGCGGCGATGTCGATGCCAAACTTGTGATCGCGCAGTCCGGTGGAGATGTACGGGTGCGTCTGCGCGTCGACGTGGGGATTCACGCGCAGCGCCACGCGCGCCTTCACGCCGAATCGTGAAGCGATCGAGTCGATCAGCACGAGTTCGGCTTCCGACTCGCAATTAAAGCTGTGAATACCCGACTCGATCGCGTATTCCACTTCCTCGCGCGTCTTGCCGACGCCAGAGAAGACAACACGCGCCGGATCGCCGCCCGCTTTCAAAACGCGATACAGTTCGCCGCCCGAGACGATATCGAAGCCCGCGCCTTCGGAGGCGAGCATGCGCAGGATCGAGAGATTCGAATTCGCCTTCACGGCGTAACAGACCAGATGCGGCGGGTCGCCGAAGGCGCGGTCATAGCGCCGGTAGCGCTCGCGGATCTCGTTGGCCGAATAGACGTACAGCGGCGTGCCCGCGGCGCGCGCGATCGTTTCCAGTTCGACGCCTTCCACAAACAGGGAACGGTCGCGGTACTCAAAGGGGGAAGGGATCATTCGGTCACTCGTAAGATCAAAATCGTCTGGTCGTCAAACTGCGCGGCGTTGCCTCGGAAGGCTTCGACGTCGCGGTGGATCGCCGCGGCGATTTCGCCGACCGGCAGATTGCAACAGGCGCGCAGCGATCGGGCTAGCCGGTCGTAGCCGTACTCTTCGCCGTCTTCGCTCAGTGCGTCGACCACGCCGTCCGATGTCAGCACGATCACATCGCCGGGCTCCAGTTGCGCCGAGATCTCGTCGTACTCGCGCTTTTCCAACAACCCCACGGGCACGCCTTCGGCGTCGAGGTTCAGCAGTTGATCGCCTCGGCAAATGATCGGAGGCAGACCGCCGGCGTTGGCCATCGTCAGCTTGCGCGTGCGTGCGTCCCAGAACATGGCGAGCAGCGTGACGTATTGCGCTTCGGCCTTGCGTTCAGTCAACGCATTGTTCAGCGCGCGCATTAACTGCGACGGCGGCCGCGGCCTGCGCCCGAGCGAGCGCAACAGTCCGCCGACCAGCGCCGCATAAAGCGCCGCGGCCGCGCCCTTGCCTGACGAATCGCCGAAGACAATGGCCGCTTGTCCGTTATCGTACTCAAAGAAGTCGAACAGATCGCCTGAAATTTCGCGCGCGGGCTGGAGTCCGACCGCAATGTCCAATCCTTCCAGGCGCGGCGTTTCGTTCGGCAGTAGCAGCGACTGCAATTTCCGCGCCGCTTGCAGGTCGCGGTCCATGCGGCTTTCGCGCTCCGCGATCTCCTCGTACAACCGCGCGTTTTCCATCGCGCTGGCGATCTGCGGCGCGAGCAAGGAGAGCGAGCGCATGTGGTCGATCGAGTAATGATTGAGCCGGCTGCTTTCCAGGTCCATCACGCCGACGATCCGATCACGCAGCATGAGCGGCACGGCGACCTCGCTGCGGATATTCGGATGCGACTCGATGTAGCGCGGATCGGCAAGGGTGTCCTCGACCCGCATCGGCTTGCGCATGCGCGCGGCCGATCCCGTAACGCCGACGCTGATGGGAATCTCCTCCAGGCCTTTGCCTCCATCGGCTCGGTGCGTGAACCGGTTACGCAACACCTGATTCTGTTCGTCGAGCAGATAGATCGCGAATGAGTCGTAATTCATCAGCGTCCGAACGCTCTCGGCGACGGTGCGCAGCAGTTCATCGACGTCGAGAATGGAACTGAAACCTTGTGAGATATTGGTCAGCGTGCGCAGCGTCCGATGTTGCCCGTCGACGCGGCGGTAAAGGCGCGCGTTGTCGATAGCGCCGGCGATGCGCGCGGCGATCAAGCGCATCAGCGCCACGTCGTCTGGCGTATAGTCGCCGACGGTCGTCGATTGAAAATCGATGACGCCAACGAGTTTGTCGCGGGCGATCATCGGAATCGCCATTTCACAGCGGACGGCGTCGAGCGCGTTCAAATAGCCCGGCTCCTTGCGCACGTCACGAATCAACAGCGGCTCGCGCATCATCGCGGCTCGCCCGGTGACGCCTTCGCCGAGCGGGATCAACAAGCGATCGACGATCTCGCGGCGATGGCCCATCGAGTAACGGATGCGAAGACCCTGGCGGCGCTCGGAATAGAGCAGAATCGCGAACAACTGCGCCGGGATGACGCGTGTAATCGTGCGCGCGATGTTGGCGAGGAGGCGTTCCCAATCGAGCGTCTCCGATGTCGCCGCGGACACTTCGAGGAGATAGTCGAGTAGCTCGGCACGGTTGCGAAACCGGCTGCGCGATCTTCGAGGTGTTGTCATTTCGACGCCGCCGATTCCTGCACGATACGGACCGAGGCCGAAGCGCCGATGCGGTTGGCGCCGGCGGCGATCATCGCGCGCGCATCGGCCAATGACCGGATCCCGCCCGACGCCTTGACGCCGATCGCCGGCCCAACGTTGAAGCGCATGAGCGCGATGTCCTTGGCCGTCGCGCCGCCCTTGGAGAAGCCCGTCGACGTTTTCACGAACTCCGCGCCGGCGGCGACCGAGAGCTTGCATGCGGTCACCTTCTGCGCATCGTTCAACAGCGCCGTTTCGAAGATGACTTTCAAAATCGCGCCGTTGCGATGGCACGCCTCGGCCACGGCCCGAATATCTTTTTCGACCTCGCGGTCTTCGCCGGCGCGCAGCAGTCCGACAGCGAGCACCATGTCGACTTCGGTCGCACCGCAACGAATCGCTTCTTCCGTTTCAAAGACTTTACCGGCCGTCGACATCGCCCCGAGTGGAAAGCCGACAACCGTGCAGGTCTTCACCGCCGTACCACGCAGCTCCCGCGTCACCAGAGCGACCCAGGAAGAGTTCACGCACACGCTCGCAAAGCCGTGCGTGCGCGCTTCCGCGCACACTTGCAGGATCTCCTCGCGCGAGGCATCCGCGCGCAGGAGCGTGTGATCGATCATGGCCGCGAGTTTCGCATCGCCAGGGCCGGACGACACAACCGCCGCCGCGGGCGCGTCGTAACCGCCGCCGGCGGGAGCGGGCGCTGGCGCGGATGGTTTGCCTAGGCGTGCAATAAACTCCTCGCCGATTTGCGCGACGAGCAGGTCGAGTTCGGCGTCGGTCATGATTTGTGCTTGCCTTCCAGCGCGGTCATCTTGTCGATACGGCCCTGATGCCGTCCGCCGCCCCACGGCGTAGCGAACCAGGTCCGAAGCACCTCCTCGGCTTGGGACTGAGTCAGCATGCGTCCACCGAGGGTGAGGACGTTGGCGTGGTTGTGTTCGCGCGAATTGCGGGCCGAGGCGCGATCGTAACAAAGCGCCGCGCGAATGCCGGGGATTTTGTTGGCGGCCATGGCGGAGCCAATGCCCACGCCGTCGACGATAACGCCCGCAAAGGCCGCGCCGCCTTTCACGGCTAGCGATACCTTTTCGGCGATGTCGGGGTAGTCGACCGAGCGCTCGTCGAATGCCCCAATGTCATCGACGTGATAACCCATGCTCGAAAGAACGGGCTTCAGCGCTTCTTTCATCCGAAAGCCGCCGTGATCGGAACCGATGGCGACGGTGCGATGGGGCTCGCGCGCGGGCTGAAAAGCGGCCGCATCGACTTCGACAATCGGCACGCCGCGGTCGCGCGCCAACTCGCGGGCGGAGGGCGTGATAATCGTACCGCGCGGGACCTCGATCACTCCGTTGAGCGGCACGTCCGCGGCTGTTATGACAATCGGCACCAGTTCTCTATTGTAAAAGCAAAAGCGGGCCGGATCGCCAGTGGCTTTCCGTCCCGCTTCTGATTTTCGATTCGAAATCGAAGGACCGAACTACTTGGGGTCGGCGCTCTTCTTCTTCTTGCCCTTCTTCTTGCCCTCTTCCTTCTTGGCGTCGTCGGTGGCGGTGGTGGCCGCGAAGGTCAGGGTCGTGAAAGCGCCGAGAACCATCAGCGCGATGAACTTCTTCATTGTGTAATCTCCTTAAGGGTAACGGACGGTTGGACACCGCCAGTCCTCTCCAGCATGTCGAAGTCGAGCCCGAATCGCGATCCCGTTGATTGGTTAATCCAGGCTACGAGTTGGGACTAGGCCCGCGCAACAAGTCTGTCGAGGGTTTTGTCATCATAACGCAGCAGCCGGCTACTTCTCAATCCGCATGCCGTAAAAGCTGCGGTAGACGAAGTACAGCGCCACGGCAAGGCAGCCCGCGGCGAGACCGGTTGTCAGTCCGCTACCCTGTGACGCCGATACCGACACGGCCAACTCGACGGCCAGCAGTCCGAACAGCGTCGTGAACTTGATGATCGGGTTGAGCGCCACCGAGCTGGTGTCTTTGAACGGATCGCCGACAGTGTCGCCAACGACAGTGGCGTCGTGCAGCGGCGTCCCCTTCGCCTTCAGTTCGACTTCGACGATTTTCTTGGCGTTGTCCCACGCACCGCCGGCGTTGGCCATGAAGATGGCCTGGTACAAGCCGAAGAGCGCGATCGAGATCAAATAGCCGATGAAGAAATACGGCTCGTAGAACGCGAACGCCAGGGTTGCGAAGAAGACGGTCAAGAAGATGTTGAACATGCCCTTCTGCGCGTACTCGGTACAGATCTGCACGACCTTTTTCGAGTCTTCGATCGAGGCTTTGTCGGAGTCTTCAAGCTTGATGTTGGCCTTGATAAATTCGACGGCGCGGTAGGCGCCCGTCGTTACGGCTTGGATCGACGCGCCCGTGAACCAGTAGATCACGGCGCCGCCGGTGATCAGTCCGAGCAGAAACGGCGGATGGAGGATCGACAGGTTCGAGAGCAGTTCGGGCTTGAGGCCATTGGTTAGACTTACGATGATCGAGAAGATCATCGTCGCCGCCCCGACGACAGCGGTTCCGATCAGCACCGGTTTGGCGGTTGCCTTGAAGGTGTTACCGGCGCCGTCGTTCTCTTCGAGATAGTGCTTCGCTTTTTCGAAGCTGGGCGAAAATCCGAACTTGGACTGGATGTCCTTTTCCACGTTGGGAATCGACTCGATGGTCGAGAGCTCGAATACCGACTGCGCATTGTCGGTCACCGGGCCGTAGCTGTCGACGGCGATCGTCACCGGGCCCATGCCGAGGAATCCGAAAGCCACCAGACCGAAGGCGAACACGGCCGGCGCCATCATCAGCGCGCCGACGCCCATGTCGGAGACGTAATAGCCCGTTCCCATGAGCAACAGCATCGCCATGCCGAGCCAGAACGCGCTGAAGTTGCCGGCAACGAGGCCGGAGAGAATGTTCAGCGACGCGCCGCCTTCACGCGACGACGTCACGACTTCCTTGACATGCGAACTTTCCGTGGAGGTGAAGACCTTCACCAGTTCAGGGATGATCGCACCGGCCAGCGTACCGCAGGTGATGATTGTCGAGAGTTTCCACCACAGCGTCGGATCGCCGCCGATATTTGGAATCAGCATGTAGGAGACGACGTAGGTGAGCGCGACGCTGACGATTGAGGTTAGCCACACGAGAACGGTGAGCGGCGCTTCGAAGTTCATCTTGTCGGCGTTGGCGTACTTCGATTTCGCCATCGCTTCGTTGATGAAGTAGCTGACGGCGCTGGCCACAACCATCATCACGCGCATGGTGAAGATCCAGACGAGCAGCTGTACCTTGACCATGGGGTCCTTGACGGCGAGCAGAATGAAGCTGATCAGAGCGACGCCGGTCACGCCGTAGGTTTCAAAGCCGTCGGCGGAGGGGCCGACCGAATCGCCGGCGTTGTCACCGGTACAGTCGGCGATGACTCCCGGGTTGCGGGCGTCGTCTTCCTTGATCTTGAACACGATCTTCATTAGATCGGCGCCGATGTCGGCGATCTTGGTGAAGATGCCGCCGGCGACGCGAAGAGCGGCGGCGCCGAGCGACTCGCCGATGGCGAATCCGATGAAACAGGGGCCGGCGTAATCGCCGGGGACAAAGAGCAGAATGAAGAGCATCAGCAGCAGTTCGACCGAGATCAGCAACATGCCGATCGACATGCCGGCTTGCAGCGGGATGGCATAACATGGGAACGGCTTGCCGCGTAGCGCGGCGAATGCGGCGCGCGAGTTGGCGAAGGTGTTGACGCGGATGCCGAACCAGGCGACCAGATAGCTGCCGCCGATGCCAATCAGGCTGAAAATCAGGATGATCGCGACCTTGACGGCTTCAAAATGTTGCAGCACGCCGAAGTAGAAGATCATGATGACGCCGATGAAGGCTTCGAGAATGAGGAGGAACTTGCCCTGCGTGAGGAGGTAGGTTTTGCAGGTCTCGTAGATAAGCTCCGAGATCGCGAGCATCGATTCGTGAACCGGCAGATTGCGGAGGTGATTGAACATCATCAACCCGAACAACAAGCCGAGGCCGCCGACCAGAAGGCCGCCCATGAGCAACGATCGTCCGCCGACGTTATCCATAAACCTGGCCTGATCCAGATCCGGCAACACCAGATTCGCTTCGCCGCCGTGGGGCGCCGGCGGTTGCGCGAGCAGGCATCCGCCTGCAAGGCTCACCAGTAAACACAGGATCAACAGGCGCAACAACGGCTGTTTGGTGGAGCCGGCGGCAATGGATGGGAAAGCGGGAATCCGCGACAGGGAATGCAAGCGCATTCGGGAAGTTCCTCCAAATAAATGAAAATGCCCAAGTTAGGGACGTCTCACAGAGTAACAGTTCGGCGGCGGAAGCGCAATTTTGTTGTGAACCTAGAGGAAGATACCGACTGCGGCGCTAAGGCCATTTTCGCCCTAAGGTCTGGGCGTGAGGATGCCGATAGTAGATTTACGGAGGGTTATCCCACGTGGGGTGGCTTGCTGCGTCTACAATACTGGCCAACATACTAACGACCGGTTTCGCTTTGCTGCTCCTGCGCAAACACCAGAATCGGAGACTCCGCTATTTGGTTCTTACCGTAGGGATTTTCTCGGTGAGTCAGACGGCCGCGCTATTTGGGATGCTGCAGTCGGAGGGGATTTGGCAGGTTGTCGGCAAGTTTCAACACTTCATCATGGCGATGACAGGAATGGTGTTCGTGTATATCCTGTGGCGAGAGATTAGCGATCGCAACCGGACCGACCGGATGCTGCGCCTTGCCGAGCATGAGAATCAGGTCATGCAGAGCCGGCTGGAACGAAAGCCGGCGACGAAGACGGCGGAGCTTCCGGCGGTGCAGCCAATTGAGAACTTGCAGGGGTAGCTACAGAACTTGAAGTACCAGACACTTCAAGTAAAGCGTCTCGGGCACCGTTAAAAGAACCGGGTGATCGGCGGCTTGGGTGCGGCGTTCAAGGACGCGGAGCGTGCGGCCGGCATCGAGGGCGGCTTCGGCGACGGTTTCAAGCAGCATGGCCTCCGACATGTGGTGCGAGCACGAACAGGTCACCAGGATGCCGCCGGGTCCGAGAAGTCCGAGAGCGTTCCGATTGATGTCGGCATAGCCGCGGGCTGCGCCGGTCAGAGCCGATTTCGTTTTGGCGAACGCGGGCGGGTCCAGGATAACGGTACCGAAACGGCGGCCCATGCCGCGATAGCCGACAAGCAGATCGAAGGCGTCGGCCTGACGAAAGCGGATGTTGGTCAGCTTGTTCAGGCGGGCGTTGTGCTTGGCGGCTTCCAGGGCCGCGGCGCCGGAATCGACGGCCTCCACCGAGAGACCTTTGCGCGCGGCGTGGAGAGAAAATCCGCCGGTTGAGGTGAAACAGTCGAGCACTTCGCCGCGCGCGTAGCGGGCAGCGGCGAGGTAGTTTTCGCGCTGGTCGAGGTACACTCCCGTTTTTTGGCCGCTGGCGAGATTCGACGCAAAGATTATATCGTTGATGCGAACTTCGACCGTAGGGCGGGGATCGCCTAGTAACGGTCCGGTGATGAAGGGCAGCGACTCCTTCTCGCGGACGGCAACGTCGTTGCGCTCCCATATGCCGGCGGGCTGGCACAACTCGTCTAGGATCGCGGCGATCTGACCTTTCATGGCCTCCATACCCTGCGTCAGGGTCTGGACGACGAGCATGTCGCCGTAGCGATCGACGATCAAGCCGGGGAGTTGATCGGCTTCGGAGAACACGAGGCGGCAAGCATCGGTGCCGGAGACGACCAAACGGCGGTGGGCCAGCGCGCGTTCGAGGCGATCGGCGAGGAAGTCTCGATCGATCTCTTCGATTTCGCGAGACAACAGCCGCAACGCGATCTGGGAACTGGAACTGTAATGGGCGGTACCGACACCACGGCCTTTGGAATCGAGCACGGTAACGACCGAGCCTGGTTCGGCATTATTCACGCTGGCGACGTCGGAAGCATAAACCCAGGCGTGCCCCGCAACCAGGCGTTCGGCCGCGCGGCTGCGAATCGAGACTGTAGAACGGCTCACTCACCACCATTCTACCCGGAACCTGCGATTCGGGGCGGCGGCTTTCCAGCGGGCCGCCGCCCCTTGGAACCGGCTTAGCTGACTTTGACCTGAATCGTGCGAGGTTTGGCGATCTCCTTTTTGGGCAGGGTGATCGTCAGGACGCCGTCTTTAAATGCGGCGGCGACCTTCTCGGCGTCGACCGAATCGGGAAGGGCGAAGTGGCGGGAGAACGAGCCGTAGCTCCGTTCGAGACGATGATAGCCGCCTTTTTCGCTGGACTTCTCGAACTTGCGCTCGCCCTTGAGAAGCATTGTGCCGTCTTCGAGCTGGATCGAGATGTCCTCAATCTTGACTTCGGGCAGATCGGCCTTCACGACGAGCTCGTTTTCGGTCTCGAGAATGTCGACGGCGGGCGCCCAAGGACGGTGCGCCTCTGGCTCGAGAGCCAAGTCTTTCAGAGCCGACTCAAGGAACGGGAACGGCGTGAACGGATTGAACTTGGTGATAAGCATAGCTGTTGACCTCCTGTATATATCAACAAGTTCAGTATATTTTATTAGTGCGTTGTTGTAAACTATTTTCTATGAGTCAAGGCGTAGCCCGCCCGATAAAGCAGCAGCGCTGCCAGGAAGAGACCGTAGTAGATCGGCGTGTAAAGGGCGGCTTTGCCTTGCCAGAAAAAGTGAACAACCCCAGCCATTGCAGACACATACGCCAGGCGGTGGAGCAACTGCCAGCGTTTGCCGCCGAGCCAGCGGATGGCGGCCGCGGTACTGGTGGCGGCTAGTGGAATCATCAAAGCCAAGGCTGCCATTCCGGCGATGAAAAAGCGGCGAACGGTGAGGTCCTCGATCAGGATCTCCTTGTTCCATTGGATGTCGATCTGATAGTAGTGCAGGGCATGGAGGCAGGCGTAGAAGAAGGCGAACAGGCCGATCATGCGGCGGAACTTGATGAGGCCGCTTTGGCCGGGCAGTCGCCGCAGCGGGGTAATGCAGAGGCTAAGGAGAAGAAATCGAAGGGTCCAGTTGCCGGTGTAGCGGGCGACGGTTTCGATGCGGTTGATGCCGAGCTGATTCGTGTTCCAGCGGTAGGCGAGCAGGACGAGCGGAATCAGGCAGAGGGCGAACACAACGGGTTTGGCGAGGCGGTGGTTCCATAGCCGGTTTGTGGTTTGGGTAAAGGTCTGGCTCATCGAGTGGGGTATCCAACTCCTCCACTCACATTATTCCCAATCGCGACGAAGAGGTTAACGAGGCCTCGGCCCAACGCATGAAAAGACTCGAATGGACATTCCTGGCGGCATTGCTGATGGGTGGGTGCGCGCAGACGCCAAAACCCGCCGAAACGGCCGAGGCGGAAGTGCCGATTCAGCCGGCCGCAATGCATCCGGAAAGCCTGACGAAGCCGGAAAGCCTCGTCTATCCGTGGTCGGTCGTGCCGGGAGGCGTTTTCTCGCGCGAGGCCGCGCGGCAGGCGGTGGATCGCGATCCGATTGTTGAAGAGCATTACCGCGCCGTAAGGGTGGCAAATCTTCGAAGCGAGCAATTGACGAAGGCAAAATCGGCGTATGTGTCGTATCGCAAGGGCGATACGATTTACTGGACGAGAAACCCGGTGTTATTGAAAGCCGGCGAAACCGTGCTGACCGACGGGGAATCGATGATTCGCGGCCGCTGCGGGAATATGGTTTCCGAGACGCCGCGGACGCCAGTAGCGCCGGTGCACCTGGAACCGCCGCCGCCGGCGATGGAGGTGCCGGTGCCGGCATCGCGCCTGGTGGCCGCGATTCCTCCGGCGCTAAGTCGCGAAGATCCCGAACCGGGCCGCGTGGTCACGGATCGGGCGCCGTCGATCAACACTTCGATCTTGCCGTCGCCCACGCCGGTCCAGGGACTGCCCGGCTACTCTCCAATGGGCGCAATCGGCTTCGTACCGGTTGCCGGAGGAGGCGGAGGTACGCCGGCCGCGAGTAACCCCGCGCCGGACTCACCACCACCGGCCGTGACCCGGCCTCCTGGAGAAACCACGACGCCACCGCCAATCCATCCGCCGATTCCGATCGTTGTTACACCGCTGACTCCGCCGGGTCCGCCAACCGGCCCCCCCCCCGGCTTCAACCGCCACCGGAGTGGCCGACGCACTGGTATCCACCGCCGCGCGAGACGCCGTTACCGCCTCCGCCGGTGCACTATCCGCCGCCGGATCATCCGCCGGGGCCGCCCCCTCCTCATCGGCCCCCGCCCTCTCAGCCGCCTTATCAGCCGCCGCCGTCGGGGCCGCCCCCCTCTCAGCCTCCGCCGCCTCATAAGCCGCCGCCAAGCGATCCGCCGCATTTCCCGCCTCCCCCGAGCGACCCGCCATTCGATCCACCACCGCCGGAGCCACCGCCAGCGGTTCCGGAGCCTACCCCGTTCGTACTGATCGGACTCGGAATGATCGGCCTGGGCCTGCATCTTTCTCGGCGGCAAAAAGAGTAGCCCGTAAAAATTTTTCGATTCCCACTTGCGCTTTTCCAGGCTTGCGATACGCTATTGGAGCGACTTGTTATGCCTGCCTCTCTTGCCGCGCGGCTCGGGTTCGATGCCAGGGAACGCGCTATCTTTCAGCGACTCAGCTCTCCAGAAAAAATCCAACGGTTCCTCGATGAGGAGATTACTTACGATCCAGGAGAAAACTGCCGTTCTCCGCGCCGCCTGCTACGCGAGCGCCGGGGACATTGCGTCGAGGGCGCGCTGCTCGCCTCTACCGCGCTGCGCCTGAACGGCGACCCGCCGCTGGTTCTGGACATGGAAGCGTCCAAAGACGACGATCACGTTGTCGCGATCTTTCAGCGATTCGGCCTTTGGGGCGCGATCGGAAAATCGAATTACTCCGGGCTTCGCTATCGCGAGCCGGTCTACCGCACGGTGCGCGAGTTGGTGATGTCCTACTTCGAACACTACTTCAACCTGCGCGGCGAGCGCAGCTTGCGCGGTTATTCGCGGCCAATCAACCTGACCCGCTTCGATTCGTCCGGCTGGCACGTTTCCGAGGACGATCCCTGGCATATTCCGATCTATCTAACCGAGATCACGCACACGCCGCTTCTGCCGCGCAAGGTGGTCAGGCGCCTGACGAAACTCGACCCGCGGCTGCGCGCTGCCAACGAGTTCGGGATGCGGCGCAAAGCGAGCTAACGCGCGGCGACGATACAATACAAACGTGCCCCGCGCCGTTCGAGTCGCCTATTTCGCCGATTCCTTTCACGAAGTGAACGGGATGGCTCGCACGAGCCGCGAGCTGGACGCCTACGCACGCCGCGGCGAACTTCCCTTCCTCTGCATTCGCGCCGGCGAAACCACGCGAACGACCGTCAACTCCGTCGAACTCCGGCGCGCCACGACGTCGATCCCAGTCGACAAAGACCTCGCCTTCGACCCGCTACTTGGCCGCCACCTTCTCCGCGTCCGCAACGCAATCCGCCGGTTTAAACCCGACCTCATCCACTCCACCGGCCCCGGCGACATCGGCCTCATGGGCGTCTACTTCGCGTATCACTTCGATCTCCCGCTCGTCGCCTCCTGGCATCACAACCTCCACGAACTCGCCGCGCGCCGACTGCAATTCATCCTCGACCACCCTCTCTTCTCCTTTCTCCCCAAAGCCTACGCCGACTTCGTCACGCTGCTCACGGAACGCGGCGCCCTGGAAGGCGTTGCGCTCTTCTACAAACTCGCCCAAGCCACCTTCGCGCCCAATCCCGCCCTCGTCGACATGCTCGCCGATCTCACCGGCAAACGCGTCCACCTCATGCCGCGCGGCGTCGACACCGACATGTTCCACCCTTCGAAACGATTCCGGCAGGATGGCGCATTCACGCTGGGATTCGCCGGCCGCTTGCAGCCCGAGAAAAACGTCCGGCTGCTGGTCGATCTGCAGAAGCATCTGCCGGCGGGCAACCACAAGTTCGTCATCGTCGGGGACGGCTTCGAGCGCAACTACCTCGCCAAGCGCCTCAAACGCGCCGATTTCACCGGCTTCCTCGACGGCGACGATCTGGCCAAGGCTTACGCCAACATGGATCTGTTCGTCTACCCCTCTTGCACCGATACCTATGGCACCGCCGTGCAAGAGGCGATGGCCTGCGGCGTTCCGCCAGTTGTGCGCGATCAGGGAGGACCGCATTACCTGGTCGATAGCGGCGTCAACGGGTACGTGGCCCGCAGCGACGCGCACCTGATCCGCCGCGTGGTCGATGTCATCGCCGACCCCACGCGCCTGCCCGCGCTTCGCGCGAATGCACGTGAAGCCGCATGCCGCGCGAGTTGGGAGCGGGTGTGCGACGATGTTTGGAACGTCTACGACACGATTCCGGGACTGCCCTCGCCCCGGCTGTCGGCGCTGCTCCACTAATCATGGCCACTTCGCCAACAACTTCCGCCCAAAGTCCGCTCGTCCGCCAAATCGGTTTGGTCAGCGCCACCGCCCTCGTGTTCTCGAACATGATCGGCACGAGCATCTTCACGACGACCGGTTTCCTCGCGGGGGATCTAGGCGATCCCTCCATCGTTATCGGCATCTGGATTGTCGGCGCACTGGTCGCGCTCGCCGGCGCGTTCTGTTATTCCGAACTCGGCATCAATTTCCCAAGCTCCGGCGGCGAATACGTATACCTCACCGAGGCGTTTGGCCCGACCTTCGGCTTCATGGACGGATGGGTATCGTTCTTCGCCGGATTCTCCGCGGCCATTGCCCTTGGCGCTCTCGCCTTCGCCGAATATCTCAGCTACGTGTTCCCGGCGCTGAAGGCGTCGAACTCCGCTTCCTACGGGCCGATCGAATTTGGAGGCGCGCAGATCGCCGCCAGCTTACTCGTTATCGTTTTCACCGTCATCAACTACTTCGGCGTCCAATTCGTCAGCACGTTGCAGAACGTGTTGTCGGCGCTCAAATTCACGGTGCTCGCCGGATTCCTGATTCTTGGTTTCACCATCGGGAAGGGCGACTGGAGCAACTTCTCCCAGATGGCCGTGCGCACGTCCACCGTACCGTTGTGGGAACAGTTCGCATCTAGCATGATCTTCATATACGTCGGCTACTCGGGCTGGAACGCGGCGACGTACGTGGCCGAGGAGTTGCATCAGCCGGAGAAGACGCTGCCGCGCGCGCTGACCATCGGCACAATACTGGTAGCGTTGCTTTACGCATTGCTCAACGTACTCTATATTTACGCAACGCCGCTGGAGCAGATGAAGGGCGTCGTTCGCATCGGCTCGCAAGCTTCGGAACGCCTCTTCGGCGCCGACGCCGGTGCATTGTTCAGCGTACTGATGGCCGCGAGTTTGCTGGCGTTCGTCAATGCGATGGTCTTGGTTGGCCCGCGCGTCTACTACGCGATGGCTAAGAACCGCGCCTTTTTCCCGGTCGCCGCCACCGTACATCCGACCTGGCGCACGCCTGTCGCATCGATCACCATGCAAGGCGTCTGCGCCGTTTTCATGTGCCTCACGCCGTTCCGCGATTTGATGTTCTACGTCGGCTTCTTGTTGAATGCGTTCGCCGCGCTGGCCGTCGGATCGTTGTTCGTTTTCCGCAAACGCGCCGGCTGGCAAAAACTGCCGATCGTCAGCTTCGCCTGGCCGCTGCTGCCGGCGTTCTTCTTGCTGGTCAGTGTGTGGGTCGCGTATTCGGGAATCTTGATGAAGCCGTCGATTTCGCTGACAGCCCTGGCGACGGTAGCGGCCGGAGCGCTGGTGTATAAGATTTTTCTTGCGCCGAAAAGTGTCGCGGCGTAGTCAACGCTTTGCACCCTTGCCGCGTATATAGTTGTGACAGCGGTATGCGCGGCATCGAAGCAACAATCCCGCTGACGGGAGCGATCGTGGACGACAAGGGCCTGATCGCGCGGGCCAAGGCCGGCGACGATCAAGCGTTTGAAGATTTGCTGCGTCAATTCGAGCGTCCCGTCCTCGGCCTCTGCACTCGCATGTTGGGCCAGGGCGGCGAGGCCGAAGAAGCCGCGCAGGACACGTTCCTCAAATTCCATCGCGCCCTTGGCTCGTTCGACGAAGAGCGCCGCATCGAGCCCTGGCTATTCCGCATCGCCTTTAACCAATGCCGCGATCGCCTGCGACGGCGGCGCGTATCGGTACCCTTGATCGATGCCCCTATCGCGCCGGTGGCCGAGGCGGCGATCGTGCTCGCCGAAGTGCGCGAGGCCATCTCACGCCTGCCCGATCGCGAACGCGCCGCGTTGCTGCTGCGCGAAATCGAAGGGCTGGAAACAGCCGAGGTCGCCGAACGGCTCGGCGCCTCCGAACTCACGGTGCGCTCGCAAATCTCGCGCGCCCGCGCGCGGCTGCGCGAGTGGCCCGGGGGAGGCCGGCGATGAACGAGTGGATCAACGCGCCTATCGACACCGCCGCGGCAAGCCGCGTGCGCGCGCGTGTGCTGCAACGCGTGCAACGGCGGCGATGGACCAAGCGAACACTAGCCGTTGCCGCGTTCGTCGCCGCGATCATCGCGTGGCCGCGCATGCCCGAAACCGAAACGCTGGCGCTCGTGATGCCGTCCGCGCCAATCGCGCCCGAAGTGAAACTCGCGCCTAAGCCGGTGGTCGTCGCGCGCGCGGTCAAAGCAACGCCGGCCGAAAAAATTGTCCTCTACACCAACGATCCCGACGTAGTCATCGTATTAGTCAGCGAAGGAGGCAGTGAATGAAACATTTTCTGCTCACAATGATTTTTGCGGGCGTGACGCTCGCGCAACAAAACGTGTCGCGGTTGATCCAGCTCAAGTACATCTCCCCCGACAGCGCCATGCCGATTGTCGCGACCTTCGGGCGCGGCAGCGTGGTTGCCAATCAAGAACCGCGCGCGAAATACGTCACCCTCAGCGGGCCTGCGGAACTCGTCCAATCCATCGAAGACGCAATCAAGAAGATCGACGTCGCGCCCGCGCTGGTGAAGAACATCGAAACAACGTTCCACATTCTCCTCGCCGGACAGAGCGGCGAACAAGGCGCGGTGCCGAAAGAACTGGATGGCGTCGTGCAACAATTGCGCGGCGTTTGCGGGCTCAAGTCGTTCCGCCTCCTTGAGACCGCCGTCATCCGAGGCCGCGACGGTTCGGAAACTTCGGGTGCGATGTCGTCGCCGACGAAGCAAGAGACTCCGGCACGATACTACATCCGCTTCGCGCGCACGCAGGTCAGCGGAGACGAGAAAGCCCCTCGCGTCCGTTTCGACGCGCTTCAGTTCAGCGCCTACATTCAATACACGGCAAGTAACGGACAGTCGTTCGATCGCGAGGCTACGATCAAGACCGACATCGACGTCGGCGCCGGACAAAAAGTCGTCGTCGGCAAAACGAACGTCGACGCCACCTCCCAAGCCATCTTCCTCGTCGTCACCGCCAAAGTTGTCGATTAAGAAGAAAACCGCGTACAAACCTTCTGCAACTCAACGAGGTGCCCCGGTATCGCGGTCAACGCATCCGGGGCCGCTTCGTATTCCAGCGCCAGATAACCCCGATACTTATTGGCGACCAGCAACTTCGCCACGCGGTCCCAATCGGATCTGCCGCGCTTGCCGTCCTCGTTCACATCCACCTTCACTTGCACGTTGACGGCGTGCGGCGCGATCATCTCAATCTGCTCATACACCTTCGTCCGGAAGTTGCCAGTATCGAGGTTGATCGCCACCCACGGCGAGTTCACGCGCTTGACGATGTCGACGATCGTCGACGCCTTGTCCGTGATGCCGCCGTGGTTCTCGAGCCCGAGAATGACGCCGCGCGAGCCCGCATACTTCGACGCTTCGCCGAGAACGTTCACAACCCAGCCCGACGCTTCGGTTTCGTTGGAATCCTTCGGCACCGTGCCGCCGAATACACGGATGTGTCC
>Ga0194128_10004687_pt1 | contig 19851 bp, 13 predicted proteins | sample TA2KigCa65mmetaG_FD_148650 | JGI IMG/M metagenome (GOLD analysis project Ga0194128, IMG submission 148650) | Freshwater microbial communities from Lake Tanganyika, Tanzania - TA2015037 Kigoma Deep Cast 65m | ecosystem: Environmental > Aquatic > Freshwater > Lake | place: Tanzania: Lake... | reverse complement strand
GGCCGCACCACCGGCCTGATAGAGTGTGATGTTCGCGACGCGCAAGGCCGGCTGCTGGCGCGGAGTTCGTCGACGTGTTACATCTTCCGCGGCGACAAGGCCCAGACCTCGCACGCAAAGATGTCCGATTGGAAACGATAAATGCCCTTGTTTGCGCTCACGATTTTCGTCTCGGCGTTCCTGCTGTTCCAGGTCCAGCCCGTTATTAGCAAAGCGATCCTGCCGTGGTTCGGCGGCGCGGCCGGCGTGTGGAACACCTGCATGCTGTTCTTTCAGGCGATGCTCCTCGGTGGCTACGCCTACGCGCACTGGCTACAAGGGCAAACGGCCGCGGTGCAGCGCAAGATCCACATTACGCTGCTTGCGGCGAGCATCTTGCTATTGCCTATCCTGCCCTCGGCGGCGTGGAAGCCAGAGGGCGGCGAAGAACCGATTGGACGAATCCTCGGTCTTCTTGCGACAACGATCGGCCTGCCGTATTTCCTGCTTTCCACGACGAGCCCGCTGCTGCAAGCCTGGTACGTGCGCGCGACGAAAGAAGGCATTCCGTGGCGGTTGTTCGCTCTGTCGAACGCGGCGTCGCTCGCGGCATTACTGACTTATCCTGTGCTTGTTGAACCCAACCTCAGTGTGCAGAAGCAGGCCTGGGTGTGGTCCGGTGTTTTCGTAATTTTCGCCACGCTCGGCATCGGCGTGACGTGGAAGTTCGCGGCCGATCCGTTGCCGAAGACGGAACAGGAAGAAGGCGCCGCGCCAACGATGGGCCTGCGCGTGTTGTGGATCGCTCTTGCCGCCTGCGCGTCGATCTTGCTGTTGGCGATCACCACGCACATGACGCAAGACGTCGCCGCGATTCCGTTTCTCTGGGTGATCCCGCTGGCCGTTTACCTACTCACGTTCATCGTCTGCTTCGAAACACCGAAGGCCTATCAACGCTGGATCTTTTTCCCCGCGCTGATTATCGTCCTCTACACGATGGGGACAATTTTGGACGAATCGCCAGACTGGCTGAAGGTACGCAACAACATCGCGTTCTGCTCAGCACTGATTTTCGTTTGCTGCATGGTGTGTCATGGTGAACTCGCCTCGCTTCGCCCGTCTCCACGCTACCTGACGGGCTATTACGTTTCGCTCTCGCTGGGCGGCGCAATCGGCGGACTCTTCGTCGGACTCGCCGCGCCGATGCTCTTCAACGCCTACTATGAACTGCAGATCGGCCTGTGGCTATGTGCCGCCCTCGCGACGATTGTCTTTGCGCGCACCTCCACCGCCACGAATCTGGGGAAGGCGGCGTTGATCGTTTTCCTGATCGGGCTCGGCGCCTACGGCGCGTGGCTTTTCAAGATCAAGAAAGGAAATCTGGACGGAGTAGAAATTGCCGTTCGCAATTTCTATGGGCACCTCCATGTCAGCAACTCGGGCAATCCGGGTGAATACGCCGCGGCCAAGCAACTGGTGCACGGAACAATCAACCACGGCCAGCAGTTGCTTGATCCCGCTCGCCGGATGCAACCAACCAGCTATTTCTGCAAAAACTCCGGCGCGGGTCGCGCACTGCTCACCCGCGAAGAAGGCAAGCCGCTCAAAGTCGGTGTGCTCGGCCTGGGCTGTGGCGCTATGCTCGGCTACGCGCGGCCCGGCGATGAGTTCCGGCTCTACGAAATTAACCCGCAAGTGTTCGAAATCGCCAAGACCCGATTCACCTTCATGACCGAAACGCCGGCCAAAATCAGCGAGGTGCTCGGCGATGGGCGTCTGTCGCTGGAACGCGATCCGCCCCAGAATTTCGACCGCCTGTTCATGGACGCCTTCTCGGGCGACTCCATTCCAGTGCACCTCGTCACGCACGAAGCCTTCGAGCTGTACTTCCGCCATCTGAAACCGGACGGCATCGTGATCGTGAATATCACCAACAGCTACCTCGATCTGCTGCCCGTTGTCGCCAAAGCCGCCGAGCGCTTCGGCAAAGTCGTCGTCGAGATCGAAGACAACCCGGAAGAGGGCGACGAAGAATGCTACATCTCGCACTATGCGTTGGTGATGTCGCCCGAAAAACTCGCGGCCACTCCTTCGTTCCGAGAACGTTCGACCATCGCTAAACCGGACCCCAACTTCCGCGAATGGACCGATGCGTTCTCGAATCTATTCGCCATCGTGCGAAGATAGCGAGATCGTCCGCATGGCCTGGTACGCCCTTACCATCTTCGTGTCTTCGTTTCTGCTGTTTCAAGTGCAGCCGGTAATCGCGAAGATCATTCTTCCCTGGTTCGGCGGCTCGGCCGCTGTCTGGAACACTTGCATGTTGTTCTTCCAAGCCGCGCTGCTGGGCGGCTACGCCTACGCGCATGTCCTCTACGACAAAACCGCGGCAAAGATGCAGTTCCGCGTTCACGCGGGCTTGCTTGCCATCAGTCTCGCCGTATTGCCGATCATGCCCGGCGCGAGATGGAAGCCCAACGGCGACGAAGATCCGGCCCTTCTCATCCTCGGCTTGCTCGCCTTAACGATTGGCTTACCGTACTTTCTTCTGTCGACCACCGGGCCGCTCCTGCAGGCCTGGTATTCCCGTGCCAATAACGGCGCGGTGCCCTACCGCCTCTTCGCGCTTTCCAACTTCGCCTCGCTGCTTGCGCTGATTAGTTATCCCCTCTACGTCGAGCCTTCGCTCGAAATCGACAAACAGGCGATTTACTGGTCGTGCGGCTACGCAGTCTTCGTCGTCCTCTGCGGTATAGTGGCCTGGCGTGTTCGCAACGATGTGCGGGTTGAACCCGTGGCGGCGGAAGACGAATCGCCCGTCGCGTCGCCGTCATTTCAGCGCCGCATGCTGTGGATCGGCCTCGCCGCATGCCCGTCGGTGTTGCTGCTTTCGGTGACGACGCACCTGACGCAGGACGTTGCCGCGATTCCGTTTCTCTGGATCGTGCCGTTGATCCTCTACTTGCTGAGCTTTATCCTCACGTTTGAAACCGATAAGATCTACTGGCGCTGGCTGTGGCTGCCGCTATTGACCGTGGCGCTGGGCGGCATGTTGTGGCTGGATTTGGAGAACGCGCCCGACCTGACGATGCGCTGGAAGATCGCGGCCTGCGCCGCCGCGATGTTCGTCTGCGCGATGGTCTGCCATGGCGAACTGGCGTCGCTGAAGCCGCACCCGCGTTACCTGACGAATTTCTACGTGGCGCTCAGCGTCGGAGGCGCACTTGGCGGGCTCTTCGTCGGACTGCTCGCGCCCATGGTCTTCAACGCCTATCACGAGTATCCGTTCGGCTGGTGGCTGACGATGGCGCTGGTCATCGCCGTTCTTACTAGCCGCTACCCGGAAGCGTTCCAAAAAACGAAAGGCTTTGCCGCGCTCACGGTTCTGCTCGTCGCGCTCGGCGTCTACGGGGGCGCGTGGACCAATGTGCAGAAGAAGTTTCTGAGGGGTTACCGCGTGACGGAACGGAACTTCTACGGCACGCTGCGCATTGAAGACGAGGGCGATCTACACGACAAAACGCTAGTTCGCCAACTGCTGCACGGGACGATCAATCACGGCCAGCAGTACCTCCACCCCGAGCGCCGGCGCGAGGCGACTACGTACTATTGCCGCGAAAGCGGCGTCGGCGCGGCCATCCTAAGCCGCAATGAAAACGCGCCACAGAAGGTCGGTGTGGTCGGCCTCGGCACCGGCACGCTCGCCAGCTACGCGCGCGTCGGCGACGATTACCACATCTTCGAAATCAACCCGCTCGTCCTGCAACTGGCGCGGCGAGAATTCAGCTTTTTGAACGAGTCGCGTGCCCCGATAAAGGTCCACATGGGCGATGCCCGATTGACCCTCGAACGTATGCAGCCGATGAACTTCGATGTGCTTGCAGTCGACGCATTCAGCGGCGACTCGGTGCCCGTGCATCTGCTCACGCGCGAAGCGATGCAGCTCTACGCGAAGCACATGAGCAAGGACGGCATTATCGCCGTGCACATCTCGAACCGGTACCTCGATCTGGAAGGTGTCGTGCGCTCGGGCGCGGACGCGATCGGCCGGGTGGCGCTGGAAGTTTCCGACGAACGCGACGAGTCCGACGAGGCCTGTTACGGCTCGACTTGGATCCTTATCATGAGCCCGGAAACAAAGGCCGCGAAGGCATCGGCGCTCACCGCCGGAACCGAAATTACCGTGCCCGAGAAGTTGCGCCCTTGGACCGACAGCTTCTCGAATCTGATCGGCGTGCTGCGCGCGAAGTAGCTCGACACGGAGGGTATGGCAAGACACCCGACACGCAACCGGACGCCACCGCGCTGCCGGCGTGGGCGCGGATCGACGACAAAGCGCCCGGGTTGATCGAGGATCCGGACGAATACAAGGCGTACGTTATTGAACTATCGGGTGTGCCGGGAGAGTACGAGGCCGCCCCGCGGTTTACGATGACTCGCGAGGAACTCCGCAAAATGCTCTCGCATGATACGAACCGCTGGTCGGGCACGGTAGGGCAACTGCGCGATGAGGGGTACTAGCGAGTTCCCGTGTGACGAAGTACTTCGCTGACACCAGCGCACCGATCAAGCTTTTCCACGCGGAGCTCGGCTCAAATTACATGGAACGGTTGATCGGGAGCCTTGGCAACCGGATTTACATCGCCCCCATTACACTTGTCGAGTTCGAGTCCGCTCTCGCCACCAAGCAAGGGACTCGACAAGTTCCGGGACGGGAAGCGAATGACTCGCGAGGGTGGCTGGGGGCCGATCTCGGTTGCAAATCGTTCGTGGTACCGCGCCCATCGGGCCGATGCATCTGCGAAGCACAGGCCTCTTAATCCGCCGTTTCATCGGCTCCCATAGTTCACGGGCCATGGATGCAATTCAAGTGTCGATGGCATCCGAACTGTAAAGCGAAGCGCGAATCTGCTTTTTCTTGACCTCGGGCATTGGGCTCTTTGGTGTCGCCAAAGCGCTTGACATCCCGGCCCTCGATCCCGCCGGGTGCGAACGGTCCGTTACCCTCCCCTAGTTCTGCTATAGTAAGGGCATCCTCAAAAGGAACTGGCCGCGTCCCCAAAAACGCAGCCATTGAACTTAGGCCTCTCGGCTCCTCCGACTGAGCGGCTTAAGGGTGCCGCATCGGAAAAGGGTTTAGGCAAGTTGATAAGGACCCCTTTTCCGATGCGGGTTGCCCCGAACGATAAATCGCTGGGGCGCACGGATCTGGCGCTGGCTCGCCGCCGGGTCGAGAGTGTCCGCTTGAACACTTCGAACTACGCTCTGGACTGGGCCCGCGTCCATCATTCCCAGCCCAACGCGCCGGCAAGCAACCGGTACCTTTGGGATTCGATCCGCGGAGAGACTGTATGAGGTGTTGGAAAGATCGTGAATCTCGTCAACCGTGGGGCAACCTAAAAAAAGACCCTCTGAACCGACCAACCAACGAGTGGAAGGAGCGGTTCTAAACTTTTTACCGGCTCCCGCAAGCACGCTTGATTCAGCCCGCCCGCTTCGTTCGTTTGTCAGGTCAATCCAGAGGGTTGGTTACAAGATTGACTTCATCAATTCACGTCAGAACCCAGCATGTGGGTAGCCAACAGATCTATTGCAGCAAACTGTTGAAAATAAATCAAGTGGGTACCCCGCGAAAACTTTCGTCCGCCCGCACCCGCCTCGAAGGTGTGTCATTGTGACACAATCGAAAACGTGAACCCCTTGTCGCGCCGCGTGGCGCTAGGCGCGATAGCCGCTGCCTCAATCCCCGCGCAAAACCTGGCCGAAGAAGACTTCCAGCCCTACGGCGAACACCCACGCCTCTTCTTGAACGCGCGCCGCCTCCGCCTTCTCAAGCGCGAACGCGAGCGCACGTCCGTCCGCTGGAATCAGTTCGAAACCCTCGTCGCCGGCAAGGCGCAGATGCCTGAAACCGGCTTCGCGCACGCGCTTTATCACGCCGTCAGCGGCAACGCCGAGTTCGGCAAATCCGCGATTCAATTCGCGCTTAAGTCCAACGACATCCGCCAAGCCGCCATCGTCTTCGACTGGTGCCAACCCATCCTCGGCGACAATGCCGCCAAGCCGCTCGCCGACAAACTGCGCAAGTATTTATCGACGCCGCCATCGAAGCAGGACATCCCCACCATGCGCGACCGCACCCTCGCCGCCGTCGCCCTCGCCGGGCATGATCCCGATCCATCGAAGGCCGCGCTCGAGCAACTCGTCAAAGCCTGGTGGCGCAAAGACGTCGCTCCGAATCTGAAAATCGGCCAGTACTTCTACGAGCGCAAGGACAGTTACGCGCTTTTTGAAATGTTGCACGCCGTCCGCGACGCGCTGCAGATCGACCTCCGCGAAGACGCCCCGCGCTACTTCAAGGAACTGCCGGCGTATCACATCCTCAGCTACTACCCCGCGACATTTCCGGCCGCGGAGAACGAATACCGCGTGCCCTTTTACGACGGCGACGGCGATCCCGATCTCCTTACCGCGGCGCTTTCGCGCGCAGCCGATCTGTCGATGGTCGCATTCGACACCAACGCGCAGGAGACCCAATTCGTCCAAGGCTGGCTCATTCATGATCGCTTCCTGATGCGCGGGACGTTCGGAATTCCCTACGAGTTCCTCTGGGCCAATCCTTATCAGCCGGGCTTGAGCTACTATCACCTGCCGCTTTCGATGCACCACGCCGACAGCGGCCGCCTCGCGCTGCGTTCCAGTTGGGAGGACGACGCGACGTGGTTTCATTACTCGCAAGGCAGGGTGCAGTTTTTCGAGGAAGGACGCCGCAAGGAACGCGCGATGACCTCGCCCGCGCCCGTCGAAATCGGCGGCACGGTGGTCCACTTCGGCCGCGATGAGATGAAGTTCCAACCGCTCAACGCGGAGCCGCAGCGGACTTATGTGATCGGCCTCGCACCGCGCTCGCGCTACGATCTTGAAATCGACGATGAAGAAATCGTCGAACGCACGACCGATGGCGGCGGAATTATCGAGTTTGACTTTCCGCCCATGCAGGATCGGGTGGTGCGGTTGAAGAAGTTACGCTTGCCTTCGCAAGAATCGAAGTAGCGCCTCGTTCACCTCCCGCGGACGCTCTTGTTGAACGAAGTGTCCCGCGCCCTCAACAATCGATTGACGTTCGAGATTCGGCACCGTTGTATTCATAGCTTCCAAAGGTGCTTTGCCTGTAGGGCCGCTGATCACGTGATCCTCGGATCCGGCGATGAATAACGCGCGCTGCATTACATTCGCGCCCGCGAAAGGGGCCAGTAATTCCCAGTTCCGATCAATGTTTCGATACCAATTGAGCCCGCCGCGGAAACCCGTGCGATTCATGTCGGCGGTCATATAGTCGAGGTCGGCCTCGGTGAGCCACGCCGGTAGACGATCCGGGTTGATCGTGTTGTCGAGAACGCCCTTGCCCGGCTGCAAGATTCGGATGTTTGGGCGGCTGCGTGGAAAGTCGCCCGAGAGGCTGTACAGAGTCCCGCGCAGCGACTCGCGGTGATCGCGGTCGTATTCGGCATCGGCTACGCCAACGTCCTGGTAGTAGAGCCAATAGTAGGTGTGCAGGCCTTGCTCCCGCAGCAGCCGCATCGGCGGCGCCGGACCGCGCCGTCGAAACGGAACGCTCATGGACGCGACGGCGGGAAAGAGATCGGGACGCATCAGCGCCGAGTGCCAGCCAACGGTCGCGCCCCAGTCGTGGGCGATGAGAATCGCTTGTTTTTCCCCGAGAGCCGCGACAAGCCCAACAACATCTCCCACCAGATGCATGATGTTGTAGGACGCGACCTCCGGTGGCAATTCGGATTTCCCGTAACCGCGCATATCGGGCGCGACGACGTGAAAACCGGCATTCGCAAGCACGGCGATCTGATTGCGCCATGTATACCAGCTCTCCGGGAAGCCGTGAATCAGCAGGACCAGTGGTCCCGTGCCTTGTTCGGCGATGTGAAGTTTGATCCCATTGGCGGTGACGAACCCGTGTTTGACGTCTTTGAGTATTGATGGCGAGGCCTGACTTGCGAACGCCGGCAGACTCGGAATAGCAGCGAGTTGGCGTCTGGAAATGGGCATCGATTCAGTTTAGCCTGGAGTCCCAGAGCCACCGCCGCGACCCCGATCGCGTGCCATTGTGCTCTGAGGCGCCTAGGCAAGCCGGCGATCGTATTCGGGAGGGATGCTCGAAAGTACGATCGCATGATTCGTCGATTTCATGCCCTCGTGAACATGCTGCTTATCACGAACATTGATTCCGCCCTCCACAACACTCGCACTCGCCAAAACGATATAAAATAATCCCACAGGTCAGCTCGCATGAAAACCCTCCTCGCGCTAGCAGCCATTGGCACACTCGCCGCCCAAGACCGCGGCACCATCCGCGGCACGGTAACCGATCAAACCGGCGCCGCCATCCCCGCCGCCAACGTCACCGCCCACAACATCGACAACGGTCTGAAACAAGCCACCGTCTCCGGCGCCGACGGTACATTCAACATTCCCTACCTCCCAGTCGGCAACTACTCCCTTATCACCGAGCGCACCGGTTTCCGCAAGTCCGAAATCACTGGCCTCCGCGTCAACGTCGCCACCGTCACCGGCGTCGAAGTCTCAATGACCATCGGCACGGTCGATCAATCCGTCGAAGTCTCCGCCGCCTCGCCCATCCTTGAACTGCAAGGTACCAACCTCGGCAAGGTCATGCCGAAAGCCGCTATCAAAGACCTCCCGCTTTTCATCGGCGGCGGCGTCCGCAGCAATCTCGCCTTCGTCATCCTCACGCCTGGCGTCATCGGACCCGCCAACAACCCGCGCATCGGCGGCGGTCTGCTCGACGGCCAGAGCGAACAACTCGACGGCGCCGAAGCGCAGAGCGAACGCCGGAACGATCCGGCCATGAACGGCGTCTCCGTCGAAGGCATGGAAGAGTTCAAGGTGCAGAGCTCCGGCTACTCCGCCGAATTCGGCCGCACCTCCAACGGCGTCATTAACTGGGTCACAAAATCCGGCACGAATACGCCACACGGAAGTGCATTTGTATTCAATCGCAACGAGGTCTTCAACGCCCGTGGCTTCACCTTCACTCCCACGCGCCGCCCAATCGTCCGGCAGTGGAATCCGGGCGGCTCGTTCGGCGGGCCGATCTTTATTCCGAAGTTCTTTGACGGCCGCAACAAAGCCTTCTTCTTCTTCGCCTACGAACGCGCCTCCACCCGCAACGGTCAGTCGACAGCGCTCGTCACCGCACCCGTCGACGAATACAAGATCGGCGACATGCGCCGCAACGTCGACTCCGCCGGACGCACCGTACCTCTCTACGATCCTTTCGACGCGCAAGGCCGCATCATTGCAAACGCCGCCGATCGTCCGCGTTTGCAGTGCCGCGGCGTCCTCGACGTCATCTGCCCCGAACGCATCGATCCCACCGCGCGCCGCCTGATATCGCTCCTCCCAAAACCCGACGACCCAACCCGCATCATTAACAACTACCGCTCGCGTAGCTTCTCCACATCCCGTTCGCATTTGCCGTCGATCAAAGGCGACTATGTGTTCAACGACAAACACCGCGCCAGCTATCTCTTCAGTCACTTCTTCGCTCCAGCGCGCCCGAGCATTCACCCGCTCGAAGGCATTCCCGGCACCGGCTTCCCGTCCGAAGTCCTCACTGAATATCACCGCTACAACGACGACTACATCATCACCCCCAATCTCCTCAACCACATCACCATCGGCTTTAATCATCGTCATGTCATCGAAGCCCCTGGTTACGTCTCAAGCTTTCCAGCCGACCTCGCCCGCGAAACCTATATCCAAGGCACCGTCACTCCGCTCGCTCCCGGTACATCGAGCGTCTATTCCGCCGGCGGCGTGCAGTGGGGCAATAGCGTCTTCACCGACTCCCGCCAGCGCACCACCAACATCAAGGAACAACTCGCCTGGGCCCGCGGCCGTCACAACGTCAAATTCGGCTTCGAGTATCTGCGCGGGATCTATCGCCGTCTCGACTTCAACGGTGCATACGGCACCGTCAATTTCAGCGCCGCCGGCACAGGCAATCCCACCGTTGGCAACAGCGGTTCCGATTGGGCTTCGTTCCTCCTCGGCGTCGCGGGCGGCGGCGGATTCCGCTACCCCGGCGACACCGCGTTCCAATGGCCCTACTACGCCTAGTATATCCAAGACGACTTCAAGCTCTCCAACAGACTCACCATCTCCGCCGGCCTGCGTTACGAAATCCCCGTGCCGAAGAAGGAGCGCAATTTGAAGAACTCCAACTTCTGTCCGACGTGCCCCAACGCCGCGGCAGGCGGCATTCCAGGAGCTATGGTCTACGCCGGCCGCGACGGCGCTCCCGAACGCTTCGGCGAAACACGGATGAACGCGTGGGGCCCGCGCCTCGGCCTCGCCTATCAACTGAACAACAAGACTGTCTTGCGCTCCGGAAGCGCCATCTACTATCAGCCCAGCCGCGAAGATGGCAACGCCGACAACGGCATTCAGGGCTTCGGCGGCACCTTCGGCGCCGTCGGAAACAATCTGTCCAACGGCATCTCGTATCTCGTTCGCGACGGCTTCACGTCGTACGCGCAAACGATTAGTAGCCTCCGTCCGCCCATCCGCGACGCTGCCACGCTAAGCGCCAATCTTATCCAGCAGACGCCGTTCTTCTACTACTCCAAGGCCGGCCGAGCACCGTACTTCACCGATTGGAACTTCACCATAGAGCGCCAGATGTCGACAACCTCACTGCTGCGCACCAGCTACCACGGTGTCGTCGGTAACAAGCTGCTCTCGCGCCAACAATCGCTGAATCAACTCGACCCGCGCTACTGGGCCATATACGGCAACAACCTCGCGACTCCCGTCTCCGCCGCGCTGACGAACCCCGCCGTCATCGCCGCCGGCTTCACGCTGCCCTACGCCAGCTTCCCCCGGAATCTTCAACTTCAACAGGCGCTGCGCCCCTTCCCGCACTACGCCGGCATTAACAGCAACGCTGGTGGAGAGAACGACGGGCACTCGACCTTTCACGCACTCGAAGCAAGCTACGAACATCGCTTCTCGAAGGGCCTCTTCATGCTGGCCTCCTACACGTTCGCGAAGTTGATCTCCGGCTCCAACGGCGAAGACGCCAACCGCGCCTCCGACGGCGCCGTGCAAAACCAATACAACCGCCGGCTCGACAAAGCGGTGGCCAGCCAGGACACACCGCACAACCTGCGCATCAGCTACGTCTACGAACTCCCGTTCCTCAAGAACAACAGGTATCTCGGCGGCTGGAAGATTTCCGGAATTCACACCTACGTCAGCGGCACACCCATGGTGATCAACTGCAACCAGAACTTGTTCGGCGCCGGCAACAATGCGCGCTGCAGCTTCGCGCCCGGTGTATCGACCGGCGCGATTCCGCTCGTTAATCCCGAGTGGAATTCGAGCAAGGAAAAGGCCTTCAGCGTGCCGTATCTCAACAAGGCGGCGTTCGTCCTTCCGCCGAATATGGTCTTCGGCGACACCCCGCGTCGCATGGCCAACCTCCGCACGCCGAGGACGGTCAACGAAGACCTCGCCTTACTCAAGGACTTTAAGATGGGCGAGAAGTACAACTTCGAAATCCGCGCCTCGGCGTCGAATGCGTTTAATCGCGCTCTGCTCGCAGCGCCCGTGACGGCCTTCAACAACCCTGCCTTCGGCTTCATCAACGCCCCTCAAGGCAACGGCCCTCGCAACATTCAACTCGGCGCGCGGATATCGTTCTGATGCCCAGCAACGCCATCCCCGGTCTTCACTTCAAGAACGCACGCAAGGCCATCGATTGGCTCTGCGAAGTCTTCGGCTTCGACCGCCACGCCGTCTACGCCGGCCGCGGCAATTGGATCCACCACGCCGAACTCACGCTCAATGGCGAAGGCATGATCATGCTCGGGTCCATTCGCAAAGACATGCCCGCGGCCAAGGGCAGTATCAACCTGATCGTCAATAACCCCGACGCCATCTACAAGCGGGCAGTGAAGAAGAAGGCCAAAATAATCGTCGCCATCGAAGACAAACCCTACGGTGGCCGCGGCTTCGCCTGCGAAGACCCCGAAGGCAACACTTGGCACGTCGGCGACTACAACCCGTGGACGCCGAAGTAGCCGCCGTCACTCCGGGCAAATCAGGGCACGCCCGAGTCTTGCCTCTCTGCACAATACAGGCCAAGATCAAATCCGACATTTCCGCGCCATGCCGAACCGGGAAAATCAGCCCGTCGCCACGAATCTAAAGCGGAGTTCCGTCCATGAATGCCGCCGTTCCGATGCGGCCCAGGCAATTGTGGCCAGTCGCCAAACCACAATCACGGTAGCCGCCACTTCACGCCAGGATTTCCCGCACGACGCGCGCCGGGAACTGATCGGTCAATCGCTCTTTCAGTCCATGCCGTTCAAGCGCCAGATCGCGGTGATTCAGTCCAAGCTGATGCAAAATCGTCGCGTGGAAATCGTGCACGCTCACTTTGTTGTCGGCCGCCTTGAAACCGATGTCGTCCGTCGTGCCGTACGTCACGCCGCCCTTAACTCCGCCGCCGGCGAGCCAGGAAGAGAACCCGTTCGGACCATGATCGCGTCCAGCGATCTCCCCTTTTCCCTGAGAAATCGGCAATCGACCGAACTCCCCGCCCCACACAATCAACGTGGAGTCGAGCAGGCCGCGCTGCTTCAAGTCCTTCAACAACGCGGCGACCGGCTTATCGGTCTTGCCGCACGCGTAGTCGAGGCTCTTCTTCACGTTGTCGTGTGAATCCCAAATCTGCGATTCGATGTAAAGCTGCACGAACCGCACGCCGCGCTCAACCAACCGCCGGGCCATCAAACAGCGCTTGCCATACGACTCCGTCGCCGGTTGATTCAACCCATACGCCTCGCGCGTCGCTTCGGTCTCCTTCGATAAATCCAGCGCATCCGTCGCCGCCATCTGCATTCGCGCCGCGAGTTCGAAACTCGAAATGCGCGCGTCAAGCTCCGGCTGCATCGGCCGCGACGAACGGTGCGCCGCGTCGAGCGTCCGCACTAAATCACGCTCGGCGTCCATCAACGCCGTTGGGATCTCGGGCCTCGGCAGCAAGTTCAATACCGGCGGACCTTCGGTGCGGAACCGCGTCCCCTGATAAATCGGCGGCAACCACGCCGACTGCCAGTTGGAAATTCCATTGATCGGCAGCCCCTTTGGATCGTCGAGCACAACATACGCCGGCAGATTCTGATTCTCCGTGCCGAGTCCATAAGCCACCCACGACCCGATCGACGGCCGGCTCGCCACCGTGCGGCCACTGTGAATGAGGAACAAGGCGGGTTCGTGGTTGGCATGCTCGCCGTACATGGAGTTGATCAGCGCAATGTCGTCGGCGCAGTCGGCCAGATGCGGCATCGCATCGGAGATCATCATTCCGCTCTTTCCGCGCGGCTTAAACTCGAACGGCGACTTCATCAGCACGCCCGCTTCGTCGCCGTTGGATATCGCGAAGGCCAGTTCGCGGGATGGCTTGGAACCGTGGAGGCGCGTGAGCGTCGGCTTCGGATCGAACAGATCCACCTGGCTCGGCCCGCCGTTCATGAACAGATGAATCACCGCCTTGGCCTTGCCCGCGAAATGCGGCCGCTTCGCCGTCAAGTCGTAAGAGCGCTGCTCGGCGTGCAGCATGGACAGCAGCGCCGCGCCGTGCACGCCGTTCGCCATCGTTGAGAAGAAATCGCGTCTTGTTTTCATGGTCGCCTCTAGTCGATGTAGCTAAACTCGGCCGAATTCATCAGCGCGTGCGTGAAGTTCGCCACCGCCATCCATTGCGCCATCAGTGTGCGCGGTCCGCTCTCGTTATCCGCCGACAATTTCTCCGGCCAGCCCTTCCGGAACTGCTCGATCGCGCTCATGCCCGTCTCCACCTCGGCGCGCGATGGGAACCGCGAGTACGCACGCAAGTACGCATTCTCGACAATCTTCGCGCGGTCGCCATCCGACTCGTCGATCACGCGCCCCGCCATCGCCTTCGCCAGATCCCACGTCATCGTGCCGTTCATCATGTGCAGCGCCTGCGTCGCGACATTCGACATCCGCCGCTCCGTGCAATTGGGCGTCATGGCCGGTTGATCGAACGAGTCCATCAACGACACCGGCGTCTGCCTTCGATGCAGCACATACACATTGCGCCGGTAGCCCTTCGGGTCCGGTTTCACAACCACTTCCTTGTCGTCCTTCACTTCCACCGGCGAGGGCTTGCCGAACGCCGTCTCGTCGAGCCGCCCGGACGCGCCCACCAGCGAATCCCACAACGTATCGGCATCCATGCGCCGCAGCGGCATCCGCGAAACCATCGCGTTGTCCGGATCGATCGCGCCGATTTTTTCCTCTTCTTTCGACGACTGCCGGTATGCGCGCGACGTGACCATTATCCGGTGCATGCGCTTCATCGTCCATCCGCCTTCGACAAACTCCACCGCCAACCAGTCCAGCAGTTCCTGATTCGACGGCTTAAGACCCGCGCGCCCAAAATTCGCCACCGTGGGCACAATGCCCCGCCCGAAGTGCCGCATCCAAAGCTGATTCATCGCGACGCGCGACGTCAGCGGATGCCGCGGTTGCGTCAACCACTTCGCCAACGCCAGCCGCTTGCCGCTTGTACCGGCATACGGAGCCGCCACGCGATACGGCTCGATTCCCGGGTAGTCGAACAACGCCGGCGTGCCCGCGTCCACCGGATCGCCAAAACCAGTCGACTCGCCGCGCCGGAGCAAGAACGGTAGAGAGTGCTCGGCGTTATCGGCGAGTACCCGCACATGCGGTTTGGGGCGCATCTTGCCGCGCAGCGTGTCCAACTGCATCTGCAAATCGCGCGTCTTCGTCTGGAACTCAGGGTACTTAGCGGCCAGATCACGGTCGCTGATCTTCGGATCTTCCTTCGCCCGGTATGGCGCGGCGATCTTGGCAATCTCATCACGGAGTTTTTTCTGCTCCGTCTCCAGCGGCTCATTGATCTTTGCCGCCTCCGCGAGTTCGCTCTCCAACCCCATCGCATACTCGCGTTTGTTCGGAGTCTTCCACTCATACGGGTCGTAGGCGGACTGGAGGATCGCGCTCAGCCGGTAATAATCGCGCTGCGGGATCGGATCGTACTTATGGTTGTGACACCGCGCGCAGCCCACCGTCAGCCCCATCGTCGCCGACGTCAGGACTTCCAATTCCTCGGCCAGGATGTTCATGCGTTCACCGATCAGTCCCCGTTCGGCGGCGTTGGTTGGATCGGGCGCCGTCCGCAAGAACCCAGTGGCGGCCAAACGGTCGATCAAGTCCTGACTCGCCGCGCCTTTTATCTTTTTCCAGTCATCGGAGATCTCGTCACCCGCGATCTGCTCGGTCAAAAACTGAGTGTACGGCTTGTCGTTGTTCAACGAGCGAATCACATAATCGCGATACCGCCACGCATACTGCCGCACGCCATCATCCTGACCAAAGCCCTCGGAATCCGCGTAGCCGGCCAGATCCAACCAGTGCTGCCCCCAGCGCTCCCCATAACGCGGCGACGCAAGCAGTCGATCGACCAACTTCTCATATGCATCGGGCGACCGATCGTTTAAGTACGCGCGCACATCGGCCGGCGAGGGTGGCAACCCCGTCAGGTCCAGATACAAACGCCGCATGAGCGCGGGCCGCTCCGCCTCGGGCGAATACGAAAGCCCCTTGGCCTCTAATTTCGCGAGCAAGAACGCGTCGATCGGGTTCTTCACGAGTGTTGCATTTCTTACCGCCGGCGTTCGAGGCCGTACCGATGGCTGGAACGCCCAGTGCTTACGATCGCTGTCGCGCACGATCTCATCGGCGGGCTTCTTTATTTCTTCCGGCCCGGGCGCGCCTGCCGCAATCCACGCGCGAATCTTCTCCGTTTCAGACTCAGTCGGCAGCTCAACGGCAACAACTTTCGCTTCTCTAGCGGGCGGCATCTCCCCCGCGACGATGCGCTTGTACAACAGGCTCTCTTCGGGCTTGCCCGGAATCAATGCCGGCCCCGATTTGCCTCCCTTCAACCGGCTTGCCAGCGTTCGCAAATCCAGCCCGCCTTTTTTCTCGCCGCCGCCATGACAGGCCGCGCAGCGCGCCTGCAGGATCGCCCGCACGTCCTGTTCGCGCACGTGCGCCACCGGCGCGGTCGCCGCGATCTCGTTTATCCAACTCCGCACCTGATCGATCTCGGCGTCATTCAACTTTTTGGGCCCAGGCGGCATCTGCCCCGAAACGATCTTGTCCATCAGCAGACTCTTCGCCGCCATACCCGCCACCACCGCCGCCCCCGACTTGCCGCCTCTCAGCGCCCCTTCGTGCGTCCGCAGGTCGAGGCCGCCCTGCGGGGACGCACCGTGACAGGCTACGCATTGCGCTTTGAACACCGCCGGCTGGCCAAATGCCAACGCCGTCCATGCCGTTACGAAGATTAAGTGTTTGTGCATCAGGGACTCGCCGTCATTCTATCGCAGCGTAGTAAAATCGGGGCTGCCGATGAAATTCCTGCCATTCGCGCTGCTGGCCCTTGCCCTGCCGGCCTTCGCGCAAGACGACGAACTCAACTGGATCGACAACTACCGCGACGCGCTCAAACTCGCCCGCGAAACCGGTAAGCCGATATTCCTCGAATTCCGCTGCGAGCCTTGAACGAACGGAAGAACCTTTGACGCACAGGTTGTGCTGTCACCGAAATCTTCTCCATTGGGCCGGCAGTTGAAGGAGTACGTCCTCGTGCGCATCACGCGCATGGACTCGATCGATATCGGCCTGTTCGAGCACGACCGCAACAACACCATCTACTTCTACATGTTGAACGCCGACGAGCGGATCTACATGCGCTACGGCGGCCGCGACTCCCGCTCGGCCGACTCGTACCTCAGTCTCGAAAGCCTCGCCTTTGCGGCCAAGAAAGGCCTCGAACTGCACAGTTATTACAAGGCCGGCACCCTCCCCAAGCTCGAACGCCCCAAGCCCGAATCGCCGCGCGATATCCCCATGCTCGTCGCCCGCACCTTCAAGGTCGGCTCCTGCGTCGAATGCCATCTCATCGGCGATTTCGAGAACATGCACCGCGAGGTCGACGGCACTCTCGACAAACTTGTGCACCTGTTCCGCTCCCCCGACATCCGCACCATCGGCATCGAACTCAACGTGCCCAAGGGCCTTGAAGTGAAGGAGGCCAAAGGCGCCGCGTTGGCTGCCGGCATGAAACCAGGCGACGTAATCGCAACCTGGGCCGGCGACGCCGTCTGGACCTTCGCCGATGTCCAACACCGCTACAATCAGGTCCCGCGCACCGCGAAAGAGGTTAAGGTCGGAGTGCGCCGCGGTGAAGACGCCAAGGAATTCACTGTCGCCCTTCCGCCGCGCTGGTGGTGGACCGACACCCGCTGGCGCCAGTCGTCCATCGAACCGCGCAGCTACTTCGAAGACCGCGAACTCTCGGCCGAAGAGAAGCGCAAACACGGCCTTGCCGAAGATAGCTTTGCCAGCGAAGTGAAATACGTCGCCGAAATCGCGCGTTCCACCAAGGCCCACGAACTCGTCACCGGCGATGTCATCGTCGCCGTCGATGGCGTCGAGAAAGACGGAAACGCCAACACCGCGTCTTTATATCTGATACTGAAGAAGACGCCCGGCGACACGGCCAACTTAACCGTGCTCCGAGGGGGCAAACGCATCGAAATGAAACTCCAAACCGTGAGGATGAGCTTCCGCAAATGAGATTCGCTCTGACCGCACTATCTGCGTTGGCGATCCATGCGGGCGACTGGTCCGCGCCCGCCGAAATCCGTAGCGACGAAGACCTCGTGATTTCCTATCGAGCCAAAGTCGACGGCCCGAACCTGATCGTCAAAGCGATGCTGAAACCTGGCTGGCACACCTTCGCAATGGACAACAAAGTCCGTGCCGATGAAAAGCTCGCCGGCAAGAAAGCGCTCGGCGAAGACCGCCCCACCAGCTTCAACGTCACCGGCGGACTCGCCGTCGACGGCCCGTGGCTGCAGACCGCCCCGGCGGATTTTTCTAAACCTGAACTCCGCATCTTCACTTGGGGCTATGAAAAAGAGGCTCTCTTCGCGGCACCCTTCAAACGCACCGGGGCACCCGCGGCCAAGGTCGCCATTCGCGCCCAAGCCTGCACCGAGTCGATTTGCCGCGACATCACCACAGCCGTCGAAGTCACCATCAGCGCACAATCGCCCGCGTCGATTGACATCTCATCCCTCACGCCAGTGCGGGCGAAATGACCGAAGATCCGCGCCTGACGACGGGCCAACGGCCGAGGTTGATTCCCGGAGCGGGTCGCCGGGCGCTCGGCGGATTCTTCCTCTCGGGCCTGCTGTTCTCTTTTCTCGGCCCCATCCTTCCCGCCTGGGGGTATCACCTCCATTCCGACTACCCCACCGTCGCGCTGTACTTTCTTTTTCTGACGTTCGGCATCTACGCCGGCGCGCACACCTGTCAATGGCTCGCGCCACGCGCCGGTCTGCGCGCCCTGTTGATCGCCGGCTCGGCGCTCGGCTGTGCCGCGTTGATCGCCCTCGCCTTCGCCTCCGGCCCCGTGCCGCCGTCCTATCGCATGTTTGGCCTCTTCGTAGTCGGCGCCGCTGGCGCCATCGTCAACACGGCCGTGTTCCATGCCATCACGCCGCTCTACGAACACGACCCCGCCTCGACGATCAATCTCTCCGGCGCGCTGTTCGGTTTCGGCTGCCTCTCGGCTACGCTGCTCACGGTGCTGACGTTCAACACCTATGAAGTCGCCAGCATGCTCTTCCTGTTCGCCGTTATCCCGTTCTACTTCCTCATCGCTTACATCCGCGGCGGTGAATTCGCCTACATCGCGCAGGAACTTCCCTCGCTGAAAGAAGCGCTGCGGGACTTCAAGTCGCCCGGCGCAATCCTGTTCACTCTCCTTCTCTTCTTTCAATTCGGCAACGAATGGGCCATCGCGTCGTGGTTGCCGCTATTTCTGATCCAGCGCCTCGGGGTCAGCCCCGCATCGGCGCTGTACTTGCTCACGGCGTATTGGACCGCGCTCGTCGCCGGCCGGGTCATAGCGCAAGCGCTTCTCTCACGCTACAAACACTCGCATATTCTCGCCGCCAGCGTCGTCGCCGCGATGCTTGGCTGTGTGCTGCTCAGCCTCACGGAAAAGATGGGTGGCGCCGTTGTCGGCATCGCCCTCATCGGGTGCGGATTCGCGTCGATTTACCCGCTCGTCTCCGAATCGATCGAGCATCGATTTCCTTACTATCACCCTGGCTTCTACGGCGGCATTTTCTCGCTCGGACTGACAGGGGCGCTGCTCACGCCCAGCCTCCTCGGTGCGATCGCGGCACAGTGGGGCGTCGGAAAGGTGATGCTTCTCCCCGCGCTCGGCGCGATGATGGTCGCCGTTCTTGTCCTGCTGATCTGGCTGGAAGCGCGGCTGACTAAAGCGTGAGCCCGTGGACGACGCGCACCACGTAACGGCTCATTGCCGCATACGGACTGTCGTCCGCCATCACCTCTCGCAGCATTTCCTCAGTGTCTTCCTTCTCGGGCGGATCTTAGTCTCGGCTCCAAACAGAAATCGGCCTCTAAGTTGTTGGTAAAGAGGGGTTAGAGGTTTTGTAAGCGGAATTTTGCCTGACTACGATTCAGCGGTCGGGCAGGGAGACGCCAAGGGCGTCGAGAATGGAGCGCTGGCGGTCGTCGGGCTTAGGTAGGCGAGTCACGGTGGTGTTGTCGTCGACTTGGAACGAGAGCATGGTTAGGCGGCCAAGCGCGGCCAAGGCGTCGGGAAGGGTGATCGCATTGGGGTCTTTGTCGGTGGTCCCGAAGGCGGCGACCAGCCTGCGTTCGATCTCG
>Ga0194128_10004683_pt1 | contig 19859 bp, 18 predicted proteins | sample TA2KigCa65mmetaG_FD_148650 | JGI IMG/M metagenome (GOLD analysis project Ga0194128, IMG submission 148650) | Freshwater microbial communities from Lake Tanganyika, Tanzania - TA2015037 Kigoma Deep Cast 65m | ecosystem: Environmental > Aquatic > Freshwater > Lake | place: Tanzania: Lake... | reverse complement strand
CTTTTTCCAGCGCGACATTATCACTACGCAAACCCAATTGGATATTCAAGTCGGGCAAACCGTCGCTTACTTCACCTACGGGCTGCACGACCGCGTGGACGTGTCCGTGGCGCTTCCCATGGTGACCGCCAGTATCGAGGCGTTAAGCGACGCGCAAATCCAGCGCATCGGCACCGGAACAGACGCCTCAGTTCACTTCTTCGATACCAACATCGGTGACCGGAGCCGGGCCCAGTTTTCGGCCACCGGCATGGCGCAGGGAATCGGCGATGTGACCGTGCGTTTGAAAGCGACAGCCTTGCGGTTCAATAACGCGGGCGTGGCCGTCGGCTTTGACGCTCGAATACCGACTGGCGACGAGTTCAATTTGCTCGGCAGCGGCACCTACGGCGCCCGCCCCTTCGTCGCGATTTCGGGCCGGAGGGGTAATTTCTCTCCCCACGTCAACTTCGCTTATCAGTGGAATGGCAAGTCGTATCTGGCCGGCAACGTCGTTACCGCAACAACCGGGAACCTCAGCGACCAGTTGCAGTATGCCACCGGCTTCGACCTCGGTGTGACCCCAAAGTTCACGTTGGCGATGGACTACCTCGGCGTCCAGCAGATCCAAGGCAAAAAGTCGAACGCACGCAGTTCACGGCGTTCAATGGCGCCAGGTTCGATCAATCCACCGTGCGCGATGCCCGGGTGAATCAGCACGCTCTTGCCACCGGTTTTAAAGTGAATCCCGTTCGCGAACTGCTCGTCTCGTTCAACCTGCTCTTCGCTCTGAATGACGCCGGCTTGCGCGACCGCGTATCGCCGCTAATCGGCGTCGCCTACACGTTCTAGCCCTACCGGATTTCGAACTCGAACGAACCGGAATCGGCGGGCGCGTCGAACGCTTCCACCTTCCGAACGTCGGCTTGGCGCGGGCCTTTCCACAAAGCCGCTTCCATCCGGTCGACATCTTCCATTACGCCTTGTGCAAAAGCTTCGACCGAACCGTCCGGCTTGTTCTCAATCCAACCGGTGAGGCTTAGCCGTTCTGCCTGCAATCGAGCAAAATAGCGATATCCAACCCCTTGCACCCGTCCCCGGACTGTCCACTTTCGAGCCGTAATCACGGGCCTACTCCGGCTCAGCCTCGCTCTTCAACTTCAGATACCGCGCCCGGCTTTCGATAATCGCCTTTCGCGCTTCGGGCGGGCCTTCCCAACCTTCCATCTTCGGCACGACACCCTGTAGCTCTTTGTAAATGCTGAAGAAGTACTCGACCTCGCGCCGTACGTGCGGGAAGATCTGATCCAATGTGTGGATCTGATCGTAGCGCGGATTACGGACGGGCACGGCGAGAATCTTTTCGTCGACGCCCTTCTCGTCCGCCATCTTCAATATTCCCACCGGCCGACATTCAATCAGGCATCCGGTGAAACTCGGCTCCGAGACCAAAACCAGCACATCGATCGGGTCGCCGTCGCCCGCCATTGTGCCGGGCACGAAACCATAGTCGCCCGGATAATGCATCGGCGAGTACAACGCCCGGTCGAGACGGAACACACCGAGTTTCCCGTCGTATTCGACCTTGTTCGTTGAGTTCTTCGGAATTTCAATGATCACCCGAACGACTTCCGGGCAATCGGGACCAGGGTCGAGATCGTACAAGGAGTGCAAGCGGTTCACCCCCTCCAGGGTAGCAGAACTACACCCGTGTCGCGAATGTTCGCCTTGTATTCGCCTGAAAGCGCCAGTAAGACGTGTTCTGACAGCAATTTAGCGTGTCAAAAAGAAACAAAAACTCTTGCGCCCAGGGCAAGAGAGCTTTATGATTGTCTGGTGGCGGAAAGTGTCGCTCCGTGGCAGATTCAATCCTTGACATTTTGCAGAGCACAGCAACTCGTCAGCCGCTCGGTTCTTTCGAGACGCGCTGTGACGAGAAGGGAAGAATTCGTCTGCCAAGCGAATGGCTGCACTTCATCGCACACGATTTGAAGGACACAAGAGTATTTTGCACTAGTTTGGACTCCGCGTCGACCATTCGGATTTATCCGGAATCGATCTGGCGGTACAATCTGGGGCTTTTTGAACAACAGTTGGAGCTTGCGGCGGAGGTCGATGCGTTGCTGACCAATGCGGACTACTACGGTGTACTGAGCACGCCCGATACAAGCGGACGGGTTCTCATCAAGGCCGAACTGCGCGCCAAGATGGAACTGCTCGGGGATCTGGTGGTGGGCACGGGTAAGCGGGGCGTCATTCACGTGTACCGGAAAACAGACCATCAAGCGTTGCTCGTAGCTGCGGCGCAGGCGGTTCCGGATGCAATTCAGAAACTAACTCGAGCTGGGATGCGATAAGGCGATGCATGGAACATTTTTCAGTCATGCCGTCGGAAACGCTCGAAGCGCTCGCGCTTCGGCCCGGTTATCGTGTGATCGACGGGACAACGGGATTGGGAGGACATTCGCGACTGCTGGCCGAGGCCGTCGGCGCGGATGGACACGTTTTTGCCTGCGACGCCGATCCGGAATCGCTCGCGTTGGCCAAGGCCAACTGCGCCGCGCTTGCGGATCGAATGACATTCACACATTCGAGATTCTCCGAACTACCAGAAAAGTTAGCGCCTCATCTGCCTGTCGATGCGCTGCTGGCCGACTTCGGAACCAGCATGATGCATTTCACAAGCGGCGAGCGCGGCTTTTCTCTGATGAGTGGCGGCCCGCTCGATATGAGGCTCGACAGAACCTCGGACTCGCCGACCGCCGCCGACTTCGTGAACACACTCTCGGAAACAGACCTTGCGAATTTGATCTACACCACAGGAGAAAGGGGGAGCCGCCATATAGCCAGAGCGCTGGTCAGGGCGCGACCGCTGCACAGCATCAAGCAATTTGCCGATGTTATCACAGCGGCCGTGCCCAGGACCGGGAAACTGCACCCGGCCACACTCAGTGCGCTCGCACTTCGGATTGCAGTGAATCGGGAGTACGAAGAGATCGCCACGCTGATCGCGTCGTTGCCGCGGCTCGTAAGGCCCGGCGGACGAGTGGCGCTAATCGCCTTTCATGGGGGCGAAGATCTGATCTCGAAGACCGAAACGAAAAATCTTGCCAAACAAGGCAAGGCTGTGTTGATCAACAAACACGTATGGACACCCTCGGCGGAGGAGGTCCGGAGGAATCGAGCGAGCCGCAGCGCCAGAATGCGGGTGCTCGAAATTTCAGGAACATCTGGCGAATCGTAAGATTGGCGCCTCGGCGCTGGGGGAGAGAGTAACCATGGCTACATTGGCATGGATTTTTGAAAAGACTGCCGCCACGGCGCCGCGCGATGCGCGCAACGTCCAGCGGGACCGCTTCCGGCTGCGTCCGCTGCCGAACGAGGAGATCCACGTCTTCACCAAACGGATCGACAACACACGCGTCGTTCGGGAGCACGATCCTCGGGTCACCGGCGCCGCCATAAAGACACTTTCCATGGCGTGTTTGGGCGCGCTAGTGATGATCGGGTTGATCGTCCCGGCCGCCAACAGCTACCTGGCCGGCTACACGCTCACCGAAATGAACCGGCAGACCGCCGCGATGGAAACCGAGTTCGCCAAGCTTAGCGCGCGCGAAGCCGAGTTGACGAGCCTCGACGCCCTCGCCCGCGCGGCGAAGAACCAGAAGTTCATCGACCCGTCGCCAGACAACATGGTCGTGTTGAACGATCAACGCTCCGGCGCGGTGGCCTTGAACCGCGAGGACAAGCCGTAGCCCAAGTTTCCGCGGCGAGCCAAGCGGCGCCGCCCGTGGCGAAGGGGCAACACCTCCCCCGATGCCTCTCCGCCGCGGGCAGCGATTTCCCTGCCGCTGCATGACCGAAACCCAGTAACACCTCCCCCAAAACTACACGCAAGACAAGAAAGGAGCACGTATGGAAACGACGGTTGAGCCGCGCACGCAAAAGCGGCTTGCCCTCGTGGCGTGGTCTTCGTTGTTCTGGGGAGGCGTTTTGGTTTTCCGTCTGATCCAGCTACAAGTCGTCGATCATCTCACGCTTCGGCGGCACGCGCAAAAACAGCAGGAGCATGTGGTCGAGCTACAGGCGCCGCGAGGGACGGTGTATAGCGGTGGCAAAGGCGGCGGCCCGCTCGCCATCAGTGTGCCGGTGAAGCGCGTGGTGATCAACCCATTGCGGATTCCAGAGGATGGCGAAGCTTTCGTTGTCGCCGTTATCGAACAGTTACTTGGCGTGGATTCCTCCGCACTGTCGAAGGAAATCGCCGAAGCGCGCGCAATGCGAAAAGGCTATCTGGTGCTGCGCGAAGACGCTACGGCCGAAGAGATCGCGCGCCTCCGCCGCAGCAAGCTCGACGTCTTCACGTTTGAAGACTCTTATCGCCGCGAATATCCGAAAGGCCAACTCGCCGCGCACGTCGTCGGCTGGGTCAATCACGACGGCCACGGCGACGCCGGTCTCGAACGCGGCCTCGAAGAGGAACTGCGCGGCGTTCCTGGTAAGATGCGCATGCTCCGCGACGCGCGCAATCGCGACTACTTCGGCGAAATCGTCAATCAAGAGAAACCCGAACCCGGTCTTAGCGTCCGCGTCACCATCGACGAAGCCATTCAACAAGCCGCCGAAACCGCGTTGCGGAACGCCATCGAAAAGGAAAAAGTACCTTCCGGCACCATCGTCGTCCTGAATCCGAAAACCGGCGACATTCTCGCCATGGCGAGCTACCCTTTCTACGACCCGCGCGACAAAGTGAACGGCGAGGCCGACATGCTGCGCCGCATGAACCTCACCGTTTCGGCGCCTTTCGAACCCGGATCGGTGTTTAAGGCCGTTACCGCCGCCGCCGCGCTCGAAACCACGCGCCTCCGCCCCGACACGATCATCGCCTGCGGCAACGGCGTCATACGGCTCGCGGGCCGCGTCATTCACGATCACGATCCCTACTCCGCTCTGCCGATGACCATGGTCATTGCCAAGTCGAGCAATATTGGCGCCATCAACATGGGACTCATCGTCGGCAACGACAACATGGCCGAGTACCTGTCGAAGTTCGGCTTCGGCGAGCGCGTCGGATTGCCGCTGCCCGGTGAATCGGCCGGCCAGGTGTATCCGGTGCGTGAATGGACCGCATCGTCGATGGGGTCAATCGCGATGGGCCACGAGTTTATGTCGACGCCGCTTCAGCTCGCACAGGCGTTCGGCATCATCGCCAACAACGGCGTGCTGGTGAAACCGCGCGTCGTCAAAGCGCGCCAGCATCCCGGCCACGCCATGGAGCCGGTCGCCGTCGAGCGCGGCGAACAGCGCATCAAACCCGAAACCGCTATCGAACTCCGGCGCATGTTGGAGCAGACCGTCCTTGCCGGAACCGGCAAGACTGCGCGTATCAAAGGCTACACCGTCGGCGGCAAGACCGGTACCGCGCAAATGGTCGACCCGCGCACGGGCAAATACATTCACCGCTACAACTCGTCGTTTGTGGGATTCGCGCCCGTTGCCGATCCCGCCGTCGTTGTCGCCGTCACCTTAAACGCGTCTACCAAATACGGTGGCGTGACTTCGGCCCCGGTCTTCGCCGAAGTCGCCTCGGCCGCGCTACGCACGCTCGGCATACCGAAGGATCTTCCCGAACAGGAACAGCAGCATCCTGCCGTAAAACCGGCCGCCGACGACCCGCCGCGCGTGCCGCTGCAAGTCGCCGAAGCGCAGACGCCGGAGTCCGCGGCCTTAGTTGAAGGGCCCGTCGTACCGGACTTCTCCGGCATGACGATGCGCGGCGTGATGGAGAAATCGGCCGCCGAAGGATTGCATGTCACAGCCGTCGGCCGCGGTATCGCGCGCGTGCAAATGCCGCCAGCTGGCACGGCGATGCCCGCCGCCAAGCGCATTCGCGTGGTGTTTCGTCCCTAGACGGCCATGACGATACGCGAACTACTCGGCGGGATGGAGATCATCGCCGCTTCGCCGCCCGGCATCCTCGATTCCGAGATCGCGGGCGTGGCCTATCACTCAAAGCAAGCCGCACCCGGCTTTCTCTTCTTCGCATTCTCGGGCGCCGAGGCCGACGGTCGCCGTTTCGCCGACGACGCGGTTGCGCGCGGCGCCGTCGCCGTTGTCTACGAACAATTACCGGCCGAGCCCCCGCCGCACGCCTACATCGCCGTCGCTCACGGACGCCGCGCGCTGGCCCGCGTCGCACGCAATTTTTTCGGCAAGCCCGATGAGGTCGTCGCCGTCACCGCGTTCACCGGAACCAACGGAAAATCGACCGGCACGATGGTGGCCGATGGCGTGCTTCGCCACACTGGCCGCCGAACTTCGCTGATCAACACGATTGGCTATCACATGTGCTGCGAGCCCCGGCCAGCGGTCAACACGACGCCGGAATCGCTCGATGTCTATCGCATGTTGGCCGAGACCCGCGACGCGGGCGGCACGTACCTGACGATGGAGATTTCCTCGCACGCGCTTGCGCTCGGGCGAGTCGAAGATCTGCGCGTTGCCGTCGCGGTCTTTACGAACCTCACGCGAGATCATCTCGATTTTCATGGCTCCATGGAAGACTACTTCGCTTCGAAAGCGCGTTTGTTCGGCAAAGATTTTCGCCCCGGTGCGGCCGTGCTAAACGCCGACGACGAATGGACCTCGCGCCTCCGCATCGCCAACGGCACATGGCCAATCACCTATGGCATCCGCAGCGAAGCGATGCTGCGCGCCGTGAACATCGATTCGGGCTTCTTTGGCTTGCGCTTCGAGATCGACGGACTCGCGCGCGTGCAGTCGAAATTGATCGGCGAAATCAACGTCTACAATATTCTCGCCGCCGCCGGCGCGTGCCACGCGCTCGGGCTGACTTGGGACGAAATCGCCGCCGGCGTCGAAGCGTTCGCCGGTGTCCCCGGCCGTTTCGAGCGCGTCGACGCCGGACAGGATTTTCTCGTTGTCGTCGACTACGCGCACACCGACGCCGCAATTTCCAGCGTAATCTCCGCCGCGCGCGGACTACTCCGTGGCGCGGGCCGAGTGATCACTCTATTCGGTTGCGGCGGCGACCGCGACCGCGCCAAGCGTCCGCTCATGGGTATGGCCGCCGCCAAGGACAGCGACTTCGTTGTGCTGACCAGCGACAACCCGCGCAGCGAGGATCCCCTCGCGATTCTGAACGACGCGCTTGTCGGCGTGCGCCGTTTCGACACGCCGCTGCATGTTGAAGTCGACCGCGAAAAGGCCATCTTCGCGGCGATCGCCGAAGCGCGCGCCGGGGATATCGTACTGCTCACGGGCAAGGGTCACGAAGACTACCAGGTGCTTGCGGATCGCACCATTTCATTCGACGACCGCGAAGTCGCGCGCCGCGCGCTGGAGGCTCGCCGTGCATCTTAGCCTGCTCGACATCGCGCGCTTGTGCGGCTCTGTTTCACCCGTGCCAGACCTTTTCGTGTCCGAATACAGCATCGACTCCCGCACCGCGGGAAGAGGTCTCTTCATCGCTCTACACGGTGATGTTCACGATGGCCACAACTTCCTCGCCGATGTTGCGGCCAAAGGCGCAGCCGCCGCTCTCGTCGACGATCGTGGCTGGACATCGGCGATGCCGCTCATCACTGTGAAGGATACATTGCGTGCGATGCAAGATCTCGCCCGTGGCGTGCGCGACCGCCTTGGCATGACCATCGCAGGTATCACCGGCAGCGCGGGAAAGACATCGACGAAGGAGACGGTCGCCGCGCTTTTGGCCGCGCGATATCGCGTCGCGAAGAACGAGGGTAATCTCAACAACCACATCGGCATGCCGTTGTCGTTGTTGCGGCTCGACGCCACCGCCCAAATCGGCGTGTTGGAAATGGGCATGAATCATGCCGGCGAGATTGCGCTGCTGGCCTCCATAGCCAAGCCCTCGATCGGAATCGTTACCAATGTCGGCACGGCGCACATCGAACACTTCAGCGGAATCGACGGCATCGCCGCGGCTAAGCGTGAGTTGATCGAAGCGCTGCCGGACGACGGAACGGGGATCCTTAATGCGGATGACGAGCGCGTTCGGGGCTTTGCAAATACGCATCGCGGCCGATCGATACTATACGGCTTCGCCGAAGGCGCCGATGTGCGCGGCGTCGACGTATCGATGACAAGTGACGGCGCCGTGTTCAGCGTCGACGGTGCGCGCTTCGCGATTTCGCTCGTTGGCCGTCACGCCGTTTCCAACGTATTGGCCGGCGTCGCGGCGGGCCTGCTATTCGGCATTCCGCTCACCGAGTTGGCCGAAGCCGCCGCGCAACTGCGTCCCGCAAAAATGCGCGGCGAGCGCCTTGTTCACGAGGGAATCACGATTTGGAACGACTGCTACAACAGCAACCCCGAAGCGGCGAAGGCGATGATCGATACCCTGCTGCTCGCAACGGGAGGCCGCAAGATCGCCGTGCTTGGCGAAATGCTGGAGATGGGCGAGTGGGCGGAAAGACTGCATCGCGAAGTGGGTGTCCACGCCGCGCGCGCCGACGCCGTCATCGGAATTCGCGGCGCGGCGGAGCACTTGGTTGATGCCGCGCGCAATGCCGGCCTGCGTGGCGAAGCTCTGTTCTTTGACGACCCGGCCGAAGCCGGCGCCGCCGCTCGCGCGATCGCGAAACCAGGCGATGTCGTTCTCTTCAAAGGTTCGCGCGATACGCGCGTCGAAAAAGCCCTGGAAAGGTTTATGGCGAACTGATGCTCTACTGGCTGCTATTTGAACTCCTCAATCCACACTTCGGCCCCGCGCGTCTGTTCGGCTACGTCACGTTCCGTACCGCGTTCGCGAGCCTCACCGCACTGTTTCTTTCGATCTTCCTTGGCCCGTGGCTCATCCGCAAACTGCGCGAATTCCAAATCGGCCAGCACATTCGTGAAGAGGTGACTGGGCATCAAAAGAAGGCCGGCACGCCCACAATGGGCGGACTGCTCATCATCATCTCGATCGTCGTTCCCACGCTGCTGTGGGCCAATCTGACAAACTCCTACATCTGGATCGCGCTTTTCGGCCTTGCCAGCTTCGGCGCGATCGGCTTTTACGACGACTTCACGAAGGTCAAGAAGATGCGCAATCTCGGCCTCACCGCTCGCAAAAAGTTCGCGCTGCAAGTACTCTGTTCCGTACTTATAGGCATCATGCTGCTGTCGCTCCACGCGCGCGGGGGCTATGCGACAAGCATGAACATTCCGTTTCTAAAAACGTTCAAACCGGACCTGCTTGTCGAAGCGTGGCTCGCCAATCCGTGGACCTATCCGTTCGCGTTCGTGTTCTTCTTCTTTTTCCTCGTGATCGTTCTCGCTGGCTCCTCGAATGCCGTGAATTTGACCGACGGCCTCGATGGCCTCGCCATCGGACTCATGGTGATCGCCGCCGGCGCGATGACGATTCTGACCTACCTGAGTGGTCACCGCCAGTTCGCCGAATATCTCGACCTCGCGCGTCTGCCCGGCGCCGGCGAACTCACCATCTTCTGCGGCGCGATGACCGGCGCGTCGCTTGGCTTTCTCTGGTACAACGCGCATCCGGCCGAAGTGTTCATGGGCGATGTCGGCGCGCTTGGCCTCGGCGGCGCGATGGGCACGGTCGCCGTGCTAATTAAGCAGGAAGCGCTGCTTTTGTTCATCGGCGGCGTCTACGTCATGGAGTTGATGAGCGTGGTTCTGCAGGTCGGTAGCTACAAACTGCGCAAAAAGCGAATCTTCAAGATGGCGCCGCTGCATCACCACTTCGAACTGCTCGGCTGGCACGAAGCGAAAGTGATCACACGCTTTTGGATTATGGGACTGATCATGGCGCTGTTCGCGCTGACGACGTTGAAATTGCGGTAAATGCACATGCAAACATTCGCGGGGAAAAGCGTTCTGGTCGTCGGCGCGGGGAAATCGGGCCTCGCCGCCGCGGCGTTCCTGCGTGCGCGCGGCGCCACGGTTGTGTTCTCGGACACGAAGCCCGATCTGGACTTTCCCGTCGTTGGCCAGCACGACGAGGCCAGCGATGGCTTCGACCTTGTCTTTCAATCGCCCGGCGTGCCGCTGGAACTCGGCCTTTTTGAACGCGCGCGGCAACGCGGCGTTCCCGTGTTCGGCGAACTGGAATTGGCGGCCGCCGAGTTACTCGGTGCGACGGTCGGCATCACCGGTGCGAACGGAAAAACCACGACCACCGCGCTCGTCGGCCACATCTTCACCGAAGCCAGTCTCCCAACACTCGTCGGCGGCAACATCGGCACGCCAATCACGTCACTGGTGGATAGGAGTCGCGCCGATGGGTGGAACATTCTTGAGCTCTCGAGCTTTCAACTGGAGACGATCGCCGAATTCCGCGCCCGCATCGGCATCGTGCTGAACATCACGCCCGATCATCTCGATCGACACGGTACGATGGAACGCTACACCGACGCCAAAGCGCGCCTCGTCGAAACGCTCGAAGGCGACGGTTTCGCCATACTCAACGCCGCCGAGCCCAACACCCGCGCTCTCGTCAAGCGCACCAAAGCACATACCGTGTGGTTCAATCTCGACACGCCGTCGTCCGGAAGTGTCGCCTTTGACGGCGAACGCATTTGGCTTGGCCAAGTGCCGCTGATGCTTGCCTCCTCGATTCCGCTCGTCGGCCGCCACAACGTTGAAAACGTAATGGCCGCCGCCGCCGCCGCGTGGTTGGCCGGCATCAAGATGGAGGTGATCGCGCGCGCCATAGAGAGTTTTCCCGGCGTCGAACACCGCATTGAATTCGTGCGCGATCTCGACGGCGTGCGTTACTACAACGATTCGAAAGCCACCAACGTTGACGCCGCTGAAAAAGCGATCGACGCATTCCCTGGCAATCTCTGGATCATCCTCGGAGGCAAGGACAAACACTCCGACTACACCCCTCTCGCCGCCCGGCTCGCGACCAAGGCGAAGGGTATCTTATTGATTGGCGCCGCCGCGCCTATCATTCGCGAGCATCTCACCGCGGCCAACGCCACACTTCCGCTCTCCGATTGCGATACCCTCGAAAAGGCTATTCGCGCGGCCCGCCACTTTGCGGCGGGGGGTGATGTTGTGCTGCTTTCCCCCGCCTGCGCCAGCTTCGATCAATTTCAAAGCTACGAACACCGCGGGCGGGCCTTCAAGCAACTCGTCAAGGAACTATAGAGGTACGCGCATGGCTAAACGCATTTCAATGGATTGGACGTTGTTTTCGGTGATCGCCGCGATGGTCGCCGCGGGCATGGTGATGATCTACTCGACGTCGTCGATCACGGCGCAATCGCTTTACAACAAGCAGCCATATTATTTTCTCGCCTCGCAGTTTGCATGGGCGATCATCGGCTTCACTGCGCTGCTGATTATGCGGCGCTTCCCTTATCGCCGGCTGCAGCGGCCCGCGTGGGCCTTCGGCGCGATCGGCGTGGTGCTCTTCCTGTTACCGGTCGCCTACTTTGTCGACCCGCGCCATCGCTGGATTCCGCTCGGTATCGGCAACGTGCAGCCGTCGGAGTTCGCCAAGCCCGCGCTCGTTATCTTTCTTGCGTACTTTCTGACGTGGCGCGCCAACGCGATCAATGACGCGAAGTTCACCCTGCGGCCCGCGGCGCTCCTACTCGGTCTGCTGTTTCTCTTCGTCGCGATGAGCGATCTCGGTACCGCGGTTGTGCTCGGCGTCGTCGCCGTCGTAACATTCTTCGTCGCCGGCCTCGACCGCAAGTATTTGTTCCTGGCCGGTGGAATGGCGACGCTATGTATTTCCGTTGCGATTGTCGCCGCGCCGTACCGGCTGCGCCGCGTGGTTGAGATGGTCGATCCCACCTACGAACTGCTCGACAAGTACGACTTCACTGGCAAGATCAAACCGCGCATCCTGAGCTCAGCGACAGTCAGCGACACCGGTTATCAGGCGCGCCAGGCAAAGATCGCGATCGGCTCCGGCGGCCCGCTCGGACTCGGCCTGATGCACGGGCGCCAAAAGCACTTCTTTCTGCCCGAGTCGCACACTGACTTCATTTACGCCATCATCGGCGAAGAGTTGGGCCTGTGGGGTGCGAGTGCGGTGCTGTTCGGATACTTTGTCATCATCTGGAGAGGCCTGCGCATTTTCCTATTGACGCCCGACGAGTTTGGACGCTATCTCGCGCTTGGACTCACGGTCGCCATCGGATTTCAAGCGCTGATCAATATCACCGTCGTGCTCGGCCTCGGCCCGACAAAAGGCATTCCCCTACCGATGATCAGCTACGGTGGCAGTTCGCTGCTCAGCACGCTTTTCTCGCTCGGCATCCTTCTCAGCATCAGCGAGAACGCCGGCTGATGACTCGAGTGTTCGTCATGGCTGGCGGCGGCACCGGAGGGCATGTTATTCCCGGCATCGCGGTCGCGCGAGAGTTGCAATGGCGCGGCCACAGCGCTGTGTTCGTCGGCACACGCGAAGGCATGGAGGCGAAGCTCGTTCCGCAGGCCGGTTTTCCGATTGAATGGATCTCGATCGGCGGCATGAAGAGTCTCGGCCTGCTCCGCAAGATGCGCACTTTGCTTGAACTCCCGCGCAGCGTTTGGACGGCGCGCGGAATTCTCCGGCGCCACAACGCCGCCGGCGTCTTCAGCATGGGCGGATACGCGGCCGCTCCCGTCGTGATGGCCGCCGCTCTCACCGGAACTCCGGTTGTGTTGATGGAGCCCAACGCGATGCCGGGGATGACGAATCGGCGCCTGGCGAGATTCGCTCGCGCGGCGCTTGTGAGCTTCGACGATGCGCTGCGACACTTCCCTGAAGGCCGCGCCGAACTCGCGGGCCTGCCTGTGCGCGATGAATTCTTCCGCATTCAGCCGAAGCCGCTCGCAAAACCGGCGCGTGTGCTCGTCACCGGTGGAAGCCGCGGCGCGCGCACGCTCAACCTCGCCGCGAAGGGTCTGGCTGGTGTTTCCGACATCGCCGTCACGCTCCAAACCGGCCGCGATATGTTCGAAAACGTGGCCGCCGATTGCAAAGGAACGTGCATCGACGTTGCCGCCTTCATTGACGATATGCCGCTCGCCTTCGCCGAAACCGATCTTGTCGTCTGCCGCTCCGGCGCGGGCGCGGTGGCCGAGTTGGCCGCTGCTGGCAAGCCCGCGATCCTCGTGCCGTATCCATACGCCGCCGACGATCACCAGATGGCAAACGCACGCGCCATGGAACGCGCCGGCGCAGCGCGCGTAATCGCCGATAAAGAATGCACGCGCGAGCGCCTCGCGCGTGAAGTCGAAAATTGTTTGCAGCCGCAAACGCTCGCCGCGATGTCGGCGGCCGCGAAGTCCCGAGCCATGCCCGGCGCCGCCGCCCGCGCAGCGGACCTGCTCGAGCAGTACGCCGGGACAAAGAAGTGAGTAAAACAATACCATAAGAGAATGTTTTATAAACCACAGCGCTTGCATTTCACCGGGATCGGAGGGATCGGTATGAGCGGTATCGCCGAGATCCTGCTGAACCTCGGTTATGAAATCACGGGCTCGGACTTGAAACTCACGCCCGTCACCGAGCGGCTGCGGTCCCTGGGAGCGCGCGTCTTCGAAGGACACAACGCCGCCAACGTCGAAGGCGCCAAAGCGCTCGTTGTCACCAGTGCCGTCAACGAATCGAATCCCGAACTCCGCGAAGCCCGCCGCTTGGGCATTCCCGTAATTCCTCGCGGCGAGTTGCTCGCCGAACTCATGCGCTTGAAGTACGGCATCGCCATCGCCGGCAGCCACGGCAAGACATCAACCACTTCGATAACGGCGACGATGCTCGCCTATGCCGGTCTCGATCCGACGGTTGTTGTCGGCGGCCGCGTTTCGACGCTTGGCGGCTCCAATGCGCGCATGGGCAAGAGCGATTTCCTCGTCGTCGAATCGGACGAAAGCGACGGGTCGTTCCTGAAACTTGCGCCGATCGTCGCCGTCGTAACCAACATCGACCGCGAGCATCTCGATCACTACCGCTCCATCGAAGAGATCCGCTCGGCCTTCACCCAGTTCGTCAACAAGGTGCCGTTTTACGGCTGTGCTATCGTCTGCCTCGACGATGAGAACGTACAGCAGATTCTCCCCGATGTGAAGCGGCGAACCGTGACCTACGGCGTCAGCGCGCAAGCCGACCTCGCCATTACCAACGTCGAACTCGGCCACTTAAGCAGCCGCTTCCAATTACGCTTCAAGGGCGAAGACCTCGGCGAGTTTCGCCTGAAAGTGCCAGGCATGCACAACGTGCTGAACGCCACTGCGGCCGCCACCGTCGCACGCGAACTCGAGGTGCCGGTCGAAAAAATCCGAGAAGGCCTGCACGAGTATCGGGGCGTCGACCGCCGCTTTCAAAATCGCGGTGAAGCGGGCGGTGTCACTGTCATCGACGACTACGGCCATCACCCGACCGAAGTCCGCGCCACGCTCGCCGCCGCGCGCTTGTGTCAGTTCGAGCGCGTTCACGTCATCTTTCAGCCGCACCGCTATACGCGTACGCAGCACCTGATGGACGACTTCGCGCGCAGCTTTCATCAGGCCGACTCTGTGTATTTGATGGATATCTACGCCGCGTCGGAGCCGCCCATAGAGGGCGTTTCCAGTCAGGCGCTCGCCGAGCGCCTGCGCGGGTTCGGCCATCGCGGTGCGCACTTTGCCGGATCGATGGATGAGGCCGTCAAGCAAGTTGTCGCCGCCGCCAGACCGGGCGACGCCGTTGTCACGCTCGGCGCTGGCAGCGTCTGGCAGGCGGGAGAAAAAATCTTGGAGAAACTCAGGAGGTAAAAAATGGCCAAGCGACAGAGCGAAGAGAACGAGCAGAGATTTCTTTCGATTCGCAAGGGACTGTGGATCGCCGTATTCGTTTCGATGGGACTCGTCGTGCTTCTCTGGAGCGCGATCCAGTTGGAGGCGTTCCTGATTCGCGACCCGCAGTTCACCCTCGCCTCGCCGCCCGATCCAGGCGACGAGAGCGCAGCCGTCGAGATCGCCGGCGTCAAGAACAGCGCGCGATCGAGCGTTTCGACCGTCTTTGAGCGCGATCATGGCCGCAGCATCTACCTCGTTCCGCTACGTCACCGCCGCGAGGAACTCCTCCGCCTGCGTTGGGTCAAGGATGCCACCGTCACGCGGGTGTGGCCCAACCGCATGCGCGTACAGATCGTCGAACGCGAACCCGTCGCTTACGTGCAATTGCCCGGCGAAGAAGACATGCCCCTCATCGATGTCGATGGAAACATGCTCCCCCGCGAGACCCAAGCCGCCCTCGACGTTCCCATCTTGACCGGCGTTACCCGCCAGATGGACGACCAACAACGCCGCAGCCGTGCGCAGCGCCTGGCCAAGCTGATGCGCGATACCGGCGAACTGTCCGCGCAAATCTCCGAAGTCGACGCGACCGATCCGGATAATCTAAAGGTAGTGCAAGATGCAGGCGGTAAAGCGGTCACCCTCGTTGTCGGGAACCGTCACTTCAAGCGTCGTTTGGAAAAGTTCCGGCAGAACGCCGCGGAGATGTTGCGTCGCGAGCCCGACAAGACTGTCTTCGATCTTCGCCAGGACAACAGCATATTTCAACGCGGCGAGCACGCCGTCCGCGCGGAGGGCAACGGACCTGGTGAATAATACCCAACACGAGGCGTCGCGTAATGGCCGCTAACCGCGTGCGCCTGGCCTCCGGCCTCGACATTGGCAGCGCCCGCACGCGTTGTGTGATCTGCGCCGTCGAAGACGGCCGCATCCGCTTTCTCGGCGCCGGCGAAGTCGAATCGCGCGGTTGGTCCAACAGCCGTGTTGCTCACCGAGAGCAGATGTCGGAAAGCGTCCGTCTCGCCGCGCGCGAGGCCGAACGCCAGGCCGGCATCTCCGTCGATGCCGTTGTCGTCGGACTCGGCGGCGACAGTATCGCGGGCCACGATCAGGTCGGCAAGTACGAATTCGGCCGCCCGCGCGAGATCGATCAATCCGACATGGCCTACGCCGTCGAAAAGGCGTGCCGCCAGCAACTCGACGCCGACCGCGTTCTCCTGCAAGTATTTCCGCAAGACTTCACGCTCGACGGCAACCCTGGCCAAATCAATCCGCGCGGTTCGAAGGCCTCCCGGCTCGAAGCCAACGTCCACATCGTCACCACCTCGGCGTTCGAACATCAGTCGCTCGTCAGCGCCGTGCACGAGGCGCACCTCGCTGTCGAGGAAACCGTCTATGAAGGCATGGCCGCGGCGTACGCCTGCGTAACGCAGGAAGAGCGTAAGCAGGGCGTCGCCATCGCTGACATCGGCGCGCAGTCCACCGAACTCGTCATCTACGCTGGCGATGCCATGGTCCAATCGGTCAGCCTCCGCGTTGGCGGCGAGCACTTCACCAAGGACATCGCCCACGACTTCAAGGTCCCTTTCGACGATGCCGAAAAACTCAAGCTCGAGTACGGCTGTGCGATCCTCGGCCTGACCGCCGATAACACGTTCATTGAAGTGCCTTCGGGCGAGGGCCGCCCCTCGCGCGAAGCGCCGCGCAAGCGCCTCAACTTCGTGCTCGAGTCCCGTGCCGATTACCTATTCCGCTTTATCGAAAAGAAGATTCAAGAGTGCGGCATGGATCGCCATTTACTCGAAGGGATTCTGCTCACCGGCGGCGGCGCGTGTTTGAACGGCATGTGTGATGTCGCCGAATTGGTGTTGAACTGCCCCGCGCGCAACGGACTTCCGGTCGGCATCCAGGACTGGCCCGAAGCGTTGAACAATCCGGCTTGGACGACAGCGGCCGGTCTGGCGATGTACAGTGGACGATTGAAGGAACAACGGTATCAGAAGCGGACTTCGCCAGGGTTTTTGAGCCTGCTGATGTCAAAGTGACAAGGGAGATCGGAGAATGAGCGAATTGAAATTCCAAATCGAGGAAGAGAATCACATCGGCACCCGCATCAAGGTAATCGGGGTTGGCGGCGGCGGTTGCAACGCTGTCGGCCGCATGTTGAGCGCGGGCCTCGGCGGCGTCGATTTCTATGTCGTCAACACCGACGTGCAGGCGCTCAACGCATCGGCGGTAGTCAATAAGATCGCCATCGGCCGCGAACTGACCCACGGGCTCGGCGCCGGTTCCGATCCCGAACGCGGCCGTCAGGCGGCGCTTGACGACACCAACCGCCTTGTCGAAATTCTCGAAGAAGCCGACATGGTGTTTCTCACTTCCGGTCTCGGCGGCGGCACCGGTACCGGCGCAACGCCGGTCGTGGCGTCTCTTGCCAAGGAACTCGGCGCGCTCACCGTCGCCGTCGTCACAATGCCATTCAAGTTTGAGGGACCCAAGCGCATTCGCCAAGCCGAGCGCGGCCTCGCGGAACTCGCCGCGACGGTCGACACCGTCATCTCGATCCCCAACGATCGGCTGATGAAACTCGCCCCCAAGGGCACGAGTTTTCTCGAAGCCTTCAGAATGGCCGACGACGTGCTGCGGCAAGCCGTACAAGGGATTTCGGAGATCATGTTGACACCCGGCGTCATCAATCGCGACTTCTCCGACATCAAGGCAATCATGTCCGGCATGGGCCACGCGATGATGGGCACGGCCACGGCGACGGGCGAAGGCGCCGCGGTTGAAGCCGCCCGCGCGGCCATCAGTTCGCCGCTTCTCGAAGAACACGGCGTCGAAGGCGCGCGCGGATTGCTCATCAATGTCGCCGGATCAAGCAACCTCACTCTGGATCAGTTCGCAGACGCCTGCTCGCTGATCTTCGACGCCACTAAGAACGATGAAGTGCACATGAGCTACGGACTTGTTCATGATGAGTCGCTCGGCGAGGAAGTGAAAGTCACCGTGATCGCCACCGGCTTCTCGCGCGAGAGCCTTCCCGTCGCTAAGCCGATGATGACGCGGCACGTCGAGCCGCCGGCGCCTGTTTCGCAGATGACTATCGAGCCTCTCGCTCCGGAATCCGAACCCATCGAACCGCTCCCCGCGCCGGTCGCCGAAGAAGCCGTCGACGTCACTCCTACGGTGGAATTCGTCGAACCCGTTCCGCCGCCTCCAGCGCCCGCGCCTCTTCCCGACGCCGATCCCTTCGACGATGTCGACACTCCCGCCTTCCTGCGGCGCGAAAGAAAGTTGTTTAATTAATCATGCGACTCACTGCGATTCTCTTCACCGCACTTGCCCTGTTCGCCGCAAAGGATCCGGCCCCGCAAGGCAAGCTGCTTATGTCCGACGACTTCGAAGGCACGGCCATCGACAAGGCTTGGCGCGTCGCCAACGGCGAGTGGAAGCAAGCCGGTGGCGCGCTCACCGGCGCTGAACTGGAAGCCGACAAACACGCAGCGGTTGTTCGCCGTAAGGTCGACTACAAGAACGCGACAATTCAACTTCGCTTTAGGCTCGACGGCTCTCGACAAACATCACTGAGCGTCAATCACGCCAAGGGCCATCTGTGTCGCGTGACCGTCCGCCCCGAGGGCTTTTGGATCCAGCTCGATCCCGACAAGGATAAGGGGACGAAAGCCGATGTGATGGCGCGTTCGAAGCAGCCGTTCAAGACAGGTGTGTGGCTCGACATGACCGTGACCTTCGCTGGAACGAAGATGACTGCGAAGATCGGCGATGTCGTATTGACCGGCGACAATCCCGCCATCGCCGGCCCAAAAGCCGATGTCGGATTGCCCGTCAACGGAAAGTCCGTGTCGTTCGACTCGATCCGCGTCTACGGACAGAATTAAGCCAGGTCCGGAGGCACGTACTCCGCTCGCGCTTGGCGTGATCGAAATACACTGAAGCTGTAGTACGCCTTAAAAATGTCTTGGCGGTGCGCCAGCCCCGCCACCGCCGCCCGCGCCAAATCGTACGCCGTCGCGCCGCGCCCCAGGCCGATGGATAACTCGGCCAGCCGGTCGCACCAGAATCGCGTCACGGTTTCGTGATAGCCGGAATCCGGTGTCGAGACGACCCCTTGCGTCTCGTTGTATGAAAGGATTGCCGCGCGCACCTCATCGATGCCACCGCCGCGCGCGATAACTGATGACGCCATGGCCAGGTGCGCGGCGTGGTTCCAGTGTGTGCGCGGAAAGCGCCCTTCCGAAACGTCGGTCAGAAAGGTGTAATAGGTTTGAATCGAAGCTAAGTGGGTCTCCATGCTTTCGATTATACACTTTCGAAACGAATATAATTTTGCTATGGATGATTTGGATCGAAAGCTGGCGGCCCGTTTGGCTAACGATGCGAGAGCGACCTGGGCCGACCTCGGCGCCGAACTTGGCCTTTCCCCTCCGGCCGTGGCCGACCGCGCAAAGCGGCTCTGCGAGCGCGGCGTCATCCGCGGCTACCACGCCGTTCTCGACCCGGTCGCCCTCGGTTACGGTCTGACCGCGTTTGTCGCCGTGACGCTCACCCACCCGCGCGACCGCGCCAAATTCCTCGCCGTCGTCGCCAAACGCGAAGAGATCAAGGAGGCTCATCACATGGCCGGCGACGACGACTTTCTGCTCAAAGTCCACTGCCGCGACACACAGCATCTGGAACACTTCTTGACGTCGATTTTGAAGTCCATCCCCGGCGTGCAGCGCACTCGCACTTCGATCGCGCTGGGCACGGCGAAGGATCTCGCTACCCTCCAGCCGCCGCGTGCGGTATCATAGGGGTTTCGGGCGCGTAGCTCAGCTGGTTAGAGCGCCTGCTTCACACGCAGGAGGTCCGGGGTTCGAGTCCCTGCGCGCCCACCATTCAAATCAATAACTTGCGGAACCGGGCTCGGTCCGCAAGTGGCCAGTGTGACGTGGATTGTGACGTAACCCCCTCTTGAGGGCTCTGGTGCAAAATCTGGGTTGACACTGGTTTGATACCGTTTCGGTCCGCAGGTCTCGATCGATCCCGACCCCAATCACGCAACCAACGCGGCTCGCCAGATCTCCGGCATCGTCGCCCCTGCC
>Ga0194128_10004682_pt1 | contig 19862 bp, 16 predicted proteins | sample TA2KigCa65mmetaG_FD_148650 | JGI IMG/M metagenome (GOLD analysis project Ga0194128, IMG submission 148650) | Freshwater microbial communities from Lake Tanganyika, Tanzania - TA2015037 Kigoma Deep Cast 65m | ecosystem: Environmental > Aquatic > Freshwater > Lake | place: Tanzania: Lake... | reverse complement strand
AGGGCGGCGTGCTCCAGGGCGGCGTGCTCCAGGGCGGCGTGCTCCAGGGCGGCGTGCTCCAGGGCGGCGTGCTCCAGGGCAGCGTGCTCCAGGGCAGCGTGCTCCAGGCGGGCGTCCCGGCTAGAATCGTGCGCGATGACTCCGGGCTTCGGCGCGCTCGCGGTCGGCCTCCTCGTGCTCGGCCTCGCGTTCGGACTCCTCGAGCGGCTCGCTCCCGCGCGGCCGAAGCAGCGCTGGCTTCGCGCCGGGATCGGCACGGATCTCGTCTACTGGTTCTTCACGCCGCTCGTGACGAAGACGCTCACGCGATTCACGATCGTCCTGGCGCTCGTTCTCGCGGCGGTGGCGGCGGGCGTTCCTCTCGAGCGCTCGCAGCTCGAGGCGTACCTGCGACCGAGCGGTCCGCTGGCGGAGCTTCCGTGGCTCGTGCAGCTCGCGGCGCTGCTGCTCGTCAGCGATCTCCTCGCGTACGGCGTGCACCGTCTCTTTCACCGGCGTGCGCTGTGGCGCTTCCACGCGGTGCATCACTCGTCGACGCAGGTCGACTGGCTCTCGTCGGTGCGGCTTCATCCGGTGAACGACGCGCTGACGCGCATGGCGCAGGCGGTGCCGATCGTGCTCCTCGGCTTCGATCCGACGATCCTCGCCGCGTACGTGCCGATCCTCACCGTGTACGCGCTCTTCGTGCACGCGAACGTGCCGTGGTCGTTCGGGCCGCTTCGCTTCGTCGTCGCGAGCCCCGCGTTCCACCGCTGGCACCACGCCGCGGAGGAGGACGGGCTGAACCGCAACTTCGCGGGCCTCTTCCCGTTCATCGACCTGCTGTTCGGGACGTTCCACATGCCGCGCGACCGCGCGCCGGCGCGCTTCGGCATCCCGGACGGAGACGTGCCCGAAGGCATCGTCGCGCAGCTCGCGTGGCCCTTCCGGCCGTTGGGGTCGGTTGGGGTCCGGTTCGTTGCAGCGCAACCGTACCCAGGCTCCTGCTTGAGCCTGGGTGCAGATGAGCGACAACGAACCGGACCCCCTCGTTGCACCCTCGTTGCAGGGGCCTGCGCGGAGGGATAACAGGCCGGCCGTGAGCTCATTCCAGACCATCGAGTACGAAGTCGAGAACGGCGTCGCCTGGGTGCGGTTGAACCGCCCCGAGAAGCTCAACTCCTTCAACAGCGTGATGGGGCAGGAGCTGCAGCGGATCTGGACCGATCTCCGCTCGGACGACTCCGTCGGCGCTGCGATCCTGACCGGAGCGGGCGACAAGGCGTTCTGCACGGGGATCGATCGCATGGAGGCGATGGGCGGGGACGCGAAGCCGCCGCGGCTCGCGAGCGACATGATCCACCTCGACGATCCGGGCGAGTTCCTGGGGCCGAAGGCGAACGGGCTCTGGAAGCCGGTCGTCGCGGCGGTGAACGGGATCGCCTGCGGCGGTGCGTTCTACATGCTCGGCGAGGTCGACGTGATCATCGCCGCGGAGCACGCGACGTTCTTCGATCCGCACGTGACGTACGGCATGGTCGCGAGCTTCGAGACGATCCACATGGCGCAGAAGCTGCCGTTCGGAGAGCTCCTCCGGATGCAGCTCCTCGGAGCGCACGAGCGCTTGAGCGCGCAGCGCGCGTTCGACATCGGGCTCGTCACCGAGGTCTGTCCGGCGGCGGAGCTCGACGAGCGTGCACGCTGGATCGCGGAGACGATCGCGGCGCGTCCGCGGGCCGCCGTGCAGGCGACGCTGCGGGCCGCGTGGTCGACGCGCGACCTGCCGCGGAGCCAGGCGCTCGCGCAGGGCGGGTCCTTCTTGGCGCTCGGGTGGAGCCCGGAGAACATCGCCGAAGGTCAGCGGTTCTTCGAGTCGGGCGGCCGCGTCGAGTGGCGCAAGCGCTGACGAGAGGTCACTCCGCCGGGACGCAGCTCCCGCTCTCGCACGTGCCGACGACGATCGTGTCCCCGAAATCGGGCGGATAGACGCCACAGTCGAAGTCGCCGAAGTCACCCGTCGACGTCAGGACGGTGTCGCGGCAGCCTCCTTCGTGCTGCTGGCAGCAGACTGGAAGGGGATCGATCGCCTGATCCTCGCACGCGCTCTCCTTGCAGCCCGGGAGGCCCCCCGAGCACGGCGGACCCTCGCAAACGCCGAACGAGGGCGTGCCATAGGCTGCGACGATGCAACCGGAGATGTACGGGTGGTAGACCATTCCGCCGTCGTACACGGTCCAGCCGATGCACTGGTCTTCGCTGCTCGGGAGATCGCAGCAGACCGATCGGGCCAGCGTGCAGTCCGGCCCGCACCCGCTCTGACCTTCGCACTCCTCCGCGGGCGGCTCGATGACGCCGTCGCCGCACGTGTGGATCTGCTGGCAGGAGGCGTCGCACGTCGCCGTCCCGGGAGGATCGCATTGCTCACCGAAGGTGATCTCGACGACGCCGTTCCCGCATCGATCGTTGCACTGATCGTCGCAGGAGAACGAGCCCGGCGGCTCGCAGTCCTCGCCCGGGTCCACAGTGCCGTTGCCGCAGTCATCGACGGTGCACCCGTCCTCCGGCGAGCAGCCGTCCGCGAGATGCGGGAGCTCGGTTTCGCAGGCTTGGCCGTTCTTCGGTGCGACGCAGCCCTTCGTCACCGGACGGATCACGCCTTTCCAGGGGCGGTCGCCCTTCTTCAGGCAGCAGGCGACGACGTCGGCGCGGCCGCAGGTGGAGCGGCTCGCGAACTGGCGCACGGCGCCGCGACACGACTTCGGAAGCTCGCCGCCGTCGACGCGATCGGCGATGACCCCACCGACGCAGCCCATGTACGCCGCGCGGCTCGCGACCTCGCAGTCGCACCCGGCGCGCACGGCGTCTCGAGCGGCTTCGACGGCAGCGAGATCTCCGGGAGCTTCACCGCACTTCGCCGCGAGAGCGAGCGATGTGGCCCAGAGGAGCGTCGACGCGGCTACCAAAGCAAGAAGACGTGTTCGCATGCGCGGCTCCTCCCGTGACCTGAGTTTCACCGAAGACGATCGTCTTCGGGTCGCAGCCGACCGTCAAGAGACCAAGGAAGAGCCTTCAAAGGGCCGAATCCGCGAGCCGCCCCAGGGCCTCTTCCGCGTCGCGGGCGTGCAGCCAAGGCAGGAGGACGATGCGGTGCACACCTGCCTCCTCGAATCGCGCGACGTCGTCCCGGTCGAGGGTCAGCGATCGATGGCTGACGGTGCACTCGAAGGGAACGTCGCCGCGGCCGGCCTCGTCGAGGAGCCTACGTAGCTTCGCGATCTGCGCCGCCGCGCTCTCCGGCGTGTTGCCGACGCCGTACCAGCCGTCTCCGAGCGCCGCGGCGCGCTTCAGAGCCGCCTCGGTCTCGCCGCCGAAGACGATCGGTACACCTGGCTTCTGCAGCGGCTTCGGCTCGAACTTGACGGGACCGAACGAGAAGAAGCGTCCCTGGAAGGACGGCTCCGCTTCCGTCCAGAGCGCGCGGAGAGCGCGCGTGCACTCGCGGAGGCGAGCGCCGCGCGTGCGGAAGTCGATCCCGGCGGCTTCGAACTCCTCCTCCAGCCAGCCGGCGCCGACGCCGAGCGTCAGGCGGCCGCCGGACAGGTGATCGACGCTCACGGCGAGCCGCGCGCTCACGAGAGGGTGTCGCAGCGCGAGGAGGTAGACGTTCGTCCCGAGGCGAATCGTGCTCGTCGCCGCAGCGATGTGCGTCAGCAGGATCAGCGGATCGAGGTGCGGAGCGTCGACTCGAAACGGCGGAACGCCGTCGGCCGCGTACGGGTACGGGCTCCGGATCTCGGTCGGGAAGACGAGGTGCTCGGGAATCCACACGGACTCGAAGCCGAGCGACTCCGCGCGCGCTGCGACGCGTGCCATGTCGCGATGCCGGAGCCGGAATAGGGCGATCCCGATCTTCATGCGCTTCTCCGCGTCCTAGGACGTCCTCAGAACTGCGCTTCGAGATTTTCTCCGCTCGACGTCTGGCACTGCCCGACGCCGCCGCCTTCCATGCCCTCCTCGGGGTCGCTCAGCTGGAAGCGACAGCGCATCGTGTCGCCGCGATCGCCGAAGAGCGTCGCGATCGCCTTGCCCGAGTAGTTCTGCACGAAGGTCGCGAAGTCGTCGCCCTGCACCCACGGGCTGCCGTGCGGTCCCCAGTCCTTCCAGTAGGGCTCCCACGAGCCCCAGCCGCCCCACGACGTTCCGAGGGTGTCCGTACCGGAAGTCCGCGTGATCACCGCATAGTGGCCGTTGAAGCTCTCGCCGCTCGGCACCGTCGCCGTGATGGTGCCCCCCGTGCCGAAGGTCTGGCTCTGGTACTCCATTTCGATCGGCGTCGCGGCGGCGCCGGAAGAGCCGAGGAGGCGCGCATTCATCGTGGTCGTGGGCCGAACGGTATCGATGGTGGTACAGCCGGCCGCGAGCGCGACCGCGGCTGCGCCGAGAAGTGCGGCGATCCGGTCTGCCTTCATGAAGCTCCTCCTGTTTCGGCCCTTCCATTTTGGCTACGTCGATTCCACCCGTGGAGCAAACCGCCGCGGCTCGCGCGCACGGCGAGCGCGTAGTAACAGGCCGGCGTGCAGAAGCGGCGTGCGCATCGTCGGCTTGCGTGGCTTCTGCTGACGGCGATCGTCGCGGCGTGCTCGACTCCGGCGCCGCCCGAAGCGGAGGCGCCGATCGTGGGTCCCGCGGGACGTGCCGTCGCCCTCGGAGAGGAGTTCGAGATCCGTCTCCCCGCGAACCAGACGACCGGTTACCGCTGGGAGCTCGGAAATCCGCCGGACGAGTCGGTCGTGCGTTTCCTCAACTCGCGCTACGAGGCGGAGCCGACCGACGTCGTCGGATCGGGCGGCATCACGATCTTCACCTTCGAGGGCGTCGGCGCGGGACGGACGAGCATCAAGCTCGTCTACGTCCGTCCCTGGGAGAAGGGCGTCGCGCCGGCGCGCGAAGCCACGTACGCGATCGTCGTGGAGTGATCCTCAGTCGAGCATGCGCATCACGCGGTCGAGCGGGATGCGCACGAACACACCGCGCGCTTCGGCGGTGACCTCGGTGCCGGCGAGGACGCGGCCGGCGGAGTACACCTCGCGTCCCTCCTGGCGCTCGACCCAGCCCTCGAAGCGGAGCTCCGTGCGGAGCGGCGTGGGCTTCTTGTACTTGATCTCGAGCCGCTTCGTCGGTCCCGCGATGCCGCTGCTCATGTTCGCGACGTTCAGCACCTGATCGAAGACCGCGGCGAGGACGCCGCCGTGCACGCATCCGGGTGGGCCTTCGTAAGGCGTCCCGAAGCGCGCGGTGCCAACGGCGAGCGTGTCCTGCCAGACCATCTCGACCGGCGGCGCGAGCGGGCTCATCCGGCCGACGAGCGGATCGTACGGGAACACCTCCGCGACCGTCGCTCCGCCGGTATATCGCGGCGGCACCGGATCGGGCACGTGACGCCGGAGGCTCGCTTCGACCGCGCGCAGCGTCGTCTCCGCTTCGCGCAGGGTCTCCGGCGGCGCAAGCGTCGTGACCGCGGCGTCGATCAGACTGCGCATTCGTTCGACCAGCTCGGCAAGCTCGGGTGCTGTGGACATCGGCTCCGACCCTAGCGAACGAGCGTGCGCGCGCGAGTGAGCGGGAGCTGGACCTGGACCTGAACCCTGGACCTGGACCTGGACCTAAACCTGGACTTAAACCTGGACTTAAACCTGGATCGTCCGCCAGACACCCTGCCGGAAGCGCCAGCTCTTCAGCGCCGCGCGCACGATGTAGTCGCCGATGATCGTTCCCCAGAGCCACACGAGCGGCAGATGGAGGATCCCGGCCACGACGAACGAGGTCCCGAGCCGGACGACGTAGAACGCGATCAGCACCGACACGAGGGGAAAGCGCGTGTCGCCCGCCCCGCGGAGCGCACCGCCGAGCGTGAAGTCCATCGCCATGAACGGCTGCGAGATCGCGAGCATGTGGATGAACGCCACCGCCCCGCTGACGACGGGGGGCTCGTCGACGAAGAGGTGCGCGATCGGCTCGGCGAGCAGGAAGATGACGAGACCCGACGTCGACATCATCACCACGGACATGCACGTCGAGCGCCAGCCCGCGCTCTCCGCGCGCGCCGGATTGCCGGCGCCGAGGTGCTGTCCGACGAGCGTGCTCGAAGCCGCCGCGAAGCCGAACCCCGGCAGGAACGACAGCATCAGGATGCGCACGCCGATGAAGTAAGCCGCGATCGCGTCCGTCCCGTAGCGCGCCGCGAAGACGAGGTAGAGAAGGAAGCCGAGTTGCATCAGCGCCTGCTCGATGCCGGCCGGATAGCCGACGCGCAGCACGCGACGGATGACGTCGCCGCGTGGCCGGAAATCCGCGCGCCGCGGGCGTAGCCGCAAGCGTCCGCGGACGAGCAGAAGGCACGCGAAGGCGACGCCGCTGGTGTAGGCGAACGCGGTCGCGACCGCCGAGCCGGCGACGCCGAGAGCGGGGAAGCCGAGGTGACCGAAGATCAGGAGCCAGTTCCCCGCGACGTTCAGCACGTTCACGAAGATCCCGATCACGAGCGGCGTGCGCGTATCGCCGGAAGCGCGAAGCCCGGAGCCGAACACGAACAGCACGGCGGAGCTCGGGACGGACAGCATCACGAAGCGCACGAAGCGTGCTCCCACTTCGGCGACCTCCGGCGTCACGCCGAACGCGAGCACGATCGGCTCGGCCCAGAGGACGACCGGCACGACCATCACGGCGCCGAGCGCCGCTCCCGCGATCATCGACTGTGCGAGGGTTTGGCTCGCCTCGTCGCGCGCTCCGGCACCGACGTGGCGCGCGACGAGCGCGATCGTTCCCGTCGCGACCGCGGTCATCGTGAGAGTCACCGCTCCGAGGATCTGGCTGCCGACGCCGACCGCGGCGACCGCGGTCGCTCCGAGCCGCGCGACCATCAGCATGTCGACGAGCGCGACGACCGACTCCGAGAGGAGCGCCAGGATCACGGGCCAGGCGAGCGCCCAGACGACGCGCGGCGACTCCTCGCGCGCGAGCGAGACCGGCATCGGCCCGTGGCGTCGCTCGCCGGCGGGACGGAGGTCGGGCGCGCTCGTCACGGAGGCATGTGAGCGGAGGGCCGGGCGAGGCGCAACGCGCCTCTACGAGGGTGGAGACCGCACGACCTCTGTTGCACGGGTCGGACCCGGCGGATACGGTTGGTGAAATTGAAATCCATTTTCAATTGACCGAGGGAAAGCCCGTGGTGACCGTCCCCTTGAGCCGACTCGAGCCCGGCCAAACCGGGCGGATCTGCGCGCCCGAGCCGGGCGAATCGATCCCGCTCCGGCTTCGCGATCTCGGCTTCGTGCCGGGGACGCTGCTGCTGCTCCGGCGCCGCTCGCCGCTCGGGGATCCCGTCGAGCTCGAGCTCCGCGGCTACCGGATCTGCCTTCGAACGGAGCAGCTCGCCGCCGTTCGCGTCGAGCTCGAGCCTTCGTCGAAATGACCGCGGCTCCCGCAGCGGTCCTCGGCTCCGGTCCGACGCGCGTCGCGCTCGTCGGCTCGCCGAACACCGGCAAGACGACGCTCTTCAACGCGCTCACCGGCTCGTCGGCGCGCGTCGGCAACTATCCGGGCGTCACGGTCGAGAGACGCGAAGGCCAGCTCCTCGGAAGCGAGGTGCGGATCCTCGATCTCCCCGGCACGTACGCGCTGCACGGCGAGACGCCGGACGAGCAGATCGTCACGCGCATCCTTTCGGGAACGCTCGAGGGAGAGCGCGTTCCCGACGCGCTCCTCGTGGTCGCGGATGCGACGACCCTTCGACGCGGGCTCGGCCTCGTGCGCGAAGCGCTCGACCTCGGCCTTCCGACGATCGTCGTCGTCACGATGATCGACGAGGTGAAGGCGCGCGGCGGCAAGCTCGACATCATGAAGCTCTCGCGCCTTCTCGGCGTGCACGTGCTCGGCGTCGTCGGGCACCGTGGCGTCGGCCTCGAGCCGCTACGCGGCTTCCTGCGCGATCCGGCGAGCTGGCCGCGGCCGCGCGCCCTGCCGCGCGCTGCCGACGCCGAGGCGCGCTTCGCCTGGGCGGATCAGATCTGTCGCGAGGTCGGTGCGGACCGGCTCGAGCCCGACACGCGCACGGACTGGATCGACCGCGTCCTCCTGCACCCGGTCGCGGGCATCGCGGTCTTCGCGGCGGTGATGATCCTCCTCTTCCAGAGCATCTTCGCATGGGCCGTACCCGCGATGGACGCGATCGACGCGACCTTCGGCGAGCTCGGCGTGGTGAGCCGCGCCGTGCTGCCGGCGGGGTGGATCACCGATCTCTGGGCGGACGGCATCCTCGCGGGCGTCGGATCGGTGCTGATCTTCCTCCCGCAGATCCTGATCCTGTTCACGTTCCTGCACCTGCTGCAGGACGTCGGCTACATGTCGCGCGCCGCGTTCGTCGTCGACCGGGTGATGGGCTGGGTCGGACTGCAGGGACGGAGCTTCGTGCCGCTCCTCTCGTGCTACGCGTGCGCGGTCCCCGGAATGATGGCGGCACGCACGGTCGCTTCGCCGCGCGAGCGGTTGGCGACGATCCTCGTCTCGCCGTTCATGACGTGCTCCGCGCGTCTGCCCGTCTACACGCTCCTGATCGCGGCGTTCGTGCCGGCGGAACGAGTTCTCGGGCCGCTCGGCCTGCAGGGCCTCGTGATGCTCGGGCTCTACCTGCTCGGCGCGGCGACGGCGTTCGGCTCGGCCGCGCTGCTGAACCGCACGCTCCTGCGCGGCACGGTCTCGGTCTTCTACATGGAGCTGCCGCCGTACCGGATGCCGACGTGGCGCCTCCTCCTGCGCCAGGTCTGGGGCAGCGCGCGCGCGTTCTTGAAGCGCGCCGGGACGATCATCCTCGCGGCTTCGGTCATCCTGTGGATGCTGCTCAACTTCCCCACGCCGGAGCCCAACCCGGCGTTCTCGCCCGCGGAGCAGACGCGTGCGAACGTCGAGGCGAGCTTCGCCGGCCGACTCGGTCACGCGATCGAGCCCGCGATCGCGCCGCTCGGCTTCGACTGGAAGATCGGCGTCGGCCTGATCGCGAGCCTCGCGGCACGGGAGGTCATCGTCGCGACCCTCGCGCAGATCTACGCGAGCGGTGAAGCGGATGACTACACGAGCTTGCGGCAGGCGCTCGTCTCCGACGTCGATCCGCGCACGGGCAAGCACGTGTTCTCGCTCGCGACCGCACTCTCGCTCCTCGTGTTCTTCGTCTTCGCGCTGCAGTGCACGTCGACGATCGTCGTGATGGCGCGCGAGACGGGGAGCTGGCGCTGGCCGGCGCTCGCGTTCGGCTACATGCTCGCGCTCGCGTGGATCGGGAGCTTCCTCACCTACCACGCGGCGCGAGCGCTTCTCTGAGCTGGCGAACGATCCGCTAACCGAGGAAGCGAAGGACCGCGCCGCTCCACTCGGTCGGCTTCTCGAGGAACGACATGTGGCCGCAGCTCGGGATCACCTCGAGCTGCGCACCCGGGATGAGGGACGCGTACTTTCGCCCGTACTCGATCGGCGCGACGCGGTCGTTCTCGCCCCAGAGGCAGAGCGTCCGCGCGCGCACGGCCTGGAGCTTCGCCTCGAGCCGCGGGTTGTGGAGGAGCGGGTTCCAGCCGACGCGAGCCGTCGCCGCCATCGCGTTCATGAAGTCGATCATCAGCTCGTCGGGCATCTCCCAGCCGGGCTTCGGCGTCATCGCCTGCGCGAACGGATTCGAGGTGTCGTGGAAAAGGAGCTCCGCGACGTGCTCGGGCCGCTGCGGATTGAACGCGAAGATGTCCGCGAGAGGCTTCTCGCGGATCCAGATACCGACCGCGCCGGAGAGGACGAGCGTCGAGATGCGCTCCGGCACGCGCACCGCGAGCTCGGCGCCGATCCAGCCGCCGAGCGAATGCCCGACGACGTCGACCGAGTCCCAGCCGAGGACGTCGAGGTAGGCGAGGTAGTGGTCGACGAGATCCGCCATGTCGCGGATCTGGTCGATCCCCTGCGATTTGAGAAAGCCGGGATGCGCCGGCGCGTGCAGCTCGCGGCGCGCGGCGAGCGCCGCGAGGTGCGGCATCATCCAGCTCGCCTCGCCCATCGCGCTGTGCAGGTAGAGGAGGGGCTTGCCTTCGCCGCCGCGCGCTTCCTGGACGCGGCGGCCGAGGACCTCGACGTTGGTGACGGTCGGCTCCATGGTTGCTGTCCTCGCTCTCGTCTCAGGCCGCTTCCGGGAAGGGGATCGAGACGGGCGGCGGCTCCGCGGCGTTCGGGATCGCCGCGTTGACCAGCGGCAGGACCGTCTCGGCGTACCGGCGCGCGTTCTCGCGCGCCTTGCCGGTCGGCATGTTGCCGAGCTGGAAGAGGCCGAGCATGTTGCCGCAACCGATGTCCTTCGAGTGCTCGATGATTTTCTGCGCGACCGTCTCGGGACTGCCGACGATCGCGTAGCAGCCTTCGTCGACCTCGTCCCAGGTCTCGACGCCGTTGACCCAGAGCTTCCCGTTGCGGAGCGCCTTCGCGATCCGCATCGCGGACTGGACCGAGCTGTAGCCCGGCGGGCTCAGCGTCAATCCAGGAATCAGCTTCTTCTGGAAGTACCAGAAGTGCTCCTGGAACTCCTCGCGCGCCTTCGCGTCGGTCTCGGCGACGTAGATCGGCATCAGGAGTCCCATCTGCTCCGGGTGCGCCCGATAGCCCTCGCGCTCGCACGCCTCGCGGAACATCGCGTACGTCTTCTTGAAGAAGTCGATGTGGAAGTACGGGATGCCCATGTACGCGTAACGGCGCTTCGCGACGAACTCCATCGTCTCGAGCGAGCCTGCGCCGGGAATCCAGATCGGCGGATGCGGCTTCTGGATCGGCTTCGGCCACGTGTTCACGTACCGGAGCTTGTAGTGCTCGCCGTAGAACTCGAACGGGCCGGGCTGCGTCCATGCGCGCATGATGATCTCGTGCGCTTCGGCGAAGCGCGAGCGCGCCTCCGTCGGATTGACGGAGAAGCTGAAATACTCGGGACCGCCGCCGATCACCTGGCCCGAGATCATGCGTCCGCCGGAGATCACGTCGAGCATCGCGATCTCCTCCGCGACGCGCGTCGGCGGATCGTAGAGGGGCAGGGCGTTGCCGACGACCGCGACCTTCATGCGCTTCGTTCGCGCGACGATCATCGATGCGATGATGTTCGGCGACGGCATCAAGCCGTACGCGTTCTGGTGGTGCTCGTTGACGCACACGCCGTCGAACCCGAGCTCCTCCGCCTCGACGATCTCGTCGAGGTAGTCGTTGTAGTACTGGTGCCCCTTCGCCGGGTCGTAGAGGTCGTTGGGGACCCAGACCCAGGCGGAGTCGTGGTTCTTCTCGAAGTCCGCCGGCAGGTCCTTGTACGGCATCAGGTGGAAGAGAAAGTGTTTCATTTCCGCTCCTTCATGTCCGTGCCCTCAGGGCACGTAGCCGAGCGCGCGCAGCTTCTTCGCCGCTTCCGGATCGACCTCGGGCAGCGCGGGTGGCGGCGTCGACTCCCGCCACCGGTGCAGCGCCGCGGCGAGCTTCGCCCTTTCCTCCGGATGGAGCTCCGCGACGTTCCGCTTCTCTTCGGGATCGGCCTTCAGGTCGTAGAGCTCGATCGTACCCTCGTCGAGCGCCTCGATGTACTTCCAGCGGCCGAGGCGCACGCCGAGCTTCTCGCCGCGCAGGGGAAAGCCCATGTGCTCCGTCTCCTCGTAGATGCGCCGCTGCAGGAAGACCGGACGGTCGGCGTCGAGCGGCGCGCTCTGCAGAAGCGCCGCAGCGAGCGCTTCGCCGGTTCCGGGCTCCGTCGAGGGCGCGATTCCCGCGAGCGCGAGGAGAGTGGGGCTCACGTCTGCGACCTGCACGGGCTCGCGCACCACGCGTCCGGGCGCGATCTTCCCCGGCCAGCGAAACAGGAAGGGCACGCGCACGTCCTCCTCGTACAGGAAGATGTTGTGGTGCATGTGGCCGTGCTGCATCAGGCCCTCGCCGTGATCCGCGGCCACGACGACGAGCGTATCGTCGAGGCGTCCCGCCCTCTGCAGGGCGTCGAGGATCGCGCCGATCGACGTGTCCATGAAGCGGATCTCGCCGTCGTACGCGGCCTTCTTCTCCGCGAGCCAGTCGGTGCCCTGCGGACGGAAAATCGCGTTCGGCTTCGTCTCCCAGGGCGCGTGCGGGTCGAAGTAGTGCACCCACAGGAAGAAGGGCCGTTCGCGCGGGCTCGGCTTGCCGGCGAGGTAGCCTCTTTTTTTTGGATCGAGGTAGCCCTCTTGCTCGAGCCACTCGAGAGCGCGGTCCGTCGTTCGATCCGCGTTCCGGCAGAAGCCGGCGTCGAGGTCGAAGCCCTCCCACTCCTGCATCTCGGCGAGGCACTCGCCGCCGCGGAAGTCGTCGTCGTAGACGTCGAAGCCCTGCGCGAGGCCGAAGCGGCGCTCGAGCGGGAACGAGCTCACGAACGCCGCCGTCCGGTAGCCGGCGCGCTGGAGCTGCTCCGCGAGGGTGTCCCACCCGTCGGGGAGCACGGCGCCGTTCTTCGTGAGGCCGTGCTTCCGCGGCAGCTCGCCCGTGAACATCGTCGCGTGCGACGGGAGCGTCGTCGACATCGGTGCGTAGGCGGCTTCGAAGCGGACGCCGTCGCGCGCGAGCCGCGCGAGACGCGGCGTCGTCGGACGGCGATAGCCGTACACGGACGTGTGGTCGGCGCGCGTCGTGTCGAGCGTCAAGAGTAGGATGTCGGGGCGGCGCGGGCTCTTCGGCGCGCGCGACGCGATCACGAAGGCGGCGAACACGACGAGCACGACCCCGGTCAGGACGACGCCGCGGACGAAATGGGACTTCATGGAGCGCGACCATCGTAGCATCGCGCTTCCCGGAACGTCGCCCCGATGATTCCGATCAGTCCGGGTCGTACGCGAGGTTCGGCCGGAGCCAGGACTCGACCTGCTTCCCGGTGACACCCTTGCGCCGTGCGTAGGACTCGACCTGGTCGCGCTCGATGCGCCCGACCTGGAAGTATCGCGCCTCCGGATGCGCGAGGTAGATCCCGCTGACGGAGGCGGCCGGCATCATCGCGAAGCTTTCGGTCAGAGCCATCCCGGCGTCGTCCGCCTCGAGAAGGCGGAAGAGCGTCGTCTTCTCCGAGTGATCCGGACACGCCGGGTAGCCGAACGCGGGGCGGATGCCGCGGTATTTCTCTGCGATCCGCTCCTCGTTCGTGAGCCGCTCGTCCTTCGAATACCAGCCGCGACGCGCTTCCTCGTGCAGGGACTCGGCGAACGCCTCCGCGAGCCGGTCGGCGAGCGCCTTCGCCATGATCGCGCGGTAGTCGTCGTGGTCTTTTTCGAATCGGGCAGCGAGCTCGTCCGTGCCGATGCCCGCCGTGACCGCGAAGGCGCCGACGTAGTCGGCGAGCTTCGACTCCACCGGGGCGACGTAGTCCGCGAGCGAGCGGTAGGCCTTCTGGCCCTCGAACTTCGTCTCCTGCTGGCGGAGCATCACGAAGCGCGCGAGCTCGTGGCGCCGTTCCTCGTCGGTGTAGAGGACGACGTCGTCGCCGTCGCTGTTCGCGGGCCAGAAGCCCCAGACGGCGCGCGCGCGGAGGAGCTTTTCGTCGACGATCCGGCGGAGCAGCGACTGCGCGCTCTCGAAGAGGTCGCGCGCCGCCTCGCCGACCTCGGGATCCTCGAGGATCGCCGGGTACTTCCCGCGGAGCTCCCAGGCGTGGAAGAGGAACGTCCAGTCGATGTAGGGCACGAGCTCCGCGAGCGGTCGATCCTCGATCACGCGTCGTCCGAGGAACGGCGGCTTCGCGAGGTCTGCCGCGCGCCACGCGATCGAGAAGCGATCTCTTCGCGCCTTCTCGTGCGGGACGAGCGGATTCGACTGGCGCTTCGCGTGGAGCTCGCGCAGCGCGTCCTGCTCTGCCCGGTTCTTGTCGGTGAACGCGGGCTTCGCCTCCGGCGAGAGCACGCTCGCGACGACGCCGACCGCGCGCGAGGCGTCGAGCACGTGCACGGTCGGCTCCTCGTACGCGGGCGCGATCTTCACCGCGGTGTGCTGCCGGCTCGTCGTGGCGCCGCCGATCAGGAGCGGGACGTCGAAGCCCTCGCGCTGCATCTCCTTCGCGACGTGGACCATCTCGTCGAGAGAGGGTGTGATCAGCCCGGAGAGGCCGACGACGTCGACGTCCCTCTCGCGCGCCTCCGCGAGGATCTTCTCGGATGGCACCATCACGCCGAGGTCGATCACCTCGTAGTTGTTGCAGCCGAGCACGACGCCGACGATGTTCTTGCCGATGTCGTGCACGTCGCCCTTGACGGTCGCAAGCAGGACCTTCCCCTGAGCGCGGGGCTGGGCGTCGCCGTTGCCGCCGTTGCCCGACTTGGCACGCGCGAGCTTCTCCGCCTCCATGAACGGCTCGAGGTAGGCGACGGCGCGCTTCATCACGCGCGCGCTCTTCACGACCTGCGGCAGGAACATCTTCCCGGAGCCGAAGAGGTCGCCGACGATCTTCATGCCGTCCATCAGCGGGCCTTCGATCACCTCGAGCGGGCGCGCATAGCCCTGGCGCGCCTCCTCGACGTCGGTCTCGATGTGATCGGCGATGCCCTTCACGAGCGCGTGCGAGAGGCGCTCCTGCACGGAGGCGCGGCGCCAGGCGTCGTCCTGGGCGCGATCCTGCGCCTTCGCCTTGTAGGTCTCGGCGAACTCCACGAGGCGCTCGGTCGCGTCCTTCCGGCGGTTCAGCACGACGTCCTCGACGAGCTCGAGCAGGTCCTTCGGGATGTCCTCGTAGACGGCGAGCTGGCCCGCGTTGACGATGCCCATGTCCATCCCCGCCTTCATCGCGTGGAAGAGGAAGGCGGAGTGGATCGCCTCGCGCACGGCCTCGTTGCCGCGGAAGGAGAAGGAGAGGTTCGAGACGCCGCCGCTCACGTGCACGCCGGGGCACGCGCGCTTGATCTGGCGCGTCGCCTCGATGAACGCGACGCCGTACTCGTCGTGCTCCTCGATGCCGGTCGCGATCGCGAGGATGTTGGGATCGAAGATGATGTCCTCGGGCGGGAAGCCGACGTCCTCCGTCAGGATGCGGTAGGCCCGCTTGCAGATCTCGACCTTGCGGTCGATCGTCGCCGCTTGACCCTCCTCGTCGAAGGCCATGACGACGACCGCGGCGCCGTAGCGCAGCACCTCGCGCGCGTGATGGCGGAAGGCGTCCTCGCCCTCTTTGAGTGAGATCGAGTTGACGACGCCCTTTCCCTGCACGCACTTCAGGCCCGCCTCGATCACGGACCACTTCGAGCTGTCGATGACGATCGGTACGCGCGCGATCTCGGGCTCCGTCGCGATCAGGTTCAGGAAGCGCGTCATCGCCTTCTCGGAGTCGAGAAGGCCTTCGTCCATGTTGACGTCGAGGAGGTTCGCGCCGCCGCGGACCTGATCGAGTGCGACCTGGAGGGCAGACTCGTAGTCCTCGGACTTGATGAGACGCGCGAACTTCTTCGAGCCGGTGACGTTCGTGCGCTCGCCGATCATCACGAAGCCGGCTTCCGGGCGGAGCGTGAACGGCTCGAGGCCGGAGAGGTGCGCGAGGCCGTCGGACGTGGGCTGGCGCCGCGGTGCGCAGCCTTCGACCGCATCGCGGATCGCCGCGATGTGCTCCGGCGTCGTGCCGCAGCAGCCGCCGACGAAGTTGAGCCAGCCGTTCTGCGCGTACTCGCGTAGGACCTGAGCGGTCTGGTCGGGGGTCTCGTCGTAGCCGCCGAACGCGTTCGGCAGGCCGGCGTTCGGGTAGCAGCTGACGAGGACGGGTGCGGTCGCGGAGAGCGTCTCGACGTACGGCCGCATGTCGCGTCCGCCGAGCGCGCAGTTGAGGCCGACGGACAGCGGCCGCGCGTGCGCGACGGAGTACCAGAACGCCTCGATCGTCTGGCCGGAGAGCGTGCGGCCGCTCCGGTCGGTGATCGTGCCGGAGAGCATCAGCGGGAGGCGGACGCCGCGCTCGGCGAAGACCTCTTCGATCGCGTAGATCGCGGCCTTCATGTTGAGCGTGTCGAAGCTCGTTTCGGCGAGGAGGAGGTCGACTCCGCCGTCGAGGAGGGCACGGACCTGCTCGGCGTAGGAGTCGCGCAGCTCGTCGAAGGTGAGATTCCGGAATGCGGGATCGGCGACGTCCGGCGAGATCGACAGCGTGCGGTTCGTCGGGCCGATCGAGCCGGCGACGAAGCGAGGCTTGTCGGCGGTGCTCGCCTTGCGCGCCTCCGCGAGCGCGATGCGCGCTGCCGCGAGGTTGATGTCGCGCGCGCGATCGGCGAGGCCGTAATCCGCCTGCGAAACGGAGGTGGCCGTGAACGTATTCGTCTCGAGGATGTCGGCGCCCGCTTCGAGGAACGCGCGGTGCACCTCGGCGAGCACGTCGGGCCGCGTGATCGAGAGGAGGTCGTTGTTGCCGCGGAGGTCGGACGGGTGATCGCGGAACTCGTTGCCGCGGTAGTCCTTCTCCTCGAGTCCGTAGCGCTGCAGCGTCGTGCCCATCGCGCCATCGAGGACGAGGATCTTCCGCGAGAGGAGGTCGTGCAGGAGACGCGAGCGCTTCTCGGTGTCGGCGTGGCCGCCGTGGTCGCCGTGGTCGCCGTGGCCGGCGTGGTCGCCGTGGCCGGCGTGGTCGCCGTGGCCGGCGTGGTCGGCGCGGCCGGCGTGATTGTTTTCTCGGGAAGCCAAGATCGTTTCCTCCCGGGAGCGTCGCGCTGCCCGAGGAGGAGATCGTACCGCATCGACGCGCCCGTGCCAGGGTGAAGAAGCTCTACGCTCGTGGCTATCGCTCTGGGCGGCCTCCATCCGGACGAACGGATGAAGGTCCGCTCCATCCGCGTTGACGACCTTCGCGCGGGCGCCATAGGAAAGCGGCCATGCGTATTCTCGTCTCCGCGATGCTGCTCGTGGCCGCCGCGATTCATGTCCCGCCGCTGTGGGGGGTGCTCGGGGCGAAGCGTCTGACGGATCGAGGAGAAGATGCGTCACGTGACGAAGAGCTGGCACGCCGGCTGGGCGATGAAGATGCTCGGCTGGATCTAGCTCAGCCTTAGTCTGAGTCTAGATCAGGCAGACGCGGCCACGTAGCGATCCCCGCGCGAGCGGAACAGCGGCGCTCCGCTCGCCGTCCTCCCGACCTCCCAGACGATCTCGTGCGGAGCGCGGCCGAATGCGCGGATGCGCCCTTCGTGGATGCCGCGCAGGTGGTGCCAGGCACAGACGGTCGTGCGGTTCCCGAGATCGTTCGCGCCGCCGCGCGACCGGAACATCACGTGGTGGTCGTGCAGGTTCTTGCGGGAGCTGCACGCCGGTACTGCGCATCGCCAGCCGTCGCGTTCGAAGATCGGGTCGCGGTGGCGCGGCCGTCCTTCCCACTCCGAGCGCACGTGGAAGAGGAGACGTTCCAGGCTCGACCAGGCGAAGTGGTAGGGCGTGCCGAAGCTGCGCATCGCGGTCTTCAAGAGGACGACCACGGATTCGGGCCCGGTGAAGGAGATCGTCGAGTCCTGCACGCCCCAGCGGGCGAGCCGGCGACGCGAACACATTTGCCGCTCTTCGGTGTCGAGCTTCCCTCCGTCGAGCTTCCCTCCGTCGAGCTTCCCTCCGTCGAGCTCCCCTCCGTCGAGCTTCCCTCCGTCGAGCTTCCCTCCGTCGAGCTTCCCTCCGTCGAGCTTCCCTCCGTCGAGCTCCCGTCCGTCGATCTCCGCGCCGCCGAGCTTCTCTGCCGACGCGTCTCCGTGCGTCGCCCGAGCTTCGTCGATGGTCTCGCCGACCTTGCGCAGGTCTGTGTCGGGCGCCGGCGGCCAGACGGCTTCTGCGTCCTCCTGGCGCTCGAGCGCATGGTCGACCTCGTCCATCAGCCGCCGAACCGTGACCTCGCGGGCGCGCTCCACCCAGGCCGCGCCGGCGGCGCCGGTCGAGGTGCGCACGGCAGGAAGGATCGCGAGCGCGCGTACCCACGAGAGCCGTCCTTCGCGGTACGCTTCGCCCAGCGCCGGTGAGTGGCCGCTCCGTCGCTCGATCGCGATCAATCCGCGCGCGCGCCGCGACGAGCAACCGAGCCGCTCGCGCACGTAGCTCGAGAGTGAGCCGAAGCCCGCCAGCTCCGGACCGCGGAGGTCGTGGAAGATGCGCAGCAAGCGTCCGGTCTGCCAGTCGATCCGCTGTAGCGCGCGCACGACTTCGCGGAGCCGCGCGTCGAGCTCCCACGGGTCGAGTGTGTCGCAATCGTCGGCGAGTCGTTCCACCTCGAGCGGAAGGGCCTCGCGTAGCGCGGTCCAGTCGAGACATTCGTGTCCGACGTGACGCTCGTCGCGCGCGGCTTCGCGCCTGCGCTCGCGTGCCTCATCGCGGGTCGCCTTCGTCGCGGCGTCGAGCCTGTCCTGCTCGCGCCACAGATCGTCCGGCGACACCCACGGCCCGCCGAGCGTGCGGCGCGTCGACTCGGAAGCGGTGAGTGCTTCGGCGGCGATGGCCTCGGCTGCCTGCCAGACCGGGAGCTGCTCGCCCGCCATGCGTCGTGCCAGCTCCACGGCTTGATTCCAGGATGCGACGACCCGCCGTGGGCACGGAACGGAGAAGCGTGCCCGCAGCTCGCCGTCGCACGTCTCGTCATCGTCATCGTCGTGATCGCGATGGTGATCGCGATGGTGATCGCGTTTGTGAGCGCCGCAGTGGGAGACGCGTTCGCTTTCGTCCGCGGTGTCGGACGGGTGCGGCGCATCGCGCATCAGAGCCTCGAGCGCGCGCACGGGGCGCTCGCGAGCCAGCTCGATCCACGTGCGTTCGCTCTCGGCGTCGGCGAAGCGCGTGAGCAGCCGCACCTTCGCCCAGGAGAGCTCGCCCCGATCGAATGCGTCGCGGATCTCCGGGAGGGAGCCCAGGCGCTCAGCCGCGCGTGCGAGCTCCTGCAGTTCGCGCGCGCCCATGCCGAGCCGCTCGCGCGTCCAGTCGGAGAGGCGTGCGAAGCCGAGCGAGTGGCAGGCGCGGCTGGAGAGGAAGCGCGCAGCGAGCGCTCCGAGCACGCGGCGGCAGAGTGCCTCCTGCCGACCCAGACGCCGCAGCCACCCGTCGAGAACCAGCGCGGCCGCAGGCCGATCGAGCCGCCCGCTCATGCCGCGCACCGGCGGCGTCAGGATCTCCTCGGGAACCAGATCGAGCGACGGAATCCGTCGCCGAGGAGTGCGTGCGGGTGCGTCGTTGGCTCGCCGCTGCGTCGCCTCCGGCATGAGGCGAAGATTAGGCGAAGATCGACGGTCTGTCAAGAGTTTTTCGCCTCCGAGGGGGATCTCTTTGGTGCCGCAGCTCTCGCTGCCGGTGGTATCGGGCGGGTTCGCGCCGAGTGGCGCGTCCTCATCTCGTCGGCAGCGCGACATCTTCGCACTCCGTCGTCCTCGTGTGGCGGTCGCGCTCGCGACGCTGATGGTCGCGGACGTCCGGAGCTCAGGGTTCGGGCGGAATCCGAAGTGAGGAACGCAGGATGCGGCAGCCGGTCCGTTGCCCTCCGCGAGGCGATGACGTTAGGCTGCGCGACGTCATGAGTTTACGTGGGTCGTCGGATGCCGGGTCGAGACTCGATAGAGGCCGTCTCACCGTGCGCCTCTCCGCGAGTCTTCGCCAGCGCGATCCCGGAACTCGGCGTGACACAGGTCCGCCCAAATCCCGGTTTCGGTATCGGCGTCTGCGAGTCCAAACGACTTTCGGGACGAGGGTGCGTGTTAGGCAGACCCGCTATTCCTTCCGTGCTCGCCGCGGAGAGCGGTCGAATAGCTGTTGGCCAGATTGCGCGGAGGAGAAACGCCATGTGGTCGTCGCCTCGTGAGGTTCCGCTGCAGAACGCGCTCGCATCG
>Ga0194128_10004674_pt1 | contig 19882 bp, 24 predicted proteins | sample TA2KigCa65mmetaG_FD_148650 | JGI IMG/M metagenome (GOLD analysis project Ga0194128, IMG submission 148650) | Freshwater microbial communities from Lake Tanganyika, Tanzania - TA2015037 Kigoma Deep Cast 65m | ecosystem: Environmental > Aquatic > Freshwater > Lake | place: Tanzania: Lake... | reverse complement strand
AAATGCCATCCGTCCAGACGTACAGGTATCCCTTGCCGGTCAGATGCCGTTTCTCCCAGGCGGCGAACTCCCCTTCCCACACCTTCTTGAGCCGGACGACATTGGCCGCTGACAAACTCCCGGCCTCTTCGCCCAGGATCGCCTGCAGCGCCTCGGGAAAACAGGAGCTGGACCGCCCCTTCAGATACCGTGCCGGAATCAGCGCCTCGATACTGGGGGTCCGTCGCAGATATGGCGGACGCCTCGCGGCTGCATTCGAAATATTCGTCCACTTCCATTTCCAGGGCCGCCCGGAGCATCTTGCGGGCACTTTCCCGCAGCAGCTTTTCCAGGCTGGAGTGCAGGACCGCCTGGGTTAGCTGCTGCACTTGGGCTGCCGTATATTCTTCCATGAGCGTATCCTTTCGCCCTCGCCAAAGGGCGGTGAGTGATGGTGGCCATACTCAGGATACGCTCTTTTTGTCTCCCCTGCCATCCACAACTTCTGAACATAACTTATGTGCTGACCCATCCCACCTACTAACTGGCCCACCGGCTGGGGGTGGTGGAGGTGCCCAGGGGCCGCAAGGCCCAGCAAATGCCCACCGCCCTTCTGGGCGGGGTGGTGGTGTACCTGGCCTTTGCGGTCACGGTGCTGTGGAATTTGAACTTCAGCACCCAGCTAACGGGGTGGCCCTGGCCGGCACCCTGATCTTCCTGATCGGGCTAGTGGATGACTGGCGGGGGCTGTCGGCCCCGGTGAAGCTGGTCTGCCAGCTACGGGCGGTGGCCATCCTCATCCAGTATGAGGTGGTGATCAGCTTCTTCCCTCACGGCTTTTGGGGGGACGCGGGAGATTGGCTCCTGACCGCCCTGTGGGTGGTGGGCATCACCAAAGCGGTCACCTATCTCGGCGGCATGGACGGGCTGGCCACGGGCAGTTGCGTCATCAACGCCTTCTTCTTCAGCCTGGTCACCCTGGACAGCCACCACGATTTCATGGCTACCTGGCCCTGCCCCTGCCCCTGCGGGGGAAATGCCTGAGTTTCCTGCCCTACAATTTCTGCTTCGGCCAGCCGGACCACATCTTCCTGGGCTTTATGAAGGCCTTGCTGGGGATCATGGGGGACTGGGCCGGCGACGAGTTGGTCAAGCTGATCGTGCCGGTGCTGATCCTAAGGGGGCCCATCTTCGGCATCAGGTTCACCTCCTTGATGCGAGTCTGGAGCGGCCAGGTGCGCGGTGTGGGGCAGAGGCGCTCCTACGCCGGCCGCGACCACATCCACCACCGCCTCGAAGCCCTGCGCATCGGCCGGGGTGCGGCGGTGCTGGTGATCTACGCCGTCACCACCTGGCTGGGGCTCTCGGCCCTGGTGCTCAGGAACGCCACCAGGCTCGACACCCTGCTGTAGGCGGCCCAGTCGGTGGTCGTCTTCCTGCTTCTGGGCTTCTTCATGGTCTCCGTGGCCCGCCATTACACGGCCATGGAGCAGGAAGCCCAGGACCCCGAATGAAATTGGGGGCCGCAGAAAGGACTGGACCCGGCCCGCGATCGCGCCGATATTGGAAGTACAGACCGGTTGGTCTTGATTGCGCCCTGCTGGCCGGCCGAGTCATGTTTAAATCCTCGCAGCTTCCCCGGTGCCATACCGTGAGTTCCTTCGCTTCCATACGGCGATACCTCATCCTACTGTTGCTGGCCCTCTGTTGCGCCCCCACCGGGGCCCTGGCCAGGAACACCCCCACCCATGTGGTCCAACGCGGCGACACCCTAATCAACATCGCCGCCCGCTACCAGCTCAGCGTTCGCCATTTGCGACAGTGGAACAACCTGCGCGGCGACCGGCTCACCATCGGGCAAACCCTGGTCCTGGTGCGCCAGGCGTGGAGCGAGCCGGGCGGGGAGTTGCGGCCCAAGCCGGCCAAAAAGAAGGCGGTCAAGGCCAAGGCCAAAACCCCCGCTTCCCGGGCCCCGGCCCGCGAGGGCGAGTTGGTGGCCCGGTTCAGCGCTTGGAGCGATTCGGCCGTGGCCCTGTCGCGGCGGCGCGGGGGTTACGCCCTGGTGGTAAACAAGCAGGAGCGGCAGATGGAGGTGTACCTGGCCGGCGAGCGCGTCTCCATCCTGCCGGTGGCCATCGGCCACACCGACGCGAAGGAGTTGGTGGACCGCCGCCGCGCCAACGACCACCACACCAAGGAAGGGCTCTTCCACCTCTCCGAGGTGTCCTGGTCCCGGCGGATCGCCAAGTGGGACTGCGTCTGGATGCGCATCCACACCGTCGAGGCGTCCAAACGGGACTATGTCGAGGTCTACGGGGCCGAGGGGCGCCGGCGCCTCGAAGCCTGGGAGAGCAGCCGCGGGGTCATCCGCAGCGATGCCGAAGTGCAGGCCTTCAACCGCACCCATCTGGGGGCCCACATTTGGCGGGGCCTGGGGATACATGGGGGGGGGGCCGACTACGACTGGACCGAGGGCTGCGTGGCCCTTGACCGCAAGAACGTGCGCTGGCTCTACGACCGGCTCACCAAGATGCCCGACCGCGGGGTGGGCACCCCCATCGCGGTGGTGAGGTACTGAACCGACGGCGATCCCAAAGCAACCTCCCGGCTTGTCCGGGAGGGTTTTTTATGAGGAGGGCGGCAAGAGATTGGTCATCGGCGGAGACCACGCGGGTTTTCTGATGAAGGGCCCGGTGGGGGCGCTCTTGCGGGGCTGGGGCCACGAGGTGGAGGACCTGAGCACCCACTCGGAGGAGCCGGTGGACTGCCCCGACATCGCCCGGGAGGTATGGGCCCAAATCCTGGAGGGCAGGCCGAGCGGGGGGTGCTGGTGTGCGGCACCCGGGTAGGGGCCTGCATTGCCGGCAACAAGATCCCCGGCATCCGCGCTGCCCTCTGCCACGACAACTACTCCGCCCACCAGTGCGTCGAGCACGACGACGTTAACCTGCTCTGCCTGGGCGCCCAGATCATCGGGCTCAAGCTGGCTGAGTAGGTGTTGGGGGCCTTCCTCGCCGCCCGCTTCAGCACCGAGGAGCATTTCCGCCGGCGGGTAGCCAAACTGGCCGAGCTAGAGCGCCAGGCCGCCCGCCAACTGGGCGGTTGACAGGGGCGGGTTCTCCCTTGTTGTTTGAGGCGTCCTCCAACTGGGAGCCCCGATGAAAAAGATTGAAGCCTTCATCAAACCCTTCCGCCTCGACAACGTCAAAAGCGCCCTGGCCCAGGTGCAGATCCTTGGCCTGTCGGTGAGCGAGGTGCGGGGTTTTGGCCGCCAGCGCGGGCACAGCGAGGTGTACCGGGGGGCGGAGTACAAGGTTGATTTCATGCCTAAGATTAAGATCGAGGTCGTGGTGGCCGACGCCGACATGGAGCTGGCGGTGGGCGCCATACTCAAGGGAGCCAAGACCGGGCAGACCGGGGATGGCAAGGTTTTCGTCTTAGAGGTGCTGGAGGCCATACGCATCCGCACGGGTGAGTCTGGGGAAAACGCCCTTTAGGCCCCGGACATGCCAGCCTTGCGGGAACTCCAGCGCCTGGCCCGCCGGGCCCTGAGCTGCGAGCCGGCCTCGGCCCTGGACCCACTGGGCCGGCTCGGCTTCGCCGATCCGGCCCGGGCCTCCGCCGCCCTGGACCGCCTGGCCTGCGAGCCCCCTTTCCTGGCCCCCCTGCCGGCCCAGGTGCTGGTGGCCCTGGCCCGCGCCGGCCGCCCCGACCAGGGCTTAGCCCACCTGGAGCGCTTCATCGAGATCACCGGCTCGCGCCTCTCCCTCTACGCCCGCCTGCAGGACGACCCCCGCCTCGCCGAGTACCTGACCCAGGTACTCAGCCACAGTCGCTTCCTCACCGACATCCTGGTCCGCAACCCCGAGCACCTCTACTGGCTCTTCGAGGAGACCCCTCACCTCCAGCAGGACCTGGACCGCCAGACCCTGGGCCGCCAGACTCGCGACCACCTAGCCGCCCAGAGCAGCCCGGCCGGGCGGCTGGAGGCCCTGCGCCGGTTCCAGCGCCGCGAACTATTGCGCCTGGGGGCGGCCGAGGTGCTGGGGCTAAAACCCGTGGCGCAGGTGGGGCGGGAACTGTCTGATCTGGCCGATGTGGTGATCGAGTGCGCTCTGGAAGCGGCCGCCGAGGAGCTGAACGCCCGCTATGGCCGGCCCCGAGGGGTGCGGGGGCAGCCGGCCCATTTCGCCGTCATCTGCCTGGGCAAACACGGGGGACAGGAACTCAATTACAGCTCCGACGTGGACCTGCTCTTCGTCTACGACGAGGAGGGCCGCACCCGCCCGCCCAAGGGGGGGACGGATCTGCACAACGAGGAGTACTTCTCCCGCCTGGGCCGGCGCCTGATCCAGATGCTCAGCGAGGCCAGCCCCGAGGGGCTGCTCTACCAAGTGGACATGCGGCTGCGGCCCGAGGGCGAGGTGGGGCCCCTGGTGCGGTCCCTGGCCAGCCTGCGCCGGTACTATGAATTGCACGGGCAGTTGTGGGAGCGGCAGATGTTGATTAAGGCCCGCCTGGCCGCCGGCTCGGCCAAGGTGTGGAGCCGCTTCCGCGAACTGGTGGCCCCCTTCGTGTACCCGGCCCATTTCCAGGTCAGTCCCCAGGAGGAGATCCGCCGCATCAAGGAGCGCATCGAGTGCCAGATCCTCGCCCAGCCGGCGGGCGACAACAACATCAAGTTGCGGGCCGGGGGCATTCGCGACATCGAGTTCATCGTCCAGTGCCTGCAACTGCTAAAGGGCCGGGTGGAACTTGAGGCCCGCGCCCACAACACCCTGGAGGCCATCGGGCAGTTGGCCCGTGCCCGGGCCCTCAGCGGCGAGGAGGCGGGAAGGTTGCGCGGGGCCTACTGCTTCTTCCGCCGGGTCGAAAACCTGCTCCAGATCGAGGAGGGCCGCTCGGTCTACGCCCTGCCCGAGGACCCCATCGCCGCCGGCGGGCTAGCCTGGCTCCTGGGGCTGGAGGACGGGGAGGCCCTGCGGCGGGAGGTGGAGGAGCATCTGGAGCGGGTGCGGGGGATCTTTACCAGCATCTTCCACGCCGGCCCGCCCGCCCCCGAGGACTGGGGCTGGCTGCTGGAGGCCGAGCCGGGCAATGCCAGGGCCAGGGAGGCGATGGCGGGACGGGGCTTTGCAGAGGGGGAGGCGGCCCATCGCCACCTGGCGCAACTGGCGCAGGGGGGTCTGGTGACCAGCGCCGGCCGCCGCCACCTGGAGGAGTTGCTACCCGAATTGATCGCCTCGTTGGCCGCCTCGGCCGACCCGGACCAGGCCCTGGTGCGCTTCGCCCAGATCGTGGCCGCCTACGGGGCGCCGGGCAGCTTCTACGGCCTGCTGCACAGTTATCCGGCCTTCCGCCAGCTCTTGGTCTCCATCTGCGGGGCCAGTCCCTTCCTGGCCGAGCTAATCCGCCGCGATCCCGGGCTGCTCGATGGCCTGGTCAGCCGGCACTTTGCGCCAGAGGAGGGCTGGCAGCGCAACCCGGCGGCCCTGTTGCGCCACCGCAACCAGGAACTCCTGCGCATCGGCACCGACGATCTGCTGGGCCTGGCCACCGAGGAGGAGACTTTCCTGCGCCTCACCGAGCTGGCCGAGGAGATCCTGCGGGCCGCCTACGTCCTGGCGGTGAAAGGGGTGGTCGGGCGCTTGGGGAAGCCCCACAACGGGAAGGCGGAGGTGCGTTTCGCCGTCTTCGCCGGCGGGAAGTTCGGGGGGCGGGAGTTGGACTTCGGCTCAGACCTCGACATCTTCTTCGTGTACGAGGGGGAGGGGCGCACCAGCCGCACCCGCACCGGGAACGCCCTTTTCTTTACGGAGGTGGCCCAGGAGTTGGTCCGCCTTTTGGCTGTGAGCAATCTGTACAAAGTGGATACCCGGCTGCGGCCAGAGGGCCGCAACGCGCCGATGGTGGTCTCGGCCCCGGCTTACCGCCGCTACCTGGCCGGCCGGGCGGCGCTGTGGGAGCGGCTGGCCCTCAGTCGGGCGCGGCTGGTGGCCGGCGACGCGGACCTGGGCCGCCGGTTGCAGCAGGCCATCCACCGCTTCGTCTTTGGCCGGCAGGTGGACGCCCAGACCGCCGGCGAGGTGAAGGAGATGCGGCGGCGCATGGAGCCGGAACCCGCTGGGCCGGTGGATATCAAGCGGGGGCCGGGCGGAATTGTAGACATCGAATTCATTGCGCAGATTCTTCTGCTCAAGCTGGGCCGGAAAGAGCGGGAATTGCGCCTGACCAGCACCCGCCAGGTGCTGGAGCGGCTGGGTCAGACCGGGGAGTTGGCCGGAGCCCAGTTCCTGCTCGACGCCTACGACCGACTGCGGGGCATCGAAAAGGCGCTGCGCCTGGCCAGCGACCAGGCCGAGAACATCCTGCCCGAAGGCGGCGAACTGATCGTCCTGGCCCGGACTCTGGGCCAGCCAGGCCCCGAGGCGCTGGTGGCCGAGGTGGCGGAACTGATGCGGCAGACCCGCGGTCTGTTCAATGGGATCTTCGCTACATTTACCGAGGGGAGTTGAAGGAGCGATGGCAGGGGTGCAAAAGGCGGCTCAATGGAGCCAGGTCCTCATGGGCCTGGTCTTTCTGCTTTCGGGCGGCGTCAAGGTCTGGGAGCCGGTGCTCTTTTTCTGGGAAGCCGTACCCCACGCCGGCGTGATCGGCATGGGGGCCTATACCCGCGAGTTGGCGCAACTGGCCATGCTCCTGGGGCCCATCGAGTGGGGCCTGGGCCTGGCCTTGGTCTGCAACTGGCTGCCCCGCCTGGCGCTGCCCTTGGCCACCGGGCTGATGGCCTTTTTCACCGTGCTGGTCGGCCTGGCCCTGTACCAGGGGGAGGGTGGCAACTGCGGCTGTTTCGGGGCCCTGATCGAGCGCACCCCCGGCGAGGCCCTGGTGGAGGACATCGCCATGCTGGGGCTGCTACTCTTTTCCTGGCGGGTGTTGGGGCGGCGGCCGGCCCCTGCCTGGTCCCGCGGGAGCCAGGTGGTGCTCGCCGGCACGGCTTTGGCCCTGGTGGTGGGGCTGGCCCGCCTGGTGCCGGACCTGGCCCGCCTGCAGGACTCGGACCTGCGTCCAGGCCTGAGCCTGGCCGGGCTGCGTATCGGGGGGGCCGAGGCGGACCTGGGACAGGGCACCTACCTGGTCGAACTCTTCAGCCCCAAGTGCTCCCACTGCATGCGCGAGGTGCCCAAGCTCAACGAGTGGAGCCGCACCGAGGGGGTGCCTCCCATAGTCGCCCTGACCAGCTTTGTCCAGGATTCCTCCGAACTGCGGGATTTCCGCCAGCGACTCCAGCCTCTCTACCCGACGGCCACCATCTCCTCCACCGATTTCCTGCGCCTCACCGCCGGCCACGGCTACCCCCGCCTGGCCCTGGTCCGCGGGGGGGAGGTGGCGCGGGTCTGGGAGTACAAGAGCATGCCCACGGCAGGCGAAATCCGGGCCCTGGTCGGCCCCTGAAGTGTGTTGTATGTCAAAATACCACTTGATACCAATTATGGCGGGTAACTATTTCTGCCTTGGATAGCCCAAGGGGTGCACCTTACCAGATGAGGAGCGGAAAGAGCAGGATGGCGCGACTCGAAGGCCTGCGGCGTGGGGCCCGGGTGCGCGGGGTATTGCTCGACGGGCCGGTGTCGGTGGTAGACTGCAAATGGCACGGCCCAGCGGGCCTCGAACTGCTCTACCAGGACGAGAGCGGCCGGCCGGGCAAGGGGCTCTGCTCTACCGCGACGCCGAGCCCTCGCTGGAGCTGCTGGTGCCGGAGGTGGAGAGGGATTTCGGCGCCGTTGCCCGGCTTTTTCAGTGCGTCCTCACCGCCTTTGGCCTGCGCCTGCCCGCCGACCCCGCCCCCGGCCGGGGCGGCGAGAAAGAGCGGGCCGCCTCGTTCAGCGGGGCCGCCGAGGTGCTCGGCGGCCAGCTGTGCCCCTCCGAACCGGGCGAGGACTAACTATGTCCCCTGCCCCCTGCCCTCGACGGCCATCCTTTTCCCGCCATCCTCACCTTTGCCGCTGCCAAGGCCGGCCCGGCCGAATGGTTACACCCGACCCACCCGCTGATGCAGGAGGGAGCCGAGCAGGTGCTGCAGCGCCACCGCCAGGTGCTGGTCCAGGGGCAGTGCTGGTGGACGAGCAGTCGCCTTCGGGCAAATTGCGTCTGTTGTGCTACCTGGAACAGGCCATCGACGTGGATGCCCGGGGCCGCGCCGCCGCGGTGGAGGTTGGTTGCCGCTACCGGTCCCTTCGGGAGGGGAAGGAGACCCTGGTCCAGCCCCTGCGCCTGGCCTTCTGGCTCCAGGACCAGGCCCTCGCAGAGAAGGCCATCGACTGCGCCGTGGCCCACACCCTGCCGGCCCAAATCAACCAGGCCAGGCAGGACCAGTAGGCCGCCAGCAACCCCAGCGCTCGCCCCTTGTTGCTGCCCCTGCCCCCGGTGATGGTGGGGGTGGCTGCCCCGTCTTCACCGCCAGTGGCGGCGCCGCCTGCCCCGACCCCCGAGGAGGGCGAGACCCTCTTCGCCCTGGTCCCCGGACTGGTGGACGAGGGTGGCCGGGGGGCAGACGCCTGGCAGATGGCGGCCGGGGAACCCCAGCCCCCGGTGGCGCCGGAACCCAAGGCAGAATGGGAGGTACACGGGGACCGGCTGCGGGCCCTGGGGCTGGAGGCCCCCGCCCAGGTTCCCCTGGTCCTCCGCAACCCAACCGACGGCGGGCTGGCGGTGTGGATTCCGGCCGGTCCCTTCAACATGGGCGCAGCCGCTGGCAACCGCGACGAGCGGCCCGCCCGCCTGGTGGAACTGGACGGCTTTTGCCTGGACCTGTGCCCTGTCACTAACGGCCGCCTTTGCCGCGGCCACCGGGTATCAGCCGCGCCACTGAAAGCCCGCCCCGGGCAGCCAGGACCTGGCCGCGGTCAACCTCAGTTGGGAGGACGCCCGGCTCTACGCCGAATGGGCCGGCAAGCGCCTGCCCACCGAGGCCGAGTGGGAGAAGGCCACCCGCGCGACCGCCTCTACCCCTGGGGCAACACCTTCGACGCCCGCCGCGCCAGCGTGCTGGGCAACGACTACAACCGGGTCTCCTCGGTGGGCTCCTTTGCCGCCGGGGCCAGCCTCTACGGGGTGCTGGACCTGGCCGGCAACGTCTGGGAGTGGGCGGCCGACTGGTACGCCCCCGACTACTAGGGCCGCGGCCCGGCGCGCAATCCGCGCGGCCCCAAGCAGGGACAGCAGCGGGTGCTGCGCGGGGGGCCTGGATCTGCCATCCCCGCTACCTGCGGGCCACCCAGCGCGAACACCAGACCCGAGGGCACGACAGCCGCTTCGCCGGCCACTGCGTATTACGGTGAAAATGGCCAGTTGTTTCGGTTGAAAGTGGCCACCTGTTTCGGCTGAAAGTTGCCAGGTGCGAGCCGGTGGTGAGGCCGGGTGGGTGGAAGTAAGCCTCAGCCGGTTAGGGGTGCCAAGTGGCAGCCCCCTCGGCCAAAGGTGTTTTGGGTGCCTTCGGTGGTCGTTTTTTTCGCAGGGACTCCCCGTTGAGCTCGATGAGGTGCGCATGATGTACGACGCGGTCGAGCAGGGCGTCGGCCAGGGTGGGATCGTCGACCAGTTGGTGCCAGGTGGGTGGGGGGGTATTGGCTGGTGATGAGGGTAGCGCCGGGGCCCTGTCGGTCGTAGAGGATTTCGAGGAAGAGGCGGTAATGTTCGACTATGAAGGGAACCAGCCCCAATCGTCGCGGACCAGCAGGTCGGCTTTGACCAGTTTTTTGAGCAGGTTGGTCAGAGAGCTATCGGCCTGGGCGACGGTCAATTCGCGGCCGAGTTTGGGCCGGTAGTAGTAGAGGGCGCGGAAACCATGACGGCAGGCGCCATGGGCCAGGGCGTGTTGGCAGGCGGCCTCCAGCTGGGTGGGGTCGTAGTCCTTGGCCAGGCGCAGGATGCCCAGGCAGGCGCGATAGCCCTGCGCGGGGTGGGGTTTGCGCTCCAGGAGGGTGGTGACCACCTGGCCGCAGCTAGGTGCCAGTTTGGCGGCCCCGTCGATCAGGCGGGAGGGGGTCCATTGTAGGTGCTTCTGATGGGCCTTGGGTCGATGGCCAGCCTCGGTGGTGAAGCCGGTGCGCTGGTGGCTGCAGGGATGGAGGGCGACCCGGCGGTCCTGGGGAAAGACCTCCACCATCCGTACACTGAGTCGGACTTTGACGGTCTGATGGACCAGCAGGTAGGGGACGCTGCAGTAGTGCCAGTCCACCTGGATAGGGTAGTCGATACTGACCTTGGCCTGGCGCCAGTGGCCCAGCTGATAGGGATGGAGGGGCAAGGGCTGGAGGGCAGGCTGATCGCGTTGCTCGAAGAGCAAGCGGCGGCAGCCGGGCAGTTTCTGGAAAGGGGCGTCATTGAGCTCCTGTAGCAGTGGCCCGAGGGCCTCATTGATCTGGCCGATGCTGAAGAAGCGCAGATGGCGTAGCGGGGCCAGCAGGCGGTGCTGGGCATAGTGGACGGCGCTTTCGACCTTGGCTTTGTCTCGGGGCGTAGGGTCGGGCAGGCAGGACTACCGCCCCGTAGTGGGCGGCCATTTCGGCGTAGGCGGGGTGGATCTGCGGCTCGTAGTAGCAGGGGTGGGAGACCCCGGTGCGCACATTGTCGGGCACTAGCAGTTGGGAGACGCCACCGAAGAAGGCGAAGGTGTGGAGGTGGGCATCGATCCAGTGGGCCAGTTGCTGGGAGGGAAAGGCTTCAGCGTAGGTGTAGTTGCTGGCCCCCAGCACGGCGACAAAGAGTTGGGCCTGGTGGGTGTCCAGGTCGGTCCACCGCAGGGTCTGCCCGGCCCAGTCGACGAAGGTCTTCTCCCCGGCGGGGTAGCTTTGCCGCAGGGAGACCTCCAGGGTCTTCTGCCAGTGCCGGGAGTGGCTGCAAAACTGGGTGTAGCCGTAGCCATCGGCATGGCTGCCCGGTATTCCTGCCACAACAGTTGCAGGGTCACCCCCGGGCGTTTGAGCTCCCGGTGCAGCACCTCCATGGGCGGCAGCGGTGCCCGACCGGGAGGCAGGGAGGGGGCGGTGCGGCCAAACAGACACCCCCAGAGTTGGGCCGCGTCCATCTCCTCGGGTAAGGGCCAACCCAAACCGGCCGGGGCAGCCCCTTTCAGGTACTTGGCGACCGTGGTATGGGACAGACCGCAACTGCGACCGATCTGGCGATCGGTCAGTCCCATCTGGTGCTTGAGGCGCAGCACCTCTTTGATCTGGCGCATGGATAGCCTTTCTCTGGGCATGGCCCCTCCTTTCCTCTGCTACCAAAGAAAGGGGGCCTGGGCTAACCCGGCGCCACCACCTACAAAGGGCAGAAAATCCGCCCTTCAACCGCTGGAAACCCGGGCAACTTTCAACCGAAACGCGTGGCAACTTTCCGCCGAAATACGCAAATGGTCTGGGAAAACTGGCCAGGTGCCTAAGGTGGATTTGCCGATAGATGGAAAAAGCCATCAGGAGGTGAATTCATGCGCAAGCGCTACACCGCCGACTTCAGAGCGAAGGTGGCACTGGAGGCGGTCCGAGGTGAACGGAGCCTGTCGGACCTGGCCTCGCGGTATGAGGGGCATCCCAACCAGATCGGGCAGTGGCGGCGGCGGTCATTGGCCGGGGTGAGGGAGTTGTTCGGCGACCAACGCCAGCGCCAGGGGCAGGACGGCGAGGCGCAGAAAACCCGGTTGTATGAAGAGATCGGTCGGCTGAAGGTAGAGTTGGACTGGTTAAAAGAGAAGGATGCCCTTTTCGGACACTGAGGCCCTTCGTGCCGCCGTGGAGCCAGGGCACGGGCTGGTTTCCATCGCCCGGCAGTGCGAGCTTCTGGGGCTGTCACGGTCGGCCTACTACTACCGACCCGAGCCGGTGAGCGAGGAGGAGTTGAGCTGCATGCGGCTGCTGGATGAGATCTTCACCCAGTATCCCTACTAGGGTTCCCGGCGGTTGCGGGACGAGTTGGCAGCGCAGGGGCATTTATTGGGTCGCGACCATGTGCGGCGCCTGATGGGGGTGCTGGGTCTGGAGGCCTTCTACCCCAAGCCCAGGCTGCGCCTGCCCGACCGGGAGCACCAGTGCTACCCTTATCTGCTGCGTAATCTGGCGATCGTGCGTCCGGATCAGGTCTGGTGCAGCGACATCACCTATATCCGCTTGCATCGCGGCTTTGCCTACCTGGTGGCGGTGATGGACTGGTTCAGCCGCTATGTGTTGTCCTGGGACCTGTCGTTGTCGCTGGAGAGTGATTTCTGTATTCGCGCCCTCGAGGCCGCCCTGACTATCGGACGACCGGAGATTTTCAACACTGACCAGGGATGCCAATATACCGCCCTCGGCTTTACCCAGGTCTTGGCGGAGGTGCAGGTGCAGATCAGCATGGACGGCAGGGGGCGTGCCTTCGACAACATAATGATCCAACGCCTGTGGCGGACGGTCAAATACGGGGAGGTCTTCCTCACGGACTACGGGCATCTCTTCGCCGCCTGTGAAAGCCTGGACGAATACTTCCGCTTCTACAACGAACGAGGGAGGCCTACCAGCCTGGCGAAGCAAACCCCCGCTGCATTCTACTGGCACGGTCGAACCCGCACCGCCAAGGCGGGGTGAAACGGCATCCTGCCGTTGCCGCTACGCTCCGGGCTACGCCCTCCGCTCGGCGGCAACGGCCAACAAACAACCAGGCGATTTACCTGATACAAGTCCGCTTTTTGTCTTGAAAACCCAGACCACATCAGATAGGCACGGGCGGTTATGGTTAGGATCAGCGGCACCCGGCCAGTGAGAAGGGTTGTGCTGCTACGACGGGACCTCCTTCTCGCAGGTCAAGGGTTTTGGCCGGATCGCGGTATTGGCCTTGCGCGAGGACCGGGACGAGGTGTTGTAGATTGGCACCAGCGCCGGCGTCAGATGGTATGATGGGAGCCAGTTCGGGGCTCTGACCCGCGAGCACGGATTGCCCTGTGAGATGGTCACCGCCCTTTGTCAGGACGGAGGCGGGACCTTCTGGATCGGTATTGAGGGGGGCGGGATAGATACGTACGATCACCGGATTTGCGAGATAATCCAAATTCCCGGCGATCAGCGCTGCAACGTGATCCACGCCATCCACCAGGATCGCGAGGGGCGGATCTGGCTGGCCACCGCGGGAGGGTTGGTAGAGTACACCCCAAACAGACTGAGGCCGGAGGTGGCGGTCTAGGAGGTGGTGGCGGACCAACATTATCCCTCTCCGGTCGACGTGCAGATCGAGCATGCTTCAGCCGACCTCCGCATGCATTTCCAGGGCCGCAGCCCGCTCTACCCAGGCCCGGCGTTGGTTTACCGCTATCCCCTGGAAGGATATGATGTCGATTGGAAGCAGGGATGGAGCCACTGAGTGGAGTACGCCAAACTCAAGGCCGGAACCTATGCCTTCGCAGCGGAGGCAGTAGATCCGGACCTCGATTACGCGGCAAGCGTGTAGGTAAGCGTTCAGGCGACAACAGATCCGAGGATCGAGGCCGTCAACGAAGCGGCATGGGACAGCGTGGGCTAGTGGGAATTCATCGGCATGATCAAGGCGCTGCAAAAGGTCCTGGCCCAGATACGCGTGGTGGCGGCCTCGGTAGTGGGGGGGCTGGTGCTGGGTGAGACCGGCACGGAAAAGGGCATGGTGGCAAGGGCGGTACACCAGCAGAGCAGCCGGCGGGATGGCCCGTTTATATTTGGCAACTGCGGCACCCTGCACGGTGGGCTCGCGGATAGCGAGCTTTTCAGCCATGAGCGAGGGGCGTTTACCGAAGCGGTAAACCGCAAGATCGGGAAATTCGAGTTGGCCGTGGGAGGGCGTATGTTTCTGGAAGATATTGGCGACCTGCCCATGGAGACCCAGGTCTGTCTGCTCCATGTGATCCAGGACCGGTTTATTGAGCGCGTGTGCGGCAGCAGAGCCATTTCCATCGACGTGCCGATCATTGCCGCCACCAACCGGGACCTGAGAACGGCGGTCACGTAGGGGCATTTCGCGCGGACCAGGGCGACCGCCTGGCTCTGGCAGAGGCCTGTCCCGGGCTGGCCCTGCACCACCAGAAACACGGCAACCTCGAGAAGGCTGAGGGCATGTACCCACGCTTCGTGGTGCTCAACGAGGCGCTGCGGAACCGCGCCGGGGTGGCACGAGCGGGCCTGCTGCGCGACCGGTGCGGCGACTTGGGGCAGGGCCCGGTTTTTCCTGGGCGAGGCTTAAGGAATCTATGCCGCCGCCAGCGACGGGATAGGCCAGGCAGTGGCCCGCGGACAACTCGGGTTTCTCCGCCATTGTGAGGGGGAACTGCGGGAGGCCGAGGTCCACTACCGCCAGTCCCTGGCGCTGGCGGAGCAATGGGGCGCCCCTGGGCTGCAGGCCGTACAGTGGGCCACTCTGGGAAACGCTGCCATGCAGCACCAGCAATGGGCCAGGGCCCAGGATTGTTTCCTGCGGGCTCGCGAGCTGTATCTAGTCGCCGGCGACCAGCGCGGAGCGGACAACCACCACTACCGGATGGGCACATGGTGGCTGGGACAGCGCTAAGTTTAGGAGGCGCGCCTTTCGTTCGAGCAGGGGATGGACGCCCAGCGCCGCCACCAGTGGACAGCGGGCCTGGCGATGAACTGCGATGAGGTGGGGCAGGTCCACCAGCTGGTTGGCCAGTAAACCACCGCTGCGGAACTGTTGGCGCAGGCGGCGGCGCTCTCTGAGCGGGCCGGTTACCTGGGCCGGCTGGCACGGTGCTATGACCGCCAGGGAGGAAGTGGCGCGCGTGCTCCTCAGCCTGGGGGACGCCTGGTTCAACGCCTACCCCGAGCAGGCGGACCAGGCCGAGGCGCTGTATCTGCAGCGCGTCGGAGGTACACCGCAACCTGCCAGGTCCGCGCGGGTGCGCCCAGGCCTACATCGGCCTGGGCAACGTGGCGCTGCGGCGCGGGGAGGTGAGGCAGGCCATCGCAATGTGGACGGCCGCCCAGAAGCTATTTTATCGGATGGAAAACAGCGAGCAGAGCTGCAAGATCGAGTTGGCGTTGCGGCAGATCAGCGCGACGGGAAGGATAAGGAGTGCCGTCCATCGGGCTGGCTGAACCGAGCCGCGAACTGTGTGTTGCCCGGCGCCGGCGGGGTGCCCCAGGGGCGGGGTGGAGGTCCTGCTGGTCTTCGAAGCGAAACTCAGGGAGCAGAACGGGACTTTGTTGTCTGGCGCCATCTGCGCAGTGGAACAAACCGCAAGGGGGCCGGCGGTTTGCTTTTGTGCATTCCGGATGGGAAGTCCCTGTAAGGCCGTCGTTGTTGGCTACGAGGGGGACGCGATCGCGCAGGTCTGGCAGCAGCAGGCGGTGATCCATCACCGCAGTCTGGGGGGAGCTGTAGAAGGGGTCCGGGTTACATGGAACGATGGTTGAGTCCACTGGCGCAATCGGTGATACAGGTGCCCTTTTCCTACGGGGTGCTGGCCATCACCAGCGCTGAACCAGAGGGTTTTCATCCCGCCGAGGCCAAGGCGGTGGGCCAACTGGCTGCCGTGCTTTCGACCCTTTTCCGCCGACTGGTGGAGTTGGAAACCCAGGAGGAGCAGTTGAGTCAGGCCCAGCAATTGGCGCTAATCGGTTAGTTGGCCGCGGGGGCGGTCGACGAACTCAACAACGCTCTGATGGTGATCATGGGCCGGTGAAAGTTGCTGCTGGCCGACGGCTCGGCGGGCGAGAACCGCGAGAGCATCGAGACCATCTCCAAGACGGCCGCCAATACCCAGTCGCTGGCCAGCCTGCTTCTGGGGGTGGCCCGCAGCCAGGGCTCGGTGAAGAAGCAGATCGACCTCAAACAGTTGGTGCGCGAGGTGACCCTGCTTCCGTGCCGGCAGTTGGCCCGCAAGCAGGTGTAACTACTTTAGGAGCTGCAGGAGGCCTGCCGGTGGTCGAGGCCAACGGCGGCCAGCTCCAGCAATTGCTGATCAACCTGGTCCCCAACGGCCGGTACACGATCCTGGCCGCCGGCAGGTCCGGGTGTATCCGAATTCGGACCCGCATGCAGGTCGACGGGGTGGCGCTGGAGGTGGAAGACGACGGGGCGGGTATCTTCGAGAGTATCGGCGAACGGGTTTTCGAGCCCTTCTTCACCACCAAGGGAAAAGGCGCCGGCACCGGGCTGGGACTGAGCGTGTGCCGGGCCGTCGCCCAGGAGCACGGCGGCCGCCTGCGGCTGGGCGGAGTGGGGCAGGGCACCCAGATCATCCTGGGACTGCCATGCTGAGGGGCTGACCCCCATAGCTCCGGGGCGCGGATGGGCCGGCTGCGGTTGCAGCCGGCCCATTCTTTTTTCAGACTTGTCCAAGGTGGGGATTGTATGCACATTTTCAAGGGTTTGGGGCGAGGCGAGGAGCGCCCCCGGGCAATGGCAGGGCACCGAGAAAATCAGGTGGTGGTACTCATGGGGGTCTGCGGCAGCGGCAAGACCACCATCGGCCGTCTGCTAGCCGAGCAGACCGGCTGGCCTTTCTACGACGGCGACGACTTTCACCCCCCGGCCAACGTCGAGAAGATGGCCCGCGGCGAGGCCCTGGGCGACGCCGACCGGCAGCCTTGGCTGGAGTTGCTGGCCCGCCATATCGACCAGTGGCTGCACGCCGGCAGCGCCATCCTGGCCTGTTCGGCGCTTAAGGAGGCGTACCGGCGGACCCTGGTGGGCGGGCGCTCCCAGGTGCGCATCGTCTATCTCCAAGGGTCCAAGGAACTGATCCGCCAGCGCCTGGCCGCCCGGGTGCACCGCTACATGCCCCCTACCCTGCTGGACAGCCAGTTCGCCGCACTCGAAGAGCCGGCGAACGCCCTGACCGTGGAGGTTTCTTCCACCCCCGAAGCGGCGGCGGTCCAGGTCCGCGGCCTGCTGGGGGCCTGACGATGCCGGGGCGCGCGCAGAAAGAGGGACCGTGGCAGGAGAGTTAGCCCTTATCGAGGAGATCCGGCGGCTAACCGCGCACCTGAACCAGGTGCTGCAGGAGCAGGAAGGGGCCTCGCTGACGGAATTAGTCGAGAATGTCCTCGAACTGGCAAGGGCCCGGCGCGGGGGGGACGAGCGGGCCGACCGCCAACTGCGCGCCCTGGTGGCCGGCCTGGACCACCACCGGGCCGCAGTGGTCCTGCGGGCCATAAGTGTTCTCTTCGACCTGATGAACATGGCCGAGGACCGCCACCGGGTGCGGGTGCTGCGCGACCGCGAGCGCCGCAGCGGCTCCCAGCCGCGGCCCGAGTCCATCGGCGCCGCCCTCGAACACCTGCAGCAGGAGGGCTACACCGCGGCGCAGATCCGCGGCTTTCTGCACAACTTAGACATTGAGCCGGTATTCACCGCCCACCCTACCGAGGCCAAGAGGCGCTCGGTGCGCACCAAGCTCAAAGGCATCCAGCGCTGTCTGGCTGAGATGGACCAGTTCGATATGTTGCCCCGCCGCCAGGCCCAACTCGAACGCACCATCCACGCCGAGCTGGTGAGCCTCTGGCAGACCGATCCCCACCAGCCGGAACGACCCACGGTGATGGAGGAGGCCGGCCGCGCTGTCTTCCTCATCGGCACCCTGTGGGACGTGGTGCCCCGCCTATACCAGGACCTCGAGGATTCCCTGCGCCGCTACTTCCCCGGGCACGAGTTCGAGCACCGCCGCTTTCTCCACTTTGGCTCCTGGATCGGTGGCGACCGCGACGGCAATCCCAACGTCACTGCCCAGGTGACGGCCCAGACGCTGGGGCTGCTGCGGCAGACGGCGATGAGCTATCACCGCGAAGAGTGCCGCCGGGCCTATCACCAACTGAGCATCTCGGAGCGGCGGGTCGAGGTAAGCCCCCAACTGCGGCAGGCCCTCGATGAGGGGCTGCGGCGCTGGCCAGAGGCGGCGGCGCGCCTGGAGCGGGTCTCGGTCCACGAGCTGTACCGCCGCTGGCTGCGCCTAATCGAGTGGCGCTTGGACCAGAGCCTGGCGGCCACCGCCTTCGGCGAGCTGCCCGAGGGGGCGTACCGGCGGGGGGCGGCCCTGCAGGCCGATGTCGAGCTTTTGGCCCGCAGCCTGCTCGCCCATCGGGCCGGGGCGGTGTTCGACACCTGCGTGCGGGAATGGATCTTCCGCATCCGCGCCTTTGGCCTGCACCTAGCCCGGCTTGACGTCCGCCAGGAATCCAGCTACTACGAGCAGGTGGTGGCTGAACTGCTGGCCCGGCTGGGCCTCTGCCAGGACTACCTGGACCGTCCGGAGCAGCAGCGGCAGGAGGTGCTGTTGCGGGCCATGAGTCAGCCGGCCGACTGGGCGGGGTTAGAGCTGAGCGAAGCCGCCGTTGAGACCGTGGAACTTTTCCGGCTGCTGACCCGCACCGCCCAACTCTACGGACCTGAGGTGCTGGGGGGCCATGTGATCAGCCTGACCCACCATCCTAGCGACGTGCTGGAGGTGCTCTGGCTGCTCGAAGCGGCAGCCAGGGAGTCGGGCGCCGAGACCCTGGGCCTGGGGCAAACGGGCATCGTGCCGCTTTTCGAGACCATCGATGACCTGCGGCGCTCGGGCGGGGTGTTGGAGGCGATGCTGGCCAACCCGGCCTATGCGCGCCTGCTGCGCGAGCGGGGCGGGGTGCAGACAACGATGATCGGCTACTCTGATAGCACCAAGGACGGGGGGTATCTCACCGCCACCTGGGCCCTGTACCAGGCCCAGACCGCCCTACACGAGGTGGCGGCTGGCCACGGGGTGCGGCTGATCTTCTTCCACGGCCGGGGTGGGGCCCTGGGTCGGGGCGGTGGACCGGCGGCCCGCAGTATCCTCTCCCTGCCTCCCCACACCGTGGGCGGGGCCATCCGCATGACCGAGCAGGGCGAGGTGCTGGCCGCCCGCTACGACGACCCGGATATTGCCTTCCGCCACCTGGAGCAGGTCACCGCAGCCGCCTTTCTAGTCGAGGCGCGGGTGGCGCAGTCCCCCTCAGGGGAATGGCTCGAAACTATGGAGTGGCTGGCCAACCGCGCCTTCCAGGCGTACCGCGAGTTGGTCGAGCAGCAGGCCTTCGTCGATTACTTTCAGCAGACCACCCCCATCGACGAGATCGAGCGGCTGCCCATCGCCTCGCGGCCGGCGAGGCGGGGGGGGCGGCGTTCGCTGAAAGACCTGCGGGCCATCCCCTGGGTCTTTGCCTGGACCCAGAGCCGGGTGCTGATCCCCGCCTGGTACGGCATGGGTCTGGCCCTCATAGACTACGTGCGGCTGCACGGAGGCGCCTGGGACATCCTGGGCCGCATGTACCGCGAGTGGGAGTTTTTCCGCGCCACCATCGACAACGCCATCCTGGCCCTGGCCAAGGCCGACATGGGTATCGCCCGTGGTTACGCCCATCTGATGGAGGAACCAGAGGCGAGGGAGGGGATCTGGAAACGACTCAGCGAGGAACACGAGCGCTGCTGCCTCGCCGTGCAGCGGATGACCGGCAGCGCCTCGCTGCTGGCCGAGGTGCCCTGGCTCCAGCGCTCCATCCAGGAGCGGGACCCCCACGTGGACCCGCTTAACCTGATCCAGGTGGAGTTGCTGCGCCGCCTGCGGCACAGCCAGGGGGACCCCGAGGAACTGCGCGACCTGCTGCGGCTGAGCATCCAGGGCATCTCGGCGGGCATGCGGACTACGGGGTGAACCGCTTTTCGGGGTCAAGTCCCATTGTCAGTTGAAATAGCTCAGGCGTGATGAGCCAATTTCGTTGATGCGGTTAGGTTCAGTTCTTTTTGCAGCGCGTGTCGAAGCAAGGGCAGGTAGGCGACGCCCTTGACCTTTCGCAATCGCGGTTCGATGTCCAGCAGTGCAGCGGCCATCCACCGGGCTCTCTGGGCGGAAGTGCTCCAGTTCTTTACCCGTCTGGTC